>Ga0131853_10015946_pt1 | contig 13724 bp, 8 predicted proteins | sample TergutLab28metaG_FD_92764 | JGI IMG/M metagenome (GOLD analysis project Ga0131853, IMG submission 92764) | Labiotermes labralis P1 segment gut microbial communities from Petit-Saut dam, French Guiana - Lab288 P1 (version 2) (version 2) | ecosystem: Host-associated > Arthropoda: Insects >... | reverse complement strand
TCTTTCCCGGGGGTAAAGTGCGGCCGGGGTGTGCTGCTGACCACTCACCCCCTTCTAGTGCCGCGGTCATGGAAAAGTAGAGCTATACCTCTACCCACCCTCTGGGCCACACTGGGCCAGTAACGGGATCACTTTACCTTTTTATAGCTTCATGGTGAAGCAGCAGCAGTATTGAAACCACAATTGATGAGCACCTTGAACATAATTATTAAATCTCCATTCAGTTATTTCATTATGGCAGCCAGACACACTTTTTAAAGTTAACTCAACAGAATTCAGGATCAGCCTAACAGGCACTGAAGTAAGTTTCACCACTTGTTTGCCTTTCATAATTTTTACTGTCTTCTTATGCTTCTTAGCTCAGCTGTTATATGTAGGGAGCATGAATGTTGAAACATGCATGAACAGGCTGTGGTGTACTTACCACAGTGTCACTGTAGTTGCTTATGTCTGGAACTTTCGTGAAGCTTTCAAATCTTTTACTCTTCTAATAATCATGCACCATCACAAGTGTAATCACTGCTTTTACATATGTATGAAATTGTGTAAATCTTGTGTATACTTTGTGTGACTTTGCATCATATTTGATCTTAAATTAAAAGATTTACAGTGTAATGGAAATTGTTTTCCTTTATTTCACGCAAACAATTTTCAGGTGGTGGAGCAGGGTTCTCATGATGAACTGTTGGCCCTCCAGGGTCATTATTATTCTCTAGTCACTGCTGACCCAACTATGACAGAGGGTAAGCATATACTTCTGTCTGTCATTACCAGATTTCACTGTTTTAATGTACTATGTTTAATGTTATGTACTAATAATTTTAATTCACCATAAAAAAAACCTTGTCTAATTCAGCCACACCTTCACCCCCAACTTTTAAGTACAGCAGTAACATATGGTATTTACTCAAATGCAAGACAAAAAGATTTTTTTTCTTTAAATTTAGTGCTTAAATATGCAAGATCATCTTAAATTCATGTACGAAGCGCTGAAGTAGATCACTGTCAACCAGACAATGCGGAGACAAACCAAGGCCTACATCGTCAAATTGTCATACAAGATCTGCTCTCTTTTGAGATATTACTGCGCATAGAGTCGTAGTTGGTCCTGTCTTCAAGAGTAAAGAAATCCAACATAGAGAACACTGTACAACTGAAGTTAACTGACACACTGTTCTTTTTTGGGACTTTGTCCATTATCTAATATTTTTAAAGAAGCACAACGTTTTGGAAGCTGGGTCTGTTTCCATTGAATCAGGCTAAGAAGCACCTAACCTGGTTGACCCTGTGATTTGAGTTATTCTCGTTCACCAGGCATCATAGCAACAGTAACTTGTCATCAAGAATTGCACCTGAGAACAAATCTAGTCCAAGAGTAAAAACAGGAAAATGGCAATTGAAAATTTAAAAATTAACTACAAGACACAAAAATAAAACCAGGAACAATCCACAAATTAAAAGCCATAAAAAGAGCCGTGAACTCAGACTGAACAGACCACAGACATGATACAAAAATCTAGATCACATATACAATAGAACTCCACTTATCTGGACGCTAGTTATCGGGACTGCCAATTATCCTGATCAGTTTGGCACTTCAGGTCAATTTGTCGAGAATTCTACAAAACTAACTCGTCTCGAAATTACCAGGTAACAGATCAAGTATTTGACAATGTTATGGGTTCTAGGAGTTCCAATCAGATGTGATCAAAAGGTTTAGATGCAGGTCTGTGCTGTAAATAGTAACAGCCAAACTTCAGACTGCCAGTGTAGCCTATTTGCAAAGAAAAATTCAGTTATCCAGATTTTCTGCATATCTGGATAGGTTGCCACCCCAATTAAATCAGATAAGAGGAGTTCTACTGTATTTAAATTTTTTACACCACTAACACCATCTGTGGAGAAAACTGTGAATCTTTATGGGTTCAAGTAAGTTTATAAACCAAGAAACATAAATGTAGTATTTAGACAGTGTGGATCATAACGGCATGGCAGCACATCTCACCAAAAGTGACTGTAAAGGTCCAATGTAGTGGATGAGACTGATGATGAGATGTGGAATTGCAGTGAAGAGGATGGGGATGTGAGGAATGAGTGTGAGGAACATGAAGGCGGTTACTGTGAAGATAGTGACAGTGACACTGATTGGTAAAGATAGATAGATTCTGGCATGCTTTGTGTATTAAGTTTATGATATAGTAAAATATTTCTTCTTAGCAGATATTTTATTATTGGGGGTCATCTTAGATTTGAATTAATAGATTTTCCCTTGGCAGTCATATTTTATCTGGGGTGTCATCTAAGATAAGAGTTGTCTTGCATTGTAGTATATATGCTATATTTTATATATATATATATATATATATATATATATTTATTTATTTATTTATTTGTTGACCCTTGAGTACATACAAGGTCATAAAAAATGATGGGGCTCAATTGGAGGCATAATAACGTCACGTGAGGAGAGTTATAGGGATGAGATTTTCTGTCACATGCTTGTTGAATCATTTCCAATGTCTATGGCTGCTAAAAAAATGCGATCATATGTGTTAGCTCACCGTTTATTTCCTAGGCTTGTATTCAGGATAGATTTTGTTTGAAATTGACCTCAGTTACCATCTGTCCTGAATAGTGTTTTTCTTTTGGATGGAAATAATTTTCGGTTTTGAGGTGAAAGTTGAGATAGAACATCACTTTAGCTGTGTCCATCTCATATAAAGTTCTTAATGATGCAGCATCTCTGTTAATAGTCTAGTCTCATCTGATACTACAGATCCTTTGCAGTAGAAGCATCATTGACTTGTCTAAGAACCGGTTGTTGAACACAGGATCCAATTTTTTTTTTTTTTTTAGTGAAAACGTTTAGTTTTTACAAGTTCTAAATTTCATTCACATCTCTGCCCAAAGACAGGCATTACTGCTAACTGGCAATTTATTTTTTTACACAGAATTGAGCAGGGTTACGTTTTTCCTTAATATCCAACACCCTGCTCAGTTGATTAAAATAAAATATGCCAACAGGAGGTGGGTGGAAATAGGTCAGGATTTTGGGATTAATAAACCATTTGCTCTACAATTTTCAAGCACTGACATACAATTCACACCAGACTGTTTTTTGTCAGTATTCCGGAAATTGACTTTCTCCTCGTTATTCTGTCTACTTTTCCTGGAGTAAAGCTTTACTGTCTCATCAATTTACGTGCCTTCTCTCTGTACATAATAGTCTTGAAAAAAGTAACAAAATTTTGGGTTTCAAAAAACATGCCACATGGGTGTATCCCGTGTCTCTGTGACGCTTCGGATACATCAGACTGGAAAAACATGCATTCAGGACTGCCTCAATGGATATGCTATATAGACATGAGTATCTTCAGGGTTGATCTTATAAGGGTTATAATCCTGATTAAATTCTGCAGGTATGGAGGAATTTCTTTTATTACTTGGTAAATTATTTTCACCTGCTAATAATTATATACCCTATACAGGTATAAAATATGTGCACATTTTCTGGTATAGGAGTTGGGGATGGAAAGATACATCAGCAAGAAAATGGAAGCGCCAATGGAATTGTAGACTTTGTCCCATTCAGACGACAGTCCACACGTTTACGTGCTGGAAGCACCAAGGAACATACCAAGACACCCCTCATAGAGGTGAAAATCTTTTCATCCTGCATTGGCAGTTTCAAGTATTTAGATTCAATTAATTCAATTTATTCAATCCACATTGTCACGTGTGTGACATTGTACATGTCAGACTTGGTTTACAGGCCATATAAGACCCTAAAAATCTTATTTTATGATCCATAATTCATAGACTCTAAAAACTCACAATACATAAATAAAATACATTACAACATAATATACTGCCGTAATATCAACATTAATTACAAGTCTAAGGATGACCTATGATAAAAATCTTATACTTTTACAATCCACGTAAGATCAGGATGATGTAAATTCATCCACTGAATAAAAGGGATGATGCAACAGAAAGGATTTTAATTCTCTTTTAAAAGATTTCAAGTTGCACAGTTCTTCATATGAACTGGCACCTTGTTGTACAGTCTGATTCCCATATTTACCATGCTTTCCCTGAAGAGGACTGTATTACAGAATTGTTTATGAAAATCCAGGTTTTTTGTTTGTTATAATTATTACTATGAACATTTTGTGCCAATGAGTCTTTGTCCTTTTTAATGCAACGTATCATTTTGAGTATATATAATGAAACCACCATGAATATTTTGTAATTCATAAATATCTGTCTACACGATGTATTATTAACCCCACTAATTATTTTAATGACTTTTTTTGCAATTCAAGTATGTTTTCACTCTCATTATCATCTCCACCCCATAAAATTACACACCTCAGACATGACTGAAAATTCGTATAATAGAATACTCCAAATCGTATAAGGGCTCATAATTTCTTTCAGTGATTTAATAATGTAAGATATTTTACTCACTTTTGAACTTAATGATTGTACTTGGGCCTCCCATTGTATGTTTTCTGTGATAAAAATGCCTAAGAATCTCAATTTGGATTTATAGATGATACCTATATTTTTAAAAATTACATGTGGCCTTGAAGGAAGTCTAATTTGTTTAAAGTGAAATGAAATTGCTGTTGTTTTGTCAGATCTGTTTATAAAACATCTTTCAAGTGGACTGTGTGTAAGATTTTGTCATGCACATTGTAGACTTTGTTTGGCGGAAATTAATTTCATGAAACATTAGTGATATATGAGACTGGAGGTAAATTTTGAAACTTCATTGACAACTCTCCGATTTATGTTAATTAATGTTCATGGTCAAAAATATTTAGCTTTATATTGTTTTATTAACATGGCACTCAGCTCCTGTTTACATTTTCACTCCATTGCATATAACGATGAATATAGGAATTTGCTGTTTCTGTGTTACATCGTTTTTTTAATTACAGGCATTGTTTACTTATGTAACAGCTTTTCCTTCATCCACAATTATTCCTCTTCAGTGTCTGTGTAAGTCTAGGCATACCTCATAATGCCTGCAGTTTTGTGTTTAGAACATCTGTTCATTTATAACCAGCATCATGCTGGAATCATGGCAGGACTTTGGGTTCCACTGTAGATGACATGAAGAGATATAACTGTACATGCTGTACATGTGGTATTCTGTAACATTTGTAAGTTTTCAGAAAAAAGATTGGGCTCTTCTTGAGCTGTACACAAGCATTCATCCATTCACCATTCTTCCAACTTCAGATTTTTTTATCATATTTTATTTTATGTAATATGTCATCTAATCCTTTGTTAAATTTCATCCATTATTTGCACATTGCTTACTGATATTCTGACTGTTGTAATGACCCAAAATTTCACCATCACAAATAACAAACCCAACAACTGTAGCTGGCCATGGTCATGTACCCGTTCCACACATTTCACTACCTTACATCCATTTCCAGTGTTGCCATTGTCTTCACCATAATTGTTGTCATCCTCATCATCGTCATTATCATCATGTTTTACAGATTAGGTCCAGAGTTCTTCCACTTCCTTCTGCCTGTAATATTCATTTCTACTCCCACTTAAATGGTCTCTTGCGTATATTGCTACTAATTTGAGGAAAAGCAATTGACTGGTTTAAATAGTGCCTTATTTGTTTTCTGTTAATCATCTGAATATCTGATCTGTCTGAAGGATTATATCTGCCATTGTTTTGTACAATTTATGCATTTTTAAATTAATTTTTATATACCATTTGTTGTGTAAAATTTTTTCCAATTTCCTATTTTATTTTAGTTTTTGGATGTTTTGCTGACCGTGCATCTCAGTATAATCTTTGTAATTAGCCAACTTAATGCACAGATTCTTGTTTTATAATAAGTTTATTATATGCCTGTACATGTTTCGAGCACTATGTGCTCATCATCAGGAGGTCAAAATTTTTAATCTTACTGTTAAATGGTTAAGTTCATTCACATCTTCTGTTATTTACTGCACTATCATTATTGTAACCACTATTTTGTACATATTTTAATACAACTCATACACTTTCTGTAACCTGCCAAATGGCCATCTTTTAGATAGCTTCCCCATCAAAGAACACACTTATTGCCAGTTTATTAAATAACATGTGGTAGACTGAACCAGCTCTTCAATCCATGCAAATTCCAAATTATCATTCTTAACATATTAATGGATTTTTGGTAATTTGTTTTACTTTCAAGGAGGAGCAGCAGTATGATGCACCAATTTGCCGAATCATTGCCCTTAATAAGCCAGAATGGTTGCACGTTCTGGTTGGTTGTGTTGCTTCTGCTGCTGTTGGATTCACTTTACCATTATTTGCAATCCTGTTTGGTGAGGTCTATGGAGTAAGTTCTTAAGTAAAGGAAGATGTGCGCTTTAAATGTCAGGGAACATGTTACCAAACATGTCCTGTCAGTTCATGTGGGAAGAATTATCCAATGTATGGTCTGCTAAATATTTGGAACCACAGCTACATCTTCTGCCTTTCCATGATTAATTAGAATTGTAGGAGGTGGGATATTTTAGTCGGTACAGTGACTAGTCTACAGGCTGGACATTGAATTCCATCAGGGGCATGAGATTCTTCTCTTCACCAAAGCATCCAGATCAACTCTAGGGCCCATCCAGCCTCTTACTTAATGAGTACTGGGTTCTCTTCCCAGGGTAAAGCGGCTGGGGCATGAAGTTAGCCACTCACCTGCATCTAGTGCTGAGTTAGAATGAGTGGACCTGTGTCTGTGATCCACCCATATACTTTAATTTTGTTGACAGGGACAATTTTCTTCTAATTCTTTTTTTAATTATAAGTGGACCAAATGAGCTAGGAGGTTGCTAATAGGTAAAAATCCTTCTCAAAATTAAAAAAAAGAAGAAAACAAACCATTTGTGGTTTAACACATTCATTGTCAATGGTGGCAGCTGTTTTATCAATGGAACATTCTCTGCCATTGATGGACAGTTCATACCGCAGAATCTTGACTCACCAAGCCCCAGAAGCAAGCAAAGTTGTTCCGTATTTGCTTCCAAGTACTTCTTATTATTTATGATTTTATACAGGTTACATTACGTACTATAGACTTATATCTTGAGAATGATACCCACAGTCATGAGGGGTATGTGGTGGCACAGTTGGTTGAGGCACTGCACTGCAAGCCACAAAGTTGCAGGTTTGATTCTCAATGAGATCACTGGAATTTTTCAATAACTTAATTTTCCCTCCTGCACTATGGCCCTAGGTTCGACTCAGCCTCTAGCAGAAATGAGTATCTAGGTATCTTCTGGGAGGTAAAGGCAGCCGCTGTGTAGGGCTGACAACGTTGCCACCTTCGTATGCCATGGTATAGAAATTCTGGGAACCTCAGCCTCCTGGAGCCCTAAGGCCCTGTCCAGGCCTGTAATGGTACTGCTTCTTTTCTTACCCACAGTCACGTCTCATATAGACGTTGTGTATGGTCTGTAAATTTTTTGGTATTTATTTCCATGTATTAAGTGAAAATTTATGATACAGTAACCAACAATGTGTGCAATATTGCACTATATTATTATAAAATTTTAATTGTAAAGTTATATATTGCAATATTGTGTATTTTGTTGGTTATTGTATCATAAATTGTGTATGGTCTTTTACAGGAACATAAATATGAAATGTGAATAAGTGCAGCAATGACTGTACATTTAAAGGAATCACATCATAACTTTATTTAACATACGTTCAATCAAAATGTTGCTGACAGATCCCAGTCTAAGTCATCTTTTGGAATTTCCAGAAGTGGCTTAACACTCTTTGGCAATTTGATGGCTCATGTGCCTTCTTGACAATGAGAGTTGAAAACTAAAATGGAAACACACAAAAGAAATTTAAAAGTGTGATAGTAAATATTTTTACATTTTTGACAGGTACTCTCTGTAATAGATCCAGAAGAGGTACAAAGACGGACCAGATGGTACTGCATATTGTTTGTTGTGATTGGCATTGTCACGGGACTCGGGATGTTTCTCCAGGTACTGCATTTTGAATGTTCTGTTCTCCTTCCCTGTGTGTATTTGGGAATTGAAAATTCTGTCATCAGTTTGTAATGTTTTTGGCAACCAGCATTACCATTAACGCGAATTTTGCTGTTTATAATAGTTTCTGTACACAAATAAACTGGCCCAGTGTGTTTATTCAGCACACCACCATATCCTGACTTGTATTCAAACCCTGAATATGGTATGGAAGTGTCTCATGGATTCACTTGGTCCTGCAATGTGAATGATGGTATGTGTATTGTAAAATTGGCCACAACTGCCTCCTTTCAAATCCCTTTCTGTTCACAATGCGTTAACATCATTCAGTTTTATCTCATACAGTCCTTGCAACTGAAAAAACATATTTAAATAGTCTGAGACTCAATCAATAATGGGGGACAGTGGCAGTCTTTTGTGAATTCAGTAATAAAGCTTTGAGTTTCAAAAATGTATTGAATTTAAGAAATAAATAAACAAATGACCATCAAACACAACAACTTTTATAAAGTATCAATATAGCTACATGTTTCGACCTCGCGAGGTCATCATTAGGTTATCTTCAGAACATTTTAGGAGTAATGTACAAATTCCATTATTGGAAATGAGGGCTTATTTCTTACACAGTATTTTTACAATGTGTTTCTTTCTTTTTAATATACACAGACTCTTAATGTGGATAAAAGATGAAAAGATGAGTTACATAAAGCTTTTTTGTGTGTTTTTTGCACCATGCATTATACTCTAATTATAAAATATAAACCAACAAAATGTACCTTTTCTAAATTAATATTTTAATATAGGTATCTTCTACATATTTCGAACCCAAGGGTTCATCTCATTCAATTATTTTACCAACCACTGCACATATATAAATTTATAAAATTTACACATTAAAACATTAAAAATGCTCCGACATGTTTCGGTCCTAGGACCATCATCAGGGAGCTATATTGTCCTTGCTAAAGTTACACTATTAAAAGTCAATACCCAACTTGAATAGTGAAATTAATATGACTTTTAATAGTGTAAATTTAGCAAGGACGATATAGCTCCCTGATGATGGTCGTAGGACCGAAACATGTCTGAGCGTTTTTAATGTTTTAATGTGTAAATTTTATAAATTTATATATGTGCAGTGGTTGGTATAATAATTGAGTGACTTGACAACATGCACGGTGTAGCAACGAAAATAAAAAAAAAACCTGAGGGTTCATCTTCAGGAAGACAGTTGTATGTACATGTATGGTATAGTAGGTATTACATGCCCAGGTTTGAGCAGTTTTGTAGGTCCTACAAGACTACATCTTATTCACACTGTCATATTGAATATTTTGTTTTTGGTAATGGTACTTTTTACAACAAAATATTTGATGTGATAATACTACATGACTCCCATTAGACGGCATGGTGAACAACTCTAAGTTTTCAAAACCTGGAAATACTTTCAGTATGCCTTAACCCTTATCCTGCTAACGTGGAGAATATGGTGAGCTCTGAATAGTGCTAGCAAAGGCCAGATGGGATTTAACTTGGCGTTTAAAGGGTTAAGCTGGAGTGTGAATAAGACATACGCTAGTCAATTGGCCTAACGACTTCGTCACCCTCTGAGTATGTAAATACTGCATGAAGACAAGCTCTATAATTATTGAGTCAGTCATAGTATTTTCTAACATCTCGTATATACTGTTTGAGGAAAATATCACACGGTACCCAGCACAAAACTGGACTACCCCATAACCCTCGCTGACATTTGCCAGCAGTTTTATGCAACTCACCTTTCATCTTTTAGGGGACCGCGGTGGCACAGTGGTTAAGGTGCTATGCTACAAATCGGAAGGTCGCTGGTTCGATCCCAGCTGGTGTCATTGGATTTTTCATTGACATAAAATCCTTCTGATTGCACTATGGTCCTGGGGTACTCAGCCTCTAACAGAAATGAGTACCAGGAGTATTTCCTGGGGGTAAAGGCGGCCGGTGCGTAAGGCTGACAACCTACCACCATCCTGCTCCGTTAACACGAAATCAGGGAACCTTAACTTCCTAAGAACCCTCTGGACCTGTCCAGGCCTGTAATGGGACTGCTTTACCTTTACCTTTCATCTTTTATCAACATTAAAATTTCGAATGAATAAAAAAGAAAGAAATTGTGGAAATATGTTGTGTAAGAAATGAGATCTCTTCTCCAGTAATTTTTGTATATTCCTTTGAAAATGTTCTAAATATAGCCTGATGATGACCTCGCAAGGTCAAAACAAGGAGTTATATTGATGTTTTACAAAAGTTGTGTTTGATGGGCATTTGTTTATTTCTTTCTTTATAGTACAACACAAACAGTGGGATGCATAATTTTAAAATGATATTGAATTTGTTGATCGGCTGAATAATTATCAATTGCTGAGGGGAGGACATGTACTATGTGTTTTGTTATACATTCATTTTATGGCTGTGGTCATGATTTAAGATTTTCAGATTGTACATATTTATGTGTTTATTATTAGTAATACAGTAGCATTCTTTGATCTGACACACGTGGGACTGGACAGGTGCTGCATTATCAGATTGTACTGTTACTGGTGATCCTTGGTTCATGACCAGAACACAGATATGCTTGGCTGGTAGATACGTACATTTTCATTGGCTGAATTACTTATAAATTTATTTAAATTCTAGCAAAATGGATACCAGCATATAGGAGCAAGGTTTAAGTGTCACACTGGAAAGTACAGACCTCAAAGCTGTAAGACATCACAATTAAGGCATTATTGTCACGAGGAGGTATTCAGCTACCCTAATTAATGGCGGCTTTTGTCACTCTAATCACTATAACGACCATGATTTGTATTTTTGGCCACTGCACAAGAAGGACATCTGTTTTATGTTGGAGCATGTGGTCCAGAAGTCAGCCCAGGCTGGGTTCAGGATACACTAGGTGAGAGGCCTCCATACATGCAAGTCAAGCAGCAAAAGAGAATGAGAATGCTAGCGAACCAGTGGTGATAAAATGTTTAATGCCATACACAGCTGACTTTGGTTTTGGGCAGATAAAACTTGCATGATGAAATATATATAAAAGCTAATAAAAACTGTGACTGTGATACAATTACTTTGGTAATCAGTGTCAATAGACCTACATTTGTATCTCCTGTGACCACCACCACACTTGATATTCCCTGAGTGGAGGTCATTTTCTTCAACTGAGAGAACTGGCCAGCAACAGTACTTGTATTGTACTGACCTGAGATCTTACAGATAATTTTTTGGTACTTCTCCTATATTTGTGCTGCACAACTAAACAGAGGAGTATTCCATTTGGGTATTTCCTACACCTGATGGCTCAGGGGCATCAGGGTCCCTGTCTGTTTTTTATGGAGTCTATTCAGTTTGTACCAGGGATGCTGAAGGACCAGGAGACTGTGAATCAGGAGTTTTCATAACTGAAGATATAGGAGACAAGGAACAAGGGGATACCAGCAGGTTGAGTGTAGAAACACTCTTGGTGGCCTTTTTTCTAAGTCTTCACACTTGGGATTGTTTTCCTCAACTGCCCAAATAACAGGCTTTCTGGAGTATCAGCATCCAGTTTAAAGGAATTCTACTGTATTTGCCATACAATAAAGTAGTGAAAAGGGCTAAATAGATGTATGAAATATTTTACATTAATTGCAAATTTTGAGGTAGTTTCATTTTAAGAAATGCATTAAATGTGAACTAGAACAAGAATATTTCCTCTCTTATTAACTTTTCATTCTTATTTGAGACAAAGATTCTTGTATGTTAAAGGACAATGATTTTATAAAAGTGACATAAATTGTATGTCATGAACAGCTGAACACTATGCATAATGCATACACAGTGTGGTGATATTGGTAACCTGGCTGCTTTTGCAGACATACTTGTTTAGTTTGGCCGGAGTTCGCCTCACAACACGTTTGCGGGTTGCAGCCTTCAGTGCAATGTTAAGACAAGAAGTTGGCTGGTTTGATGATGAACAGAACAGTGTTGGAACACTCTGTGCCAGACTATCAGGAGATGCAGCAAGTGTGCAAGGGGTGAGTAAACAATTGAAATAATTCTAGACTCTAGAGTTGAGAGTTGTGGTGACATAAATTTATTATGCTACAGTCAAATAACCTGCACGTTTCTAAGTGGGAATCCTAATGTATGTAAAATCCCTGTGTTATAGTGTTCGGTTTTGTAGGATCCCTGTACTTCTTTATCATGTCAGTGAAATTTTTGTTTCTTGTTTTCAATAAATTAATTTTGAAGAGTTGACAGTAAATACTTAAACAGTTTTACTAGTTTTTGCCTGATCTTATTATGCCAAAACATGTAGTGTAAGTATAAATAATATGTTAAAGGTAGAAGCTGTACTGCACTGTGATGCTGATAAAGGGAAAGGTTATTGGAATATTATGACACAGATTCAGATATAAAAAAAAAAATGAAGTTGTTCTAAAATATGCCTATTGATTTTGATGTCTGTGTATCTTTAGATTCAACTGCAGGAAAACGTATGTTACAGTATTTCTCATTAATTGTTAACATTTCATTGTTGTGCAATTGTTGCAGGCTACAGGAACTCGAATTGGAATAATCTTACAGTCAACTTCAACCCTTATAATTGGAATTATACTATCATTGTTCTATTCTTGGAAGGTGACCCTTGTGTCACTCACAATGGTTCCAGTTGTGTTCGTAGGAGTTTTCTTAGAGGCAAGATTCATGCTGCAACATGGTCTACAAGAGAAAGCTGCAATTGAGGCAGCAACAAAGGTATGGAGAGGCTGATACTCTCAGTTCATCAGTTTGTACTTTTAATTTCATGAGAAAGCAAAAATTATTATTAAAGAATGTATTCCAGCATTGTTGTTGTTACTACTACTACTACTACCACCACCACCACCACCACCACCACTGCAGTTGCTGCTGCTTCATACTAATAGTGTCTGTGATATTGTTGTTCTTTTTGCTGCTGTTGTTGTTGTCATTATTGTTGTTCTTCTTCTTCTTAACACCTACTGTTATTACATTAGTGATTTTACATGCATGTGTGCATATTGACAAGAAAGTCTAAATTCAAGAGACCAAGGTAACAGGCAAAAAGCATGGAAGTACAAATACTGCAATAACATTTCTTCAGATCAAGAATATAGTATCATGAACATGCATTATGCATGGATACAAATGAGATTCTAAGTGTGTTAGTTTCACCAAACGTCTTTTGTATTCAGTAAATACTGTAAATAAGAAACAAATTCATCAGAGAAAGAATGTGGATAACACAAACAATTTTGGAAACACCGGAAGACAACATGTTGAAATGGTGTGGATATGTAATACACATGGAGGATAACAGATGGCCTAAATAAATGATGACCTGGTCAAGGGAAGGAAGATGAAAATGAGGATGAACTGAAGAAAAGTGGGAAAAGGAAGTTGAGAGGGTTATGAAGCATAGGAATTTAACTCCGACGACTCAGTAAACCAGCAACTGTCATGACTGAAAACCAATAACTAGTGCACCACTGGAAAACTGACAGACAGACAGACAGATCGATGGATGGATGGATGGATGGATGGATGGACGGATGGACGGACGGACGGACGGACGGACGGACGGACAGATGGACAGATAGATAGATAGATAGATAGATAGATAGATAGATAGATAGATAGACGGACGGACGGACGGA
>Ga0131853_10015945_pt1 | contig 13725 bp, 8 predicted proteins | sample TergutLab28metaG_FD_92764 | JGI IMG/M metagenome (GOLD analysis project Ga0131853, IMG submission 92764) | Labiotermes labralis P1 segment gut microbial communities from Petit-Saut dam, French Guiana - Lab288 P1 (version 2) (version 2) | ecosystem: Host-associated > Arthropoda: Insects >... | reverse complement strand
CTGTCACAACACCATTATCACCATATATATAACGCAAATAAGTAACTTTAGCAGAACTTTGAGGCTCCCTGATGATGGTTGAAAAATAGCAACCGAAACATGTTGGAGACTAATGAATGTTTTAAAAGTGTTTTAACCAAGTAGGGTTTTACAGTATTTTAAAGACAAGGTACATGCGTTGGTATTTTAAATGAATGTATAGTTCCTAGGAAGTTTATCGTTAAGTTTAATCGTGAGATCTTTTATTTTATTAAGAGATTAATTACACAGTATATACAGAGTGTACGAGGATACATTACAAAATTGTTCCTGTAAACAGTTTGAATAAATATTTAGCTATGGTGCAAGTGGAACTGAATAATGTGTATATAAGCATAGGTGCAAATAACGGCAGTGAAAAACTAAGAACAGAAAAAAAACCGAGGATTCTGGTAAGCTTATTAAAGCTGTATATGCTTCGTACGTTTATATTTTTATTTAATCATGAGATGTGTTGTAGGATACAAAATACAGTTACTAACGTTTCGTAAATGCACACAAAAAACACTTTGTAATAGCGCACGGTTCTACAGACTAAAAGTGTAATGTAGACAAACTTTATTTCACAATTAACCCAAAATGTTTCGATCCCAAATCTTCATCCGGAGTCACTTCATACACACATTAGCTACCAGACTTTTACTTATTTAAATAACCATGTCTAAGAATACACAGATTGTCCCATAATTCTGGAAGCATAGGAAAAATTTACGTTCAGTGACGAGAATGTTTTTGAGGTGAAACGACAAAAGGCAGCTACCATTCGTGAGAGAGCCCTTTCCTGGTGTGGCGATCCAAGGTACAAAGGGTCACTCGTGTTATGTGTGTTGTGAGGCATTAAGAAAGGCGGCGGGATAAGTCCATTATATTTTGATGGCACAGTCTCTCAGACACCTACTACACATGCTTTAAAGGAAGGTACTTCAGAGCTTCTTGATCACAAATTGGCATTCCGCAACGTGTTCCAGCAGGATGGTACTCCCTCCATTAGACCATCCGCGTAAGGGGGTGGCTTCACCGTCAGTTCCCTGGTCATTGGATGGGGCGTCAAGGGTCTGTGGAGTGGCCAGCGAGGAACCCTGGACTCACCCCTTCGGAATTTTAGGCGCGATCGCAAAATTGCGAAAAGTGACTACTAGCTTATTCATGTCTGTCCGTCCGTCCGCATGGAACAACTCGGCTCCCACGGGACGGATTTTCATGAAATTTGATATCCGATAATTTTTTGAAAATATGTCGAGAAAATTCAAGTGTCATTAAAGTCGGACAAGAAGGACATGTACTTTACATAAAGACCAATATAAGTGTTTGATCATAAGGGTATCTCGCTCATTTCTTCTTAGAATGAGATGTCCAGACAAACGTTGTAGCGAAAATCAAAACACACCTTTTGTGTTCGGTAAAGTTTTTTTTTTTAAATTCAACCGTTTATGAGATAATGTAGAAAACCTAGAGCGGGGCAGACCGCAGATGACAATATGGCGCATGCCCATTGCATACTGTGTACCTATGGCTATAAATACACACAGGCCAGTTGTGTAATACTCCAGTACTCCTAGCTTTTCCGATTCAACAACGGTTGCACGAACTCGCCTCAATGTTACGTTACACGTACACAACATGTCTTGTTGTTATCACTGGGGTCGCTTGAGGACTTTCGAATACGTGGGGGAAATTCAGAGGAACGCACTTTTGTGAGAGTGCCTCATCGAGGCATACAACAACAGCACCTGTGACACTACTTGTCATGTGAGTGCCGGTATTTGTGTGCCAGTCGTAATGGTGGACACGCTGATCACAGTCGGTAAATACAAGAAGTTTTCGTTGTTTTTCCGTGTGCTTCCAGACTTACAGGGCATCCGGTATTATGTTTGTATAAAATTCAGGAAATATAACCCAACATAGGAAATTCTTTTCTTCTTCTTCCTGGGATCCCAATTAATGTTTTTGTAAACATTAATTTGGATCCCAATAATGTACGCAGCGTTTTAATGACATGATTCAATAAAAGGCCTGATGATGATCCTATAGCGGTCGAAACATGTAGCCAACTTGTATAATAAATTGGTTTGTTTGACGTATATTGTTTTGTTATATTAATATTTCATAACACATCGGGATGAATTCGGGCAAATATAATTTTAATTATTATGAAGTGATGTTGACACTGTTTAACCACATTTGTATTTTTGTATTCTTATATAAGAGCATCAACCTGAAAATGGCCGGAATGCCGGCCGAAACATGTTGGTGAGAATTTTGTGAATAAAATACATCATCATCATCATCATCATGTTCTTGAAGGGTTAGGCGTGTTTCCTGTTCCTTGATCCTCAAGATGAAGTTGGTCTCTCCATCTCTTCCTCGGTCGTCCTATGTTCCTTCGTCCTTTTGGTTTATAGTGTAGTGCTTGTTTTGGTAATCTGTTTGTGTCCATCCTCTGTACGTGTTGTAGCCACTTTTTCTGATACTGTTTTATTTCCTTTACAATGTTCTGTGCTCCCGTATTTTTGCCTAATACATTGATTCTTCTCTTTATCTAGTTTTGTAAGTACTGAATTGAATTTTTGGAACACGGTTGTATCTTGAATTATTGAACACTATGCCGCCACTTTGGAATGTCTGACAATCTCTGATCTATTGAACGCATCTATAAAAAGTTGGTATTTAGAAATCTGTCTTTGTTGTTGAGTTGAGTAACCCTTGTGATTCCGGTAGAATGTGTATTCTGTGCGGGTGTAAGGAACGGCATGACTCTCGCCTTGAGAGCAGGCCCTTTCCCACGATCCAGCCCCACAATGAATTCAGTGACTTACGAGATAATTTGCGTCCTCTCCAGTGTCAAATGGATGAATCATTGTAAATTCATCATGATAATATTAATCGGAATATCTTAAGTTTAACAAAGACATGTTTCGCATTAATCTGAGTCAGGTCAGACCAGTCATCTTAGTAACTGTGTTACGAATTGGACTGCTGTGGAATATTCCAGGCAGGAACATGTGTTTTTCTCTTCTCCACAGTATCCACATCTGATGTGATATACGCCCAGACCCCTATCCAGTGGCTACCGTTAAAACTGACTGGGACTATATGGTGATATCATAGATACAGATTACGATTTTATGATATATTCGTAAGTGACAGTTTATCTGTTGGGCTTAATAAATGTCAGTGTTGAATTTGCCAGCTTCTTCTGCGTTTTTATCTCCCCGTTTGTAATATCCTTGATATAATTAACTGAGTGACTAAGTGAGTCACACTTTGGTTTCTGTGACGTGGTCGCTCAGACCGAAGAAATGTTAAAACGTAAAGCTTGTAATACGTGACATAAACAGATGTCAGCTCTCGGTTACATGAGATTAAGGGAATGACAACTACAGGTAAAAATGGTGGTGGATAGCCGGTGAATAATGGTTCACAATCAATTAATATCAATTACTGATGATTATTGTCTATTACTGTTGACGGTTACAGGGTTCAGGTGGGGTAGCAAGTGAATATTTTGACGGCTCGTCATATATCGGACACATGGTTAGTGTGTACATGTGTATCTATTGATATGTTGATATATATAGGCCAATAATGATTTCCCCCCGTGGAGCAGCAGCACCTAACGTGCCAAGACATACTCATTATCGAGGCTGCACGATCACACTAAAGACACACCACACTCGGTAGGACCCCTCTGGAAGAGTGATCATCCTTACGCAAAGACTTGTACCTGACAACACGCAACACTCACAAGAATCAGACATCCATGCCACTGGCGGAATTCGAACCCGCGATCCCAGCAAGCGAGCGGCCGCAGAACCACGCCTTAGAACGCGCGGCCACTTATAGACCCATATATATATATATATATATATATATATATACATATATTTATTTATTATAGCAGTCATAGAAGTTTTTCGACTAATTTCTCTACCATTCGGGCCCTCTTACACCGGTTAGAACGAACTACGCTCGTACATATCCATGTCATTCTCGGCTGGTATTATCTGACCTTCTTCTTTCAGAATGCACACTCCAAACCCGAGTACGTAATGGCGGTAGAAAACGGAGTGAAACAGACTTGTGAGGCTTTAGGGTATATAGGTGGCCGTGCGATTGCCTGCTGTGGAAAGGACCTGGGCTCGACCCCGATATAAATATACATATTTCGTTGTCTGTCAGAGCCATAAGCCATAAATTATGATGTACTTTGCACGAAGAACGTATTTTTATACTGAACCAAGCTGACAAGGAATATGAAAGTGAGAACACAAGGGTCGGTAGATTTAGGCCTGTCATTTTTTTAATTTATACTGAACCATTGAAGACCATCAGTTCCTTGGTTCGGGACCCCTCTTGCTTCAGGAGCTCACCCAGAGTGTAGATATGGTGTGTGAATTGAAACAGCATTCAAACGGAACACACAAACGACATATATTACTAACCCTAGTATTGACAATGGTCTGAACTTGGATCTCAGAGAGCTATATATTAAATTGATAACAATACTTAAAACTACACTACAATTCTACAAGTACTGTTATAATATTAAAAAAAGGTAAAGTGATCCCGTTACAGGCCCGGTGTGGCCCAAAGGGTGGGTAGGGGTATAGCTCTACTCTTCTGTGACCGCGGCACTAGAAGGAGGTGAGTGGTCAGCAGCACGCCCCGGCCGCACTTTACCACCGGGAAAGACCCGGTACCTATTTTACAGGAGGCTGGGTGGGCCCCACGGCCGGTCTGAACGGGCGGAAAATCTCGTCCCCACCGGGATTCAGTCCCAGACCGTCCAGCGCATAGTCAGTCGCTATACCGACTGAGCTACCCGGCCCACACTGTTACAATATTAAGGTGCCATTATCATGGTCTACAGACGTAATGGGGGGGGGGGGGGTCTTTGTGAGTTGTCGCGGTCCATGCAGTGACGAACCCAGGGCTGTTTATTTGCTAGCACTTCTGCCTAGTCTGTTTCTCTGGCCTCCCAGCAAGCTCCTCTTGTTCCACGTTTTCACAACAACACAGTTATTCCCTACTATTTCCGTTGGACAGCATCAAGGTTATGAATTAGGTTTATATGCGTCGAGAAATTTTGCAGCTAAATGCAGTTCTGAAGTTGTTGTTAAACGTACGTAGTGCAGTCGGTGTAGTGATTAGACGATATGCTGGACGACAAAAAAGCCGTGGTTCGATTCTTGGCAGGGGGAAAGAGATTTTTCTCTTCTTCAGTGCTTCATGACAAGCAGAGGATTTCTGCCGGCTTCTTAGTCTGTGGGTAATGAGGGCTTTTCTACTGTAGTAAAGAGACCGGGGCATGAAACTACCCACTCACCTTGACCAAGAGTTGAGATTAAGAAGGAGTGGATCTGTACGTCCAATGCAACATACTCCCTAGTTGCTTTCAAAGAGACATCTATTTTCTTCACTTGTGTTTGTATTGAGCATAATCCATTGTCTTTTTAGGGGAGGGGGTTAAGTAAAACTTAGTCACTGCGTGCTGTTCTGCCATTATCATTGACACATATGCATGTAATCTACTTGTGGGCCGGGATAGCTCAGTCGGTATAACAACTCGCTTCCGGCTGGACTGTCTTGAGATCGAATTCACGTGAGGGGGGGGGGAGATTTACCGCATCCGTCCAGACCAGTCCTGGGGCCCACCCATCCTTCTGTACAATGGACACCGGGTCATTCCCGGGGTTAAAACGGCCGTAGAGTGGCGCTGACCACCCACTCCATCTAGCATCTAGGTTAAAGAAAGGATACAGCTGTACATCTACTCCCCCTCTGAGCCTTCGTGGCCTGCTATAGGGTGAACTTTACCTTTACCTTTACCTTTACCTGTACCTTCATGTAATCTACTCTGTTGGCCCACTGGATGGCACTAAGTACTGTCTTCGTAAACTCTGTGTTTCTTTGCGTGTCGTCACCTTACCGTCAACGTCCAATAGTCCAGTAACACACTTTCTGGTGACACCTTTTGTACATGTCACAAACAAAAAGAAGGAAACTACGGCGACGTTTCTCTGCACTGATATTCAATCCCAGAAGCTTTTAAATCTGCAACTTTCCAACAATCACTCAACCATAAGTTTCGTTATGTGCGTTATAAATGCAGTATTCGATCACGCAGTATTCTGGTTTAGAATGTCAACAATTTGTTTGTGTGTGTGTGTGTGTGTGTGCTTCCAACCGATGATGTTTTTCCCACAATGAAACACGTGTTGGCACCAGGAAATGCCAACAAATAAATTGTCTACTGTTCTAATAATTAAGATCCATTATGAGAGGTCGCCCATAAATTGTTCGCAGTTATCATTATTTCATAACGTTAAATTACGATGAGCAGGTCAACTGTACATGGTCAATAATTTTCCCCCTTTATGGTTTCCGGTCACCATCAGAGCCACTTTTCAACAGCACACACATGTTGGTTTTATTGATGATGAAGGCCAGTTTGGGGATCAGTGTGCCTCCTCGTGAGTTATACTAAGGGTAGACCCCATTTCGAGGAGGCGTGCCTTGACGTGCATAGTAGCCAATTTGCCGAACCATGCCGGAAGCCCTATAGGCCTACGTATGCTGCCGGGGTTTCTAGATGTCAGTTTGTGGATATGCTTTGAGACGCCGAAATGCACCAGTTGCCTAGGGTATAAAATAGCTAACCCTCGGGAAAGCATTCCACGTCTTAAATAATGCTACTGAAAGATATTCTTCCTCTCCTTTAGATTAAGCACCACATAATTATCAAGTTTCCGCAGTATCCTATCCTCAGAGACTAAAGAATCAAAACATTTCAAACCACAGTATTTAGCTATTATTTTTGTATACTGCTGCTATACGTGGCTTCATACTGTAAGGCTAGCAGGGCACAGAATTTCAAAGTCAAAGTGCACGGGTCATCCTTATGTGTATAAATTAAAAAAGGAAAAGTTTAGGATTGTTGGATTACAGGCTTTATATACATAATTCTTACGTAAAAATAAAATGTTATACGTATAAAATGTATAATTACCAATAAATCTATTTATTGGTAATTTTTCATTGTACATTGTACATAGAAAGTGGGTCTGTAGTGGAGGGAAATTGCAATAGAATTTTGAGGAGGATACGACGATACAACAGAGATGAAGAGACAAGAGAAAGAAAATATACTAAAATTAAGAGCTTTTTAATGTAAACCCTTCAACACGTGCTGTTAAGACTATTACATTAATGTAGGTGAGAGAGGCAGAACGTGAAACACAGAGAGGAAATAAGAAATTAGTAAAGTGTTGCAAGTAGGAAAATGTGAAAGGATTGGGCCACTTGAAATGATTAAGTGCAACTGGAGGCCACTAAGAATATAAATGTTAGAGATGTGTAGCTCAGACTCCATTGAAGTGGCCAAGGATCGGATGGAGCGTCGGGTTTCACGAATACGACAACCATTCTTGAATTTGGAATAATGAATTAGCGTTGTGATCAGCTGGGGAATAACCAAGCTGTAAACGAAAATTGCATTATTGATTATTTTATTCTTTGTGTGCTTTTTATTTCGTAGCTAGTTAATTAACCAACTATTCAGTTAATTTTGTCTTCGGTCTTAACCCCCCAAACATACCAGCTGATGACGATGATGATGATGGTCTTGATGATGACGATGATGTAGTGTGGTGAGATGTGGGGTTCTCAGGGCAGCTAGTTTGGTTTTAATAATGTGGTACACTGAGTTGTGACACGGTGTAATTTGGTATTTAGGTTCATGCGATACCAGTCTGCCAGAATACTTGGCGTGACGCCCAAGAGGATCCCAAACATGGTGTGGTATGACAATGAGCAATACCAAGAAGAATGCTGAAGTTTAATTACTCCGTTTAGAACGGCCATAAATGATTTTGCCTTGACAGTTAGCAACTTCTAACACTTGTATCAGTGTAAAATTCTCATTACCAGGTTCACGTTTTTGATCGTACACTTAGCTAGCGTCCTCTGCATGTTTTTGTACATTCTAGGTAAACCGTGACTCCATTTCTTTCTCCGAAATAAATGAACGTTAAAAACAAAGTGTTTGTCTGTCCATTGCAGATTAATATTGTTGATGTACTAAGTTATGCATTAGGGAAATGAAGAGTGAAGCTCTGCCTAAGTTTTCAATTTCGACTTGGCCTTCCAACGAGAGTTTTCCTGCACATCGAGGTCTTCGTAAGGTACAGTACAACCTATGGCCATGAAGGCCCAGAAGAAGAGCAGATGTATAGTTTTTCTCTTTCTTTAACGTCGGCGCTGGATGGTAATGGGTGGCCAATGCCACGCCCTGGCCTCTTGACCCCCATTAGAGAGAACGGGTACCCATTGCCCAGGAGACTGGTAAATCGGACCTGGCCTTCCAACGAAAGTCTTCCTTCACATTAAGATATTCATAAGGCTAAGTTCATTCTAGAACAGGCCAAGAAGACCCAGAGGAAGAGCAGATATATAGCTATTCACTTCCTTGAACCACGGCGCTAGATGGGAATGGGTGGTCAACACCACACCCTGGTCCTTTTACCTCCGTGAAAGAGAACGGGTACCCACTTTCCAGTAAGCTGGGTGGGCCCCAGGTCTGGAGTGAACGAGTGCAGAAAATCTCGCACCCACCGGGATTCGATCCCCGGATCTTCTAACCCGTTGCGAGTCGCTATAAGAACCGCGCTATCCCGGGCCACTTAATAGCTTCGTTAATAGGCCTATATTTCGCGAGGCTGAAATGGAGGTTTCATACTTTTGACACATTTATATATATGAGGTACGTGTATGTGTGTGTATATATATATATATATATATATATAGAGAGAGAGAGAGAGAGAGAGAGAGACAGACAGGCTGAATAGGGAAAGAAAATACATTATTTTCGAGACTAGCGAAGAAAATAGTGTAGAATAATATGGAATTACAACATAGCCTCAACAAACTCTCCAGGGGAATACACACTTTTTCCGATATGTTCTTTCATATTCCAAATACTTCACTGATATCATACTTGTAGATGGAATCCTGATACGACGAACCTGTTCGCGTTTCAAAGAGTCGTAATTACTTTTACTGGAATTTTTTTAGACTTAGGCCACAGTGAAAAGAATTTTGAAATTTGACATTCAGAGGACCGTGCATCATGATATATTCTTACAATGAAAGCCAAAGAGATGCACCATTTCTCAAATTTATTTGATAAAGTACTCTACATGCCTGCTAGCAGACGCCAACAGAACTAGAATGACAAATACCTATTGCGTGTATACAGTGTTGAGATACTCCTGATGGTGGACAGTGGACATGTCCGAAACGTGTAGAGTACTTTATCAAATAAATGTGAGAAATAGTGCATCTCTTTGGCCTTCATTGTAAGAAGAATTTTGAAATGTAAGCTTCTGGTAACAGTGAGATGTATGTCGTGTGTACTGTAACATATTTTGGATGACCAGTTTAATCTGAGTTCTGTACGATGTAGTTATTGTGCACACGAGAATTTTTCTTACCATCTTTGACACATAACTTTGTTTGTCTTGATATTTTACGTTCACATTTTCTCGTAATTGCCTTATCATGTTCAGGGAGATAATACAAGAACTACAAATTTGTACCCACCAAATCTGAATGACATGATCTTAAAAAAATTAGCACTTTTACATTTGATAAAATGTGTAGATGCTACTACGTTGAAATTTATATTTGGAACTTAAAGATAAATGGAAAGATAGTCAAGTAACTAAATTTAATATTTTGTTATGTGGTAACTGTATGTAGAATATAATACATGCTTTAGTTGCCATACTCTGTTTCTTCGTATTTTCTTGGATTTTGTTACTATGTCACCTTCATTTCATTTTTGTATGCGAAGTGTAATTTTAGTTTCTCAAATTGTAGAGGTGCTTTACAAGTTCTTACGTTTTGACAGCGCTGTAGCTGATCCATGTCTTTAGGACGTTTCCACCAACGAAGATTACCACTAACTTCTCTCGAAATGTCGGGATCCTGTTGCAGTGCACAGCCACTCTTCCTTGAATGGTTCATATATCAGGCATTTTCCAGTGTACGTACTGTCAAATTTCTTCATTCTTATTGCTTTTCTTATGTGTGTTGTTGGGCATTTATTCAATTACATCAACAACTCCAATCTCGAATCACACTTAACGAGTTTATTGTAGACCCCGTTCTCATCGCTAATCTAAATTCATTCAGTGATTCCACATAAGAACCTGACGAACAAACAGACGAAACACGCGATCTCTCCATTATGCTCTCATTTTATACCCTTCATGCAAGGAATTTATATGAATTAATATTATACCTGCTCGCCGTTCACATCCGCTATGCTCTTTACCCACATTATTCTCGATGTTTCATTTCTGTTAACAATTCGCTTGCTAAACTTTATCGAGGCATGCATGGTCAACATCCAGTTAACAACAACCAACTTAGGTTCCCAGTAACGTATATAAACATTTTGTGTGCTTTACCAAGTATGATAATAACGTAAGAACCTCATTTCATCTCTTAGCTACAGGCTTAATAATACTGCAATAACAAAACTCATAGATAATTGCCTGCACATTCATCTAGAAACATAAAATGTCTGTTATCGTGTTACCGCAAAAACAAACAAACATTTTCTTCATAATAATTACACAACATGTTGCAGTTTCTCTCACGTGATTACATGACACAATCGCCATTGCTTGAAAACCCTGATTACATTAGATTCTACGATATTGCTGTCTAAAGCATTTTGAGTCAAAATTCTTTGATAACGAGGACCCTAAGTTCCTGCGGAAGAATAATTTTTACTCTTTCTCCCATCCGTCTAGTTTTGTTTAAAGGAAAGTATTCGGCCAAATGATTCAACTATAAAATCTTACTGTAAGCCTACGTGATATCTAATGTTACAACGTCTTCTCCGGAAAGTCAAAAATAAATTAATCAGTCAAGAAATTCCCTTATTTTATTGACCTTAAAGGTTTCGTCGCAGTGTTCACAAGATACCCATGTCCCTGCAGCAGTTGAAGCCAATATCAAACTTGACATTGTATTTATATGAGATCCTTTTTATTATTATTCTCCAATTTAGACCTAAAATTTGCAAACAGTTCCTTCGTTTCAACTTTGAAGACTAAATTTTTTATAAACTTACCAACCCCTGCCTGGATGCTAAATGCCCCCACTCACATAAATATCTCTGGTTTAGTCGCTGGAACAGATGAGGCCAGGTTTTCAAAATATGAAATGTCGGATTCTTTGAAAATATTCCAATTATACTACATCCGTGTAAATGAAAGAAAACAGTAATACTTGAAAGCGGCCGTCACTAAATTTGATTAATATTTAATACTACGTATTGGCGAATATTAAGTTATTCAGTAGAGTGACTTACTCGTGGCTACGGACTGGGCGACCAGGAACTGGGTTTCGATTTCCGAAAATTACAGAGGGGTTTTCTCCTCCTAACAGCATCCAGACAGACTGTGAAGAACATGCATTCTATCCACCGCACACCAAAAGCTTCTTCATTAGTACAGGGGCCAGAGCATGAATTTGAACATCCGTCACCATTCACTGCCGAGGCTAAGCATGCATGGAGCTGTGCCTTCGATTCCCTTAATCTTACATGACGTGGTTTGTGCTTAATTAAGAACAAGAATGATCTTTATTTTTAGTTGAAGTATTTGACTTCATTGTTGTAAACAGGCATTATTTTATTCGCCATATTATTTACAGTCTCTGCGAATGCACGGGTTTTCTTCCGAAGTGCTGAAAAGATTTCAGTGACTTAGGTTTGGTAGTACTAAACCGGCAATGTGTCGCTTTGTGCCGTTGATGCACGGTTAACGTGAGGCGCGACACATGACTAAAAACTAACGATCCAGAGAAGTCACGACTGTATACAATATGCTCACGCTGTGGTGGTCAGCAGGTCAGACGTTTCGACAGATCAGTCTTATTATCAACTTTACAGAGGCAACAAGTCAAAAACACACAATCAGGCAGACGGAGCAATATATCAAATTGCAGCTGTGGGTATCAATTTACGTCGTCTTACTATGTATATAGAACAATCCAACAGCGAAGTTAACTACTTAAAGCTCGGTGGTTAGTTTAGGTACCACCGAGTTTAACATTAAAAATTATACATTCTGCATACACAGTTTATGTGATCTTATGTACTTGCATATGTGGGAACAGAGAGGGTTTATTTTTCTATGCGGTATCAACTGATTGCTTTTTGTAAGCGGGCCGATGGTGTTAACTACATGGTACGGATTGATACTTTAAATATACTTCGGGTTAGTTTTCGTCTTGATATGGAAAGTCCAAACTTAGGTAATCTGGTATGCAGTGTGGATAACTTAGAGTCTAACTATCTAACTACATAACTAACTAACTAACTAACTAACGTACTGACTAGCTGACTGAGTTAGTGACTAAGTAACAATCAAACTGATTAACTCATGCTGTAGTCTTTGATATTACGACGCCGTGCAGACTTTTCGAAGAAACATTCTTTTTTGTTTTCAGAATACATACTCGTACATTGTTTGCCCAGTCTTGTACCAGTCCACATCCAGAACAGTGAATCCGAGTGAATGGATGCGATTGTTGTAGGTTACACCGAAGAGTGATCTTTAGTGGCACAGCATGAATAAGAGATGTTTCATTGCCATTGCTCTGCAACTTTGCTTTGGAATACGCTATTAGGAGGGTTCAGGCAAACGGAAGGCTTGGAATTAAATGGTACACATCAGCATCTGTTTTACGCTGATGATAGTAATATATTGGTAATAATATTAATATTGACCTTAAAGAAGTGGGATGAGGGTATGGCATGAATTGATCTGGGTGAGGATAGGGACAGGTAGCGGGCTCTTGTGAGTGCGGTAATCAACATTCGTGTTCCACAAAATGCGGGACTTTCTTTACTAGCTGAACACCTGTTAGCTTCTCAAGAAGGACTCTGTTCCAGGGAATTTAGCATTCAGGACCAGAACAATACAGATAAAAAGTCGATGAATTTATTTTTATCATATCACAATTTTTTTTTCGTAAAAATGTTGAATTTTTGCTTTCTAATGTATTAATTTATCATACGGCAGCATAGAAACACTAAGAAGGACACAGACACTGTGTTATCCCCTAGTGAGGAGAGTGGTCTAGAAATGAAGGCGTAGGAAATCAGGTGGGCCATTCTGTCAGTCACCTGATTAGGAGATAAATACTTTTATTAGATGGGTAGCTAATAAGTTCAAATTCGAAAACATTACAAAAATTCAGATATATTGTTACGATAGTGACAAACTAAAGTGGTATTCATGCAAAAATGAAAAGCAGGTTAATTTTAGGGTGCATTTGCTAACATTCGATTTAGGCTCTTAAATACGTAAGTTATTCGGAAAGTAAGTACCGTCTGCGCATATCTCTCGCGCATCCTCGAGACTGTCACTATGCGCATGTGCAGTGACTTCCTGTATCAATTGAGAAGCCACAGGCGCCATTTCGTGAAATTTGTGTTATATTTATGTTTGTTCCTTGCGTTAAACATGTTTAAGACAATTGAAGGGGCCGCCGACTGTGAAATAGGTCTGTAATTCGTTTTTTGAAAGCTAGGAATGTGCTACCAAGTGAGATTCATCACCAGATCTGTCACGTGTATGGTGACTATGCGATGAGTGATGGCATGGT
>Ga0131853_10015944_pt1 | contig 13725 bp, 6 predicted proteins | sample TergutLab28metaG_FD_92764 | JGI IMG/M metagenome (GOLD analysis project Ga0131853, IMG submission 92764) | Labiotermes labralis P1 segment gut microbial communities from Petit-Saut dam, French Guiana - Lab288 P1 (version 2) (version 2) | ecosystem: Host-associated > Arthropoda: Insects >... | reverse complement strand
GAAAAATCCTCAGATGTACAATATCATGAAAATCCGTCCAGTGGAGCCCAGTTGTTCCATGTGGACGGACAGACACACAGAGGGGTGGAAGGACAGACAGACAAACAGACAGACATAACGAAACTATCGCAATTTTTCCAAAGCACCTAAAGTATTGTGAGTATTAGTATTTTAAACAGTACTACATAATAATTGCAAAACATCAAAGTTACGACAACTGTCTTTGTCAGTAAGTCTAAGTGCGTTTATCAGCTGTGTATTTCTATATTTAACCTGTTAAATCCCACTGGTTACGTGATGCACCAACAGGTTCAATATTCAACAACTGTATGCTCTGTCCACACTATATTTATGTGTTTTGTATTTATCTCAGAATAAACAGCGACTTCTGCCCCATATAACATAAACTGACTGGTTTTTATAACCGAGATGAAAAGTGTTTACAGCGCGGTACGGTCTAGGACTTTAAAAAGCAGTCTGCTCTTCGTCTTTAAAAGGTTAAAGTGGACTATGATTGTAACGTCAAAATTCATGATTGTGTTCTTTATATTATATAATACAATAGTAAAATTTTTTACAGTAAATTGTACAATTTTTTATTTCGCCATTTGAAACTACTTGGTTCAAACACCCTATTTTTACCAAGTCGTTACATTGAGTGGTAGCCATATTTACCACTGACTATTAACTGGTACTGTGACGATTAGTTTATGGTAAAGAAATGGAAAAAAAGAATGTAATTACATGTGTGCACTAGTAAGATATGTATGTATATTTATTGTGTGTGTTTTGTGTATTCGTTTACATTCATGTCATCGCCTGTGTTTGGGTTCGAAACAAAATAAAATAAACGCAAATACGTTTTCAGAACTCATGATATATCTTAATGCTTCGAGAATATCAGAACTTCTTGTTCTTGCTTCAGTGGATTCCCGTAGGTTATTCCTTACAATTTGGGGTGGATGAAAGGCCTAAGATTAATCAGCTGAGCTAAGCGAATACATTCGCTTTCATAGAGACCCTAAATATGGACCCCACCAACACCAACTTATTGCAACTCGGGCTATGATGAGAGTAATATAGAAGGAGTCTGTGCTTGTACACCCACAGGACTATGGCTCGGTTGTTAATAAAAGGGGCAGGCAGTACGCGGTATTACGGAACACTATGTATATGTTTTTGGCTGTGGGTTACTGTCAGGCGAGATAGCAAATACGTGTGCTGCAAGGAAATGCGGGGCCAACGGCCAACTGTATGTTCATGGCGGGGAGGGTGTCGGGTAATGCACCGGGCTGCTTCGGGGCTCGGGTCTCTTTACGTTGCTACCGAGGGCCGTGGAACTGTTTGGGCTCCAAGCCATGTCCTACTACTACTACTAGCATTAGTAGAAGTAGTAGGGGTGGTGGTGGTGTTAGTAGTAGTAGTAGTAGTAGTAGTAGTGGTGGTGGTGGTGGTGGTGGTAGTGGTAGTAGTAGTGGTGGTGGTAGTAATAACAGTAGTAGTATTAGTAGTGGTGGTAGTGGTGGTGTTGGTGGTTGTAATAACAGTAGTAGTGGTGGTGGTGGTAATAACAGTAGTAGTATTAGTAGTGGTGGTGTTGGTGGTTGTAATAACAGTAGTAGTAGTAATGGTGGTGGTGGTAGTAGTAGTGGTGGTGGTGGTGGTGGTGGTAATAACAGTAGTAGCAGTGGTGGTGGTAGTAGTAGTGGTGGTGGTGGTAGTAAACATAGCACATTATATCAATATGCGCAGTACTAACAATAGAACGATACATAAAACGACATTATGATGTGTTCTCAACTATATTTTAACACACGCGAGGAAATAGTGTTTATTCATTACCGTGTTTGCAACAACTCGCCATTAGTTCCTATCTTCAACCGGATGAATCCAGTCCGCACCAACATTTTGTACCTCTTGAAGATGCATTTTATTATTATACTCCCTTCTAAGTTTGAGCCCTCCAAAAGGTCCCTTTCCTTCAAGTTTTCAGGCCAAAAGCCGGGAAACTTTCTTTCTACCCATTCTTGCAAATAATAATAGTAACGTGTATACAACCTGATAGTAGTTCACAAGACTAAAAACGTTTCGCACTTTCAGTGTAACTCAGCGGTTAATCACCCTATACACAACAGCCCGTCACTGGACAATAATCAACATACTGAAAACAGTTCTAATACTAAAATCCAGTCTAAGCTTAGGCTCTCTAATCGGTCGCTTTCTTTCCGGTTTTGCGACTAAAGTATTTTAATTATTTATTAACGTCTTGGTAGGTGGCGCATTTTTGACCATTCTAGAATACTGCATTAAAAAGAGGATAACGTCGGAACAGTCAGTCCAACTCATAAGGTTCTTAGGACTGCAAGTACAACGAGTAAATAAGATATTATTTTCTTCCAGCCAGTACCGTTCCGTGTTTTCTTTTACCGGTCACTGAACAGCAATTTCTACTCACGGAGCAGCTTAGGTTTTCGATGTTTTCTTTAAACCTGCTGTAGATATTTCACTTCTATTTCTATTTATTTTTGTATAAAATATCTGTCATTCCCATTTGTCCTTTAACATATTTATTTCTCAAATTATCCGTCATTCTGCAGGCTACTTTGATGGCTCTGTTAGGCGATATATTCACTGCCATATATTCCGTCCTTTTAGTCAAATATTCTGATCCAAATAAAAGCATAAAATTGTAAGATTGGCTCCTCTGAAAATTATATTATTTTGTTTTTTTTAATATAATGTCCCTTTATAAAGCCTATCACTCTCTTCTCCCTGTATTTTTACAAACTGCTTTACCTACCCACATAAACTGCCAATTTCTCTCTGTTTTAGACGGGCGGAGTAATAAAGTTTCTGGACCGAATAACACCAATTATTACCCATATTTAATCTTCCTGTACCTTCCAGTTTAATATAGTTTCTATTTCTTACTGTAGTTACTAATTATTTTAAATTTGCCACATTTTAGGGATTCATTTCGTAGGAGAACGGAAAATCCTTACAGTTGTACTCTTCAAGATGCGAGTGCATATGTCTCTATTTGTTACCATAAAATTTTAACATAACCCTGTTCTTAGTTTTTTCTGCTTTCGATTCAAAATCTTCCTCATTAAAAATTAGGTATAAATACCCTAAATGTGCAGTGAAGAGTGTAAAATAAATTGTGTATTTGTCCGGTAATAAAATATATTCTATCCTTGGTGGACAGACACGTTGAAATGGTCCCTGTAACTTCCACAAGCAAGAGCCGACATGAGTGTGTCCCCCCAATTACGGACGGTTCCTACAGAACAACCCTCAGAATCACCACACTGATTGCCAAGACTTTCAGAACTTCCCTTCACCCACAAATTCGATTCACACATGCACACACATGGAAATAACTGCATTTGCGGGCCGGGAAACAATGGGATGACATTGAAAGTGGGGTAGACAAGTCAAGCCCCTTTTCATTTAGGGGTTTGCTGGAATGAGTCTTAAATTTCAAATGACAGCTATAATTCGATTGTTCTTACAACTTCTGCTGATGTCACAATACAAAATATAGCCAAAGTTTTCTTTTCTGCAGGAGTTACAACGTTTTTGGAGGGGAATCAAGAGAAGGGAAAGATGACTTGAGTCCTTTTTCTCCACAGGACTGTCTGATCAACCGTGCTAGGGGTTGATTAGGCTGTATTTACTGAGGAAAATAAAAGCTTTAGTCGTAAGTATGGCCAAAGTCGGAGAGAAGGAAACTTCCTTTCATTCCCCTTCATCATGTGAAGAAAAGTCACCATGTGGCCAATCATTGGTTCGGCGAAGGGGAGGAATCTTCCTATTATCTGTGCTAAATATGTTCGCTTCATAGAATCAGCAGTAGATAATCATAATATTCCAAAAAGTAAAAGATGCCATAATCCTCACGTAGAAATACACTGTGGATGTATGTAAGTTTGTCGATGGACGTAGTACATAAAGTGAACCATCACTAAGGAGTTCAGGGGCCCTTATTAGGGCAGTCATTATAGCGACTCGCTACAGTTCGAATGGCCCTGGTTTCAAACCCCGGTGAAGTAACCCGTTCAGACCTGCCCTGGGGCCTAAACAGCTGCTTATTCAGTGGATACCAGGACATTCTTCCGGCAGTAAAGTGGCCGGGACGTGGCGCTGACCACCAAAGACTCTATACCTCTACTCCCACTCTGGTCTTCTTATGTCAAGTCACGGTGTGATCTGTAAATGTACAATGACGAACTTGTGTTTATACTCTGCCTTCGATATACTCTATTTCCCTACAGATGTCTGGGGTAGTATGGCACTGTTCTTCTGTATTTCTTATGAAGATCAGCTCAAGCTGTAATAATTCGAAAGTTATAAGCAAGAGAGGGGTGTGTGGCAGAATACAAATCACGTAAATCTCTGTTTAGTCTTAGTTCCGGGTATTTTTAGATAAAGTGTTTGTGACTGCTTAGGTAGTGACATCCAAAAAGAAACTGAACAGAAATGCGTCCAATATTTAGGAGGTAAAAGACTGTGTGCACACGGTATACAGTCATTATATTCAATTCTTGAAAGAATGCATTGAAAGCGAATTTTGAAGAACGAAATTATTCAGCTGTGTCAAGGATGGAAAAGAAAATGACAAGTTGTCAACATTTTTAATGAAGTGCCACGCCTTGAAGGTAAGAGCGGTGGAGGTATAGGCCACGCATATTCGTTTAACCTACGCCCTAGAAGGAGGAAAATGGGTCAACTTCACACCAAGGCCGTTTCACCCCGAGGAAAGTGGTTGGGCCCCAGTGCCAGTCTGCAGACTCTGGGGAGCAGAAAATCTTTTCTTCCTTCCCGCCACTTAAACAACCCTTCCTCAGCCACTATACCTACTGAGCTATCCTGGTTAGAGTAAAGAAACGTTGTTAAATGGAGATTTATTGACGAACTTACACACACACACACACACACACACACATATATATATATATATATATATATATAGGTAAAGAAATATATTTAGGCTGCGCCAGTGTTCGTATGTAACTTAAACAAGGTAGGCAATGTACGTAAAATGTAATATTGTGGTGTTTTCCTGTAACAGTTTTTGCAGTGGAAATACAACAATACATGCTGTGTATATTGTTAAGTTACATGTTACTGTGAACTACATAAAAATACTGAAATGTTTCACAACAACAACAATATTAAGGCAGTAACTTTCCACATACTGCACTGACACAAAAGAATGTTCGTTTGCTCATGGCGTTCTTTACACGTACAATTTGCCTAAACTGACCGTAATCACAGACAATTCGTTGCGCAGTTTCTCAGTTTAGTAGCCGTTGCCATAAAGTATTGTACTAAACCGGATATGACGAAGCTAACAATAGCTTTCGAAAGTTGGCGAAGGCGCCTATAATGGTATACAGGTCCTGTATCTTATTGAACGACTTTGCCAGTAGCTCTGAAAATGTATTGTAGAACGACAGGATGAATAAAGCACAATGAACTGCAAAATATTAGAGAAAAGCAGCCATGGCTTAGTATGAAGCACTATCGAGGCAATTGTTTGTAGGGACTGAGGAAAGCCACGAAGACTTCAGGATAACCGATTTTCAGACCGACATGTAGGACCTTCGGTGTTGACTGAACTGTACAATGGGTTGGCTATACGCAGAGACACGTGTCAGATACGTAATTTCTACTATTTCAAAATTTGTGCTCTCAGACGTGCATAAAGTTCACTTGGCACTGAAAAAATTTTAAAAATTTACATGTTCAAATATAGGGTAAAAAACTTCCAAATTTATTAATTCGTCTTTCATGTCCCTTTAATATTAGGATCATATTCATGTGGTACTTTTTTCTGTTGTTACAATTAGCTTCATGGACACTATCAGTAATGACTTCCATTTAGGACTGTTTTTTTCGGCTGGTCTATTATAAGGGTGGATTTTGAAAAACAGCTTTTGAGATTATGGGGAATTATGCCGGGGAATTATGTCACTAGGTGAGACACTGTCAGATCCTGAAGAAAGATTCTGTTTTATGGCACTTTACTGTTTGGACATGGCTGTAATCCGTACGACATGTGTTAGTGCAGATTGTTACATATATTCTACAGTGACAATTTACACAGTTTGATCCGAACTCCAGTACGTGTATCTAAACTGCACTTCATGTTATCAATTTAGTGTAACACAACGTCCTATTTGTTCGTTATTGTCAAAATGTGGTGAGGTGGATTCCAATAGAACGTTTTTTCAAAATTGTTTGCGTAATATATTTCTGATGCGCGTATATATGGACGGATGACTTGTTGGATGAAGGACGGGCGGATATATCGAAATGTTGTGGGCACATTTTATGCCTGGAATAGTTACTGAAGGAACAAAACCAGCAATGTTTTCTTGTACCATGCGAAAAATATACTGCTTACTAATATACACTCCGTTATTAATTTTATTATTAATAATTTATAATTAATTAATCAAAATTTATTAATTTTACTGTGTTACTTGTTACTGTATTTTTGTGATTATTCAGATTTGCCCCAGGAAGTAAATAAATACGCTTTCCTACTCCATTATATGTCGCTGTGTAGGAGAATTTTCGGGAAAATCAGAAGATCCGCATTCTTAAAATGTTTTGACTGAAATATTCAAGGGACTGAAGTCGGAGTCGGATCAAAATGGACCCTCATACACTTACTAAGCTTAAAGTGCTGCAAATGTTTTGTGGTAAGAGCAGAACGAATATCGTAGTACGCCAAATGAACCGCAAAAATTTGGTCCCAAGGAAAAGTCTGATTAGTTTGAAAAGCTTGGAGTCAAAACCATTGTTCGTACAGAAAGCTTGAAATCGCTCGTTTTGCTCTATGGACTTTCAGGAATCGAATACTTTTCGAAACAACCTCCCCACAACTTCGAAACGTATTATTATCATCGTTAATATTATTGGCTACTTGAAGTTATGGCCAAAGACATACACACATATACACTCGCGTTTACCAGCGGCTGTTTTTATATTAGTGGATTTTTCCCTCTTCTGAATTTACCTTTTGAATGAAATGAAATCGATGGGCGTAAGGGAACTAAGGAAGAAGGAATAAAAAATTAATTGAGTGAGACTATCACATCTAGTAGAGGGAGAAAAAAAATGATCATCCTTTCATCATTCACCAAGTTTTAATACCTCTAAAAACCCAGAAAGAAATCGATCAAACAATCTCCCTCCATCACTCATTTTCCTTGTCTACACAAATTACACTCTCTCCCTTGTCTTTCTTCCCTGTACCCCTCCCACTTCTCAATTACGTTAATTATTCTTTCTTCTCAAAAGAGAAAGAAGTTTGTTAGTTTTCGTCAGATTTCACCCTCACAGTTGATTAACACGGACGGGAAGTACTGATGATAATGAACGGAATTATTCCTACGTTGTTGACGCAGTGTTTAGTGGTGGCATTGATACCCAGTTTTAATTTCTTGGTTACACAGTACGAAGCGAGTTCCCCAGCGGGGTGTGTCACAAGGCAAACAGTTCAAGACGTAAATAAAAATGCAGAACCCTTCTCATACCTAAAAATGTCCTTATCTTCCCCTGTTACAGGCTATGCAAAATCAGCACTGTTTCTTCTCAAATTCTCGTCATATTATTTTTCGTTGATGCGAGTAAAACACTGGAATTATGCATGTTGTTTTGTATGGGTGTGAAACTTCGTCTCTCACATTTAGGGAAGAACGTGGACTGGGGTGTTCGTGAATAGGTTCTTGAAGGAGGTATTTGGGCGTAAGCGGAAGGAAGTGACAGGAAGAAGAAAAAAGTTACAACTTGCGGATCTTCGTGATTTTTTACCATTATCAAATGCGTTTAGGGCCATATAACCAATGAGGGTATGGTAGGCTGTGCATGTTGCATGTACTGAGAATTGCGTACACGTTTAGATGGTGGAAACTGAAGGAAAGGGAGAACTTGGAAGAGAAAGTGTACTTCTTGAAGAAGTACGATGCGATGGCGTGAACAGGATTCATCTGGCTCTGGAAAGCTCTTTTGAACACGGCAATGAACATTTAGGCTCCATAAAATGCGGTAATTTTTTGATTAGCTAAGGAAATGTTAGCCTCTCAAGTGCGAGTTTGCTGATTGGAATTAATCCTCTAAGACCCAAAATTTCGATAAATATCCTTTTCCTCTTACTATTGACGATGTTAATCCCGAAAATGATGAATTTTTGGCCCTTAATTCTCTCGGATTCAGCTCATGAACTATTAGGTGTGTCGGTTTGTCGCCCGATATACAAATCTTACATGTCCTTAGGTAATGCACAGTGTGTCCATATCCGACTAACCATATCGCATTCAGACACTGTGAATAAAATTGTGCAATTCGTACAGACCTATTTGGATGCTTCATTAGTTAGCTGTTTTTATGAAACAAGCTTCTGGCTGTGCTGAGGTACGTGTAGAAATTCCACTGTCACAGAACGTAGAATGTGAAGCTGTTATTTCAGGTACCTTCTGCAGGCTGACTGCGAGTGAGAGTAAGTGTTCACTGTAATTGGTGATTAACGTTAATGGATCAGTCACATGACTTGAATGGCATTCTGTTTAGTCATAAGGAACTCTTCAGTAGTTGTTTTGCGCGTGTTTCCAAATGCAAGAACTTGAATGTGGAAAGGCAGAATAGACATGATGCAGAATGTAATGACTGGAACTTGGGTATTATTAATGGAAGATACTACTATTATTGCTGCTACTGCTGCTGCTGCTGCTGCTACTACTACTACTATTACAACAACTACTACTACTACTACTTCTAGTACTACCACCACCACTACTACAACAACAACAACAACAACTACTACTACTACTACTACTACTACAACTACTACTACTACTACCACCACAACTACTACAACTACTACTACCACCACCACTACTACTACTACTGCTACTACTACTACTACTACTACTACTCAACAACCATAACAACAACAACTACTACTACTATTACAGCAACTACTACTACTCAACAACAGCAATAACAACAACTACTACTACTACTACTACTACCACCCCCACCATTACTACTACTACTACTACATGGCTTGTGATTCTTCTTGAGATTATAGGCACCCATAGTGTCAAGAAGACCAAATCTTCTCCACCATAAAATCCAGAATTTGTGTATTTTGTTTACAAATCCTGTCACAGGACGCTGTCGCCAGTCACCTCATTCTATTCCGCATTAATTTCGTGCTTCATGTATCTCTGGTTTTATATTTTAATTTTCCATCAATGCCTACCACACTTGTCTCCAGATATCCTTCCCAAATACACGCAGCTTTAGCTTCTCCTCGTTTATGCTATTTGTCCTGCCCATCTCATCCACCCAGATTACTTTATTTTAACAGCATTAGAGAAAAACGCATTTCACCTTCCTAATCGTTCTGCACTCTCAGTTGTGCGTTAATTGTTAACGTTTCGATATACGAAGTCAAGGCCTTGTTGCAGGCCGGAAAATTCAAATAAACACGCTTGATATGGTGTATATGGTGTATATGGTGTACCTGCCAGGTCTTCGCATTAAATGCGCTCCACTGTGATAGTGTGCGCAGGTTACATCTCAGAGAGCATTATCAAGAGAGATTACCACATCGTGAGGTGACTTGAGTATATGCGAACACGAGAGAGAGCGAAACTCTTGTACGTCCAGCACGAACTCTGGAAGGTGTACCAGGGCGTTTAGCCGTGTAATTCCTTCCCCCCGCACACCGCTACCCCCCACTTAATCTAAATTATCCCTGAAGCCACTACTACATCCACACAACCCAAACCACACCAAAACAGCCTTTAATGGGCCGAGTTTAGACAATTAGCTTTCAATTACTAGTACACAGATAACCCTTATCAATTCCATAGCACTGCCGCAATCAGGTTTATGGTGTCTTCTTTAACCACCCACCCCCCTTCTCCTCTGAAGTCAAACATGAGGGTGAGAAATAGGGTACAAAGGAAACTAGTGTATTGTTTCTGTAAAAGCGGCTTATATAATTTGCGTTTAATGTTGGGCTGTAACAGAAATCATTAGAAATTTATCTAATGCCGTGGATCTTAGATGTCAAGAAGCACAGGCGGGACGACTGCACCCTTTAAAAGAATGACAGTGAGGTGCTGTGTGTCCAGTTCAGTGCCTGCTAAATAGAACACGAAACTGATGTCTGTGAAATTATGGTTTGAGATTTAGAATGTTGTGCCATTCGTATGAAAAAGATGGTCCACATATGTATTTTTTGTAGCTAAGGTTTCTCTTCGTGCGTAGTGAAAATGAATTCTCCACCTTCTACTCTGTGTCACACGGACTGTGTACAGTACATGTCGCGCATACACCACACCCAGAGGCTTTACTTATCCCTCATAAATTATATAAAACCAAATTTCCAACATGCCGTCCCATTACATTGAAATTGAGACCAAATATTGTTCATGAAAAATAATTAATCCACAAAAGAGTTTATTGTCTACATTGGGAACGGCATGTCCTTCTTTTGTTTTTCTCTCATTTTATGTAATGATTCGTTCCGATCTACATAAGCAATTTAGCATATATCGAGTGTCGAGCAATGGAATCCAATGGAATAGCCTATAAAAGCATGAAGTAGCTCGAATCGTTCTTATGAAAGTATATTCATATGATTGGTCGCAGCTTGTGTAGGAACTGCATTTTAAACACGTTATTGAAATTAAAGTAGAAGAGATGAGAAGATGAGGAAGAATGAGTAAGCTGCTACTAGGTGGCCTTAAGGAAAAGAGGATATTGGCAGTTTGAAGAGAAAGCGCTACATCGTATTGTTTGGATATCTAGGTGTGGAAGAGACTGTGGATCTGTCGCAGGACAGACAACGTAATGATAACGACTAGTTGAGGAGCATAGCAGCAAATTGTACATTGCAACGTAGGAATATCCAGTCTATATCTGGAAAAGATCCTAATTTTAAAATTATCACGTAGGCCCTACCAACCTGTCTACATTCAGGGCTGTTTTAAGACATTTCTGGGCTCAAAGCAGACATAAATTTGTGGGCCCTGCCTATGCTTTGTCCTGAACTGACATTGTAGATCGAGGAATGTAAGAAATTACACATAAATATGTTTGGCACAAACTTTGAACTGCATTCAGCCTTTCCAGAATCGCTCGAAATTCGGTGCACCATGCAGCTGCATAGGTTATGATAGGCCTAAACCAGCCCTGTCTGTATGGTACTATAGAGCCGATTTTATGTAGTTGATTTTAGCAACATTGATAATTCACACAATTTCGATATTTTTGAGAAATCGAAGTCTTATTATAGAGTTTACAAGGTTATATCATTGAACTCTATCCTAAGCTAAGAAAGTCCACTCTGCGCCCTCACATTCAATTCATTCACAATCCAGTGAATGTTATTTACTGATTAACTTTCAGGTATTCTGAGAAGTCTCTTCTTTCAGATCACCTAACTAAAATTTCCGAAGAATTTCTAATATCGAATATGTGCCAAGTTTTAAGTTTTTAAATTCTAATATTTGAAGGATTTCCCTGTGTTAATATTGAAATATACCATTATTTAAACGTCGAAAGAGAAAAAGTAAATTTATCTTAGATACATAACACCAGTTGAATGATGAATCGAAACATAGCTACGTGTGAGTTAAAGCCCTTTTGCATGAAACCAGTTCAGAGTCTGTAACCTTTTTCTTTATGACTGTAGGTGTGTTTGTGTGTGTGTGTGTGTCCTTGTGTTTGGTCTGCCTCGAGGGCAAGCAACTATATGAGAGAACCGGAAATATTTTGATGGTCTTATTATATTTTGAGGGGAGCTGTTCGTAAATTTTAACACACATTTTACTGGTAAGAGGCTTTCAAATACTGAGCTAAGAACTGCGTATTTAGACTGTTTCAGTTGGGAAGATGAATTTAAATGCCTCAAGCTAATTCTCCTCGCATTATTCATTTACTTTATCTCATGTTATTTGATATGTAGCCAAGTAAATTAGGTAGTTAAAGTTGTGTTAGCCGCACGTTCATGTTGTTGTTCACAAGTCAGCCATTAGACCACAAAATGAGCCAGCTCAATCCGGCTTACCTTACACACGTTAGTATTTAAAATCCTGAAGTTGGCAAAGTTGTTCCTGTGCACAGAATTAACCCTTTAAACGCCGAATTAAATCCCATCTGCCATTTGCTGGCATAATAGGAGCTCACCATATTTTCCACGTTGGCAGGATAAGGGTTAAGGCGTATGACGGAGTAGAAATACATATCTCCACGTACTCTTATCCTCCGCAGTAAATGAAGGTGAGTAGACAGCTTCACGCCTCCGCCACTTTTCCTCTGGCGAAATAGCCCCAACGATCACTGAACAGGAACAAGGGCGGGTCTCGGAGCCGGTATGTGTCTTTTGGAGAAGAGAAAAACTTCTCGTTCTTTCGGAAATCGAACAAAGATTTTTTGGTGTTGTAGTTCATACCCCAATCACTATAGGTCCTACTGACTACTCTATCCTCTACTGTTCTTAATATTACACCTCCTGAATGGCTACTGCTTCCATGTGACGCCGTTCCTTTTCGTTGCCAAAATACTCGCATACGGTTTCCATTTCTCATCTCCCAATACTTGCTACGTGTCTGGTCTTGTAATTGTCCCTCGTTTTAAGCAAAATAATAGTCAGTATCCCAGTCCTCGCTGCTGTGAAATCTTTATGAATGTCCTGTTTTATACTTTCCAACACGAGACATGCGTTTATTCAAGTATTTCTCGGTCTTTTTTTTTTTTCGGTTTCTCCAAGAATCGACGTGAAATCGATTTTGGGGGGGTCTCGTTTTGTATGTGACGCTTCAGTAAAGAAGTGCAGCTGCTAACTTGCAGTCAGAATGACAAGATATCCTTTGTAACTCTCCTTCTATGCGGTGCCCCTTCCACGGTGCGAGCACTGGTTAAATGGAAACACAGTCGCCAGAAAATGCCTGCCGTAACCCGGACCGATGTAACTGACTAGCTAACGAACTAGACCACTAGCTACCTAACTAATGCACCAGTTAACAGAATATCGAAATGATTACTTAAGCCAGGAGGTTGCTTACTAATACCATCACTTCGCTCGGCACGATCGTAAGCCAGTTCGATTCGCCTCTCATCCTCACAGCCTACTTCGATGACATTCATCCTTATCTTATACGTCTGTCTCCTCTTCGATCTCACAATTTGATTGTTTCCCAAGAGTTTACCCAAAAAATCTGGGAGCCTCAACCTCCTGGAACCGTCAGGGCCTGTCCAGGCCTGTAATGGGAATGCTTTTACTACTATTACATGATTAAATACACCACGTGCCTCCCTTGCACAAGAATGGGCGTGTTGTATGCACGCTTGCGCGCTCCCGCAATTTAATGCCAATGTGTTGGTTTGGACGTAAGTGCTGATAAAACTAAGTACATGGTCATGTCTCGAGATCAGACTGCAGGACGAATTATCAATGTGAGGATTGATAATAGTACTTTCGAGAGGGTGGAAGGGTTTAAATATTTGGGAACAACTTCAACAAATCAAAATTCTATTCCGGAAGAAATTAAGAGCAGATTGAGGTCAGGAAGTGCTTGCTATCATTCGGTGCAGAACCTTTTGTCTTCCAGGTTGCTATCCAAAAATTTAAAGATTAAGATATATAGAACTATAATTTTGCCTGTTGTTTTGTATGGGTGTGAAGCTTGGTCGCTG
>Ga0131853_10015943_pt1 | contig 13726 bp, 13 predicted proteins | sample TergutLab28metaG_FD_92764 | JGI IMG/M metagenome (GOLD analysis project Ga0131853, IMG submission 92764) | Labiotermes labralis P1 segment gut microbial communities from Petit-Saut dam, French Guiana - Lab288 P1 (version 2) (version 2) | ecosystem: Host-associated > Arthropoda: Insects >... | reverse complement strand
AGCTGAGATTGAAGCTTTAGGACGTAAGGCGGTTTATATTCAAGCAGACTTGATGTCAACAGAGCCGATTGAGGGGATTATTGATACAGCAGTTGAAAAATTCGGTCATGTGGATATTTTAGTGAACAATGCTGGAATCATCCGTCGTGAAGATTCAGTTAACTTTACTGAACAAGATTGGGATGATGTCATGAACATCAATGTGAAGACAGTTTTCTTTTTCTCACAGGCTGTTGCGAACCAGTTCTTAAAACAAGAAACAGGTGGGAAAATCATCAATATCGCCTCAATGCTATCATTCCAGGGTGGTATACGCGTGCCATCTTACACAGCGAGTAAGTCAGGTGTTAAAGGGATTACGATGTTGATGGCGAATGAGTGGGCAAAGCATGGTATCAATGTAAATGCCATTGCACCAGGTTATTTTGCAACTGATAACACAGCACAGCTTCGTGCTGATGCTGAGCGTAATAAGGCAATTCTTGAAAGAATCCCAGCTGACCGTTGGGGAGATCCGGAAGATTTGGCTGGAACGGCAGTATTCTTAGCAAGTAAAGCGTCTGATTATATCAATGGTTATACAGTTGCAGTTGATGGTGGTTGGCTAGCACGATAACGAGCTATTAACAAATAAGCGGGCTTAGCTAGCCCGCTTATTTTAGGCAATTGCGAAACTATCGGTATTTTTAATCTTCTTTTTCTCGGGAAATGAGGCATTTTTGCCAAAACCCGAGAATTTAGAGGTTACTTAGTCTCCTTTTTCTCGGGAAATGAATCATTTTTACCAAAAGCCGAGAATTTAGAGCTTACCTAGCCTCCTTTTTCTCAGGAAATGAGGCATTTTCGCCAAAAGCCGAGAGTTTAGGGGTTATTCGGCCCTCTTTTTCTCGGAAAATCAGGCTTTTAAAACAAACCCCGAGAGTCTGGCTATATTTTAGATTAGGTGGCGATTAATTTCATAATTGCCTACCGCTTATTTCAATGTAAGGATGGAGAAGATCATGCCAGAAAAAAAGGAAATCAACTTGTCCAAAAAAGAAGAGAAGTTGCGTGATTTCATTTTGAATGATTCCATGTTCAAAGTGGTTTTTAAAATTGGTTTGCCCATCGCCCTTTTCCAAGGGATGAATAATTTGCTCCGTGTTGTCGATTCATTTATGGCAGCAAGCATTGATGCAACTGCTGCTTCAATGGTGAGTTATTTTGGACAAATGAACCTGATCATCAATGGACTTGGAATTGGTTTAGCTGTCGGGGCAACCCTTAAAATAAGCCAGATGTATGGCAAAGGCGATTATGTCATGGTTAAAAAGCAAATCAGTACGATCTTCGCTTTTGCTGTTTTGCTCTGTCTGGTTTTTATGACATTAATCATCCCACTGGCAACGCCGATTTTGAATCTCCTGAATACACCAACCGAGTTTATTACATTAGGAAGGAATTATTTTCTAATTGAGTTTGCTAGCACGATGCTTGCATTTTTAAATGGGATTTACATTGCCTTAGAACGTGTGCAAGGGAATACCAAGCGGATTTTGCGGTTGAACTTTGTGGCCATGGTTTTACGGCTTGGATTTACAGCATTTAGTGTTTATATCCTTCGCGAAGGGATTACCTTTATCGCTATCTCGACGCTAATTGCACAAGGCTTTATTTTCTTACTTGGGATCCGAAATTTAGTTGGAAAGAGTGAAGTTTTCACTTTGTCAATTAAAGATGTCCATTTAAAAAAGGACATGTTGTGGCCGATGATTGGTGTGTCGATTCCTATTATGATCGAACGCTCTGCTTTTCATGTTGGAAAAGTGGTTATGAATAGTATGGTCATTGCCTTTGGACCTTTATATGTGGGAGCTGCTGGGATTTCAAATCTAATCTGTGCTGTGACGGTGGGTCAGCAAATGGGATTTCAAGATGCCTCCATTTCAGTTAAAGCGCAAAATGTAGGTGCCCAAAAATTCAAAAGGGTTGTAGAAGCGTTCAAAGCAATTCTTTTGATTAACACCATTCAAGCTGTCTTATTCTTTGTACCGACCTTTCTTTTGGCAAGACAAATAACAGGCTTGTTTGCCATAGGCGACCCTGTGTTTCATGACATTTTATACTCGGTGCATATTTTAGATATTTGGAGTATTTTAGTTCTTGGTGCTTATGCAGCAGTTACTTCATTCTTACTTGGCTTAGGTTATACCAAATTAACATTAATATTAAACTTTTGCCGTGTTTTCTTATTCCGAATTCCCGTTTTATGGTATTTACAAAATTTTACCCAGATGGGTGGCCAAGCTGTAGGGTTTGTTTTTATGTTTAGTAATGTAGCAGTCACCATTTTGAGTTTGGTGATGGGGGCCGTTTGTCTTCGGAATTTTTGCCGAAAACATGATATTTCTTTTTGGGGTAGCGCAACAACACTAGAAATAAAGCGCGAAGTTTGATATAATAGAAACAATCAATGATAAGGAGTGTTATCAATGGACATTTATGATTCGTTAAATCGATTTGTGGAAAAGTTAATCACACAATCAACACCAGAGGCACCAATCTGGAATATGGAACAAATATTACAAGGAAAAAAGCTAAGTTGGAATTACATTGATGGTTGTATGACCACTTCCTTAGTTTCCTTATATCGAGAAACAAAAGAGCAAAAGTATTTAGACTTTCTTATTCAATGGACTGATTTCTTCGTTAAGGATGACGGTCAAATTATTGGCTATGACCCAACCCATTATAGTACGGATGATTTGTCTCAAAGTCGTATTTTGTTCGATATGTATAAATTTACTGGAGATGAAAAATTTTTAAAGGCGATTCAATATTCATACACCCAAATTGAAGGGCAGCCAAGAACAAATGAAGGTAATTTTTGGCACAAACTGATTTATCATGATCAAGTCTGGTTAGATGGCTTATATATGATGCAGCCGTTTTACGTTCGTTATGCGAAAATGTTTAATGATGGTGAAAACTATGAAGACACGGTAAATCAATTTAAAAATGTTCGTCGTATTATGTTTGACGATGAGAAGAAACTATATTACCATTGCTACGATGAATCAAGAACACTATTCTGGGCGAATAAAGAAACAGGTCTTTCGCCTCACTTTTGGTTGCGTGCCATCGGGTGGTATTCAGCTGCTTTGGCAGATGTTGCTTATTATATGGATAACCAAGAGCACAAAGCTTATTTTGGGTTGTTACTCCAAGAGCTAGTAGACGGTATCCTACAATATCAAGACGAAGAAACAAAAATGTTCTGGCAAATTGTTGACATGCCCCATGTAGGTGAGAACTATCTGGAAACAAGTGGCTCATTACTCATTGCCTATGCCATTTTAAAAGCAACAAATGATGGCAATTTGTCAGTGGATTATCGTCAAATCGGGCTAGATATTTTTGAAAGTGTGTGTAAAAACAGGCTGACTGAAGTAGATGGAGATTTAAACTTAGAAGGGATTTGTCTGGTGGCGGGGTTGGGACCAGAAGATAATCCACGTCGCGATGGGACTTTTGAATATTATATGTCAGAGCCAATTGTAAAAAATGATGCGAAAGGTGTAGGGCCACTCATTATGGCTTATACAGAAGCGTTGATTGCACGCAAATCGTAAATAAACCACCCTTACTTCGGAGGCAAGATGATGGAAAAATTTGAACAAAGTATGTATGATTTAATTGTAAAGGCTGCAACTGATTTACCAAATGATGTACGCAAGGCCATTCAAAATGCACGTGAGAAGGAGTTTGCTGGCAGTAGCTCGTTAATGGCACTTGATGCGATTTCTTTGAATAATGAAATGTCAGTGGAAAATGTCTCTCCTTTGTGTCAAGATACTGGACTACCTAATTTTAAGATTTATGTTCCTGTGAACGTGAATCAAATTGAAATGAAAGCTGCTATTAGTCGTGCTTTGAGACGTGCAACTGAAGATGCGAAGCTTCGCCCCAATGCAGTGGATCCTATCACTGGTAAAAATAGTGGCGATAATTTAGGAACTGGTCTTCCTGTTGTGGAATTCCATCAATGGGAGGAAGATTATATTGATGTGAAATTTATGTTAAAAGGTGGCGGAAGTGAAAATAAAAGCATCCAGTATACTTTGCCAACAGAATTGCCTGGTCTTGGTCATGTAGGACGTGACTTGGATGGCATCCGCAAGTGTATTCTACACGCCATCTATCAAGCACAAGGTCAAGGTTGTAGCCCTGGATTTTTGGGCGTAGGTGTTGGTGGTGATCGAATGGGGAGTTATAAGACCGCAAAAGATCAACTATACCGCCTTGTAGATGATGTTAATCCAGATCAAGATTTGCAAAAGTTAGAAGACTATATCATGGAAAAAGCACAGACATTGGGGATTGGAACACTTGGTTTTGGTGGCGAGATGACGCTACTTAGTTGCAAAATTGGAACCATGCATCGTCTTCCAGCAAGTTATTTTGTTTCAGTTGCTTATATGTGTTGGGCATTTCGTCGTTTAGGCGTTACGATTAATCCTGAAACAGGTGAGATTTTGGATTGGACGTATGAACAGGCGCAGCAGAAATCCGAGCCTGTTGAAAAAGTAGAAAATGAAGTGACAGCAAAAGTGATTACTTTAAAGCCACCTTTATCAGTTGCGACCATCCGTTCATTAAAGGTTGGCGATGTCGTCAGTATCGAAGGGATGATTTATACTGGGCGTGATGAAGTTCATAAATATTTGTTCGACAAGTCAGATAATGGTAGCCCTGTTGATTTTAATGGTCAAATTATCTATCATTGCGGACCGGTTATGGGCAAAAATGAAGCTGGAAAGTGGGTTGTAAAGGCTGCTGGTCCAACGACTTCTGCCCGCGAGGAGCCTTATCAAGGTGAGGTTATGAAGCGTTATGGCTTGCGTGCTGTGATTGGTAAAGGTGGGATGGGGAAAGCCACGCTTGATGCCATGCAAGAGTGGGGTGGTGTTTATCTGAATGGGATTGGTGGTGCTGCTCAGTATCATGCGGAGGCGATCAAGTCTGTTGAAGGGGTTGACTTCTTAGAGGAATTTGGTGTTCCAGAAGCGATTTGGCATTTGAAAGTGGATGGATTTAAGGCAGTTGTTACGATGGATGCTCATGGTAATAGTTTGCATCAAGATATTGATAAGTCATCTTTTGAAAAGCTAACAGAGCTGGCGGATCCCGTTTTTTAAAAAGCGAAATCGGAAAATGTGTGATGTGCATCTTGCACCTAAAAATAGAAGGAAGTGTGGAAAATGAAGAAGTTTGAAATTTTAAATCAGTTAACTGAAGTTGGTGTTGTGGCTGTGATTCGTGCCGAAAATGAAGCGGATGCCATCCGAATCTCAAAGGCGTGTCTTGCTGGTGGGGTTAAAGGAATTGAATTAACGTTTACAGTTCCGGGTGCTGACCGTGTGATTCGTGCTTTGGCGGAGCAGTTTGGTGATGACATGCTGATTGGTGCTGGGACAGTTCTAGATTCAGAGACAGCGCGTGTTGCGATTTTAGCTGGTGCAAATTATGTTATTTCACCAGGATTTGACGCTGAAACTGCTAAGTTATGTAACAGATACCAAATTCCTTATATGCCAGGTTGTATGACCATTACAGAGATGATTCGTGCCATGGAAGCAGGATGTGATGTTGTTAAGTTATTCCCTGGATCAGCTTTTGGACCGGATTTTGTGAAAGCTGTCAAGGGGCCGCTGCCGCAAATTAATATTATGCCGACTGGTGGGGTTAACATTGACAATGCCGATCAGTGGATTAAGGCTGGCTGTGTGGCTGTAGGGGCTGGTAGTGATTTAACAGGACCAGCTAAAACGGGTGATTATGCTGGTGTGACAGAGCTTGCGAAGCAGTTTGTTGCGAAAGTGCAGGCTGCTCGTGAGTGAAGCAGATAAAACCGTCAAGTTATCAGAGAAAGAGCAAGCGTCACGAGATTTTATTTTAAATGGACCGATGTTTAAGGTCATTTTAAAAATCGGATTTCCAATTGCGTTTTTCCAGTTGCTAAATGCCGTTTTCTGGATTTTTGATTCCTTTATGGCATCCAGTATTGATGCGACTTCGGTTTCAGCCGTTGTTTATTTTACACAGGTAAATTTGATTATCGGTGGGCTAACGGGTGGATTGACAACGGGAGCTGCGATTAAAATTAGCCAAGCTTACGGGAAAGGTGAATATGGGCTTGTCAAAAAGCGGATCAGTTCGCTATTTGCTTTCGGGGTTGTTGTCTGTTTAATCTTATTTGCGATTATCGTCCCAACAGCAATTCCAATTTTAAGGTTGATCAACACGCCAGAGGAATTTATTACTTATGGATGGAATTTCTTTTTGATCGGCTTTATCAATACATCAGTTGGCTTTATGAATGGGATTTACACTGCACTGGAAGCCATTCAAGGAAATTCCAAGCGGATTATGAAAATCAATTTAATCGCAACATGTTTGAGGGCAGCATTTACTGCATTTAGTGTGTATGTATTACAATTAGGTTTAACATCTATTGCGATTTCAGCATTACTTGCCCAACTGTTTATCATGTCATGTGGCTGGTATAATTTGCGCGGTAAAAGTGATGTCTTTACGATATCTTTTGCTGATATTAGTTTTAAAGGGGCATTACTCTGGCCGATGATTTCGATTTCAATTCCCATTATGATTGAGCGTTCCTTGTTTCATATCGGAAAAACTGTCGTCAACGTGATGGTAACATCCTACGGTCCCCTAGTTGTCGGTGCCCTCGGTCTGTCTAACATTATGTGCTTTTTCAGTATGGCTCCCCAGATCGGCTTCCAAGATGCCACAATTGCAGTTATGTCTCAAAATGCTGGTGCTAAAAGGTTTGATCGGGTCATTGGTGCGTTTAAAGCGGCACTAGCCCTAATTTTTATGCAGTCGGTACTATTTTTTATCCCGTCATTCCTGTTCGCCTATCAATTAACGTGGTTTTTTGCGATGGATGATCCGTTATTTCATTACACGATTTTCTCAATTTTCCGTTTTGATGTCTTAAGTCTGGTTCCATTGGGAATTTTCGCTGCTGTGACCGCATTTTTGTTGGGACTTGGCTATACAAAGGTAACTTTGCTTTTAAATATTTGTCGACTGTTTATCTTTAGGATTCCTGTGCTATGGTTGCTCCAGAACTTCACCAATATGGGAGATTATGCAGTTGGGATGATGATGTCATTTAGTAATATTGGCGTATCGGTATTAGGTGCCATTGTTTGTGGGTATTATATTTTTAAGCTGTGTAAAAAAGAGGAAATTTCGTTTTTCAAAATAAATGCGAACCAAGCAATAAGGAGTTAGTTTAAATGAGCAAAAAAGTATTATTAATCGGTGAACCGATGGCACTGTTAATTGCTGATACGGTTGGGCCATTAGAAGAAGTTGAAAGTTTTACAAGAAAATTAGCTGGTGCAGAAGTCAATGTTTGTATTGGTTTAACCCGCCTTGGGCATGAGGCTACTTATATAACGCGCCTAGGTCAAGATCCATTTGGTGTTTATACGAAAGCGACGTTGGAAAAGGAAGGGATCAGCACTGATTTCATTACGTTTGATGATGTGTATAAAACAGGCATGATGTTAAAAGGTAAGGTGTTAGATGGGGATCCTCATGTGGCTTATTATCGTAAAGGATCAGCTGCTTCTAAAATGACGCCTGAACAAATGGATGCCATTGATTTATCAGGTTTTGATTTGGTGCATATGACTGGTATTTTGCCGGCGTTGTCTTTAGACTGTCGTGCAGCAACGAAGCGTTTAATGGAACGTGCTAAGTCGGCAGGGATCACAGTGAGCTTTGATCCGAACCTTCGCCCTACTTTGTGGGAAAGCAAGGAAGTGATGGCTGAAACGTTGAATGATTTGGCGAAATTGGCTGACGTTGTTCTACCTGGTATTGAAGAAGGGTTAACCTTGATGGGTAGTGGTGAGCCGGCAGAGATTGCTGATTATTACCAAAGCCTAGGTGCCAAGCAAGTGGTGGTGAAGGTTGGGCCAGAGGGGGCTTATGCGCGTGATGGTGAGGTTTCTACTATGATTCCAGGCTTCAAAGTGGAAACTGTTGTTGATACTGTTGGTGCTGGAGATGGCTTTGCAACTGGTGTGATTAGTGGGATTATTGAAGGTTTATCGTTGAATGAAGCTGTTTTGCGGGGGAATGCCATTGGATCGATTCAAGTTCAACATCCTAGTGATAATGAAGGTTTGCCGACTCGGGAAGAGTTGGATGTTTATATGAAGAGATAAAAAATATAATCCCATTTTCGAATGCATTCGTTTTCGAGAATGGGATTATGCGATTTTTAAGCAGAACCGGGGATACTCTTCTCTGATTTTAAGTAGTGAGCCTTTTATCACACATAGAAGATTGCCTATTGGAGTTGAAAGTATTTTACTAGTTTATCAGTTTGGGGAAACAGCAACATATTTGTCAGATGCAATTATTGATTTAGGTGCACAGTATTTACCTAGCCTTTCTCAAACTGAACATATCTTCATCATTTCAATTACACGAACAGATTAACATCTAGAAAATTACTGATTGATTAAAATTTGCAAAAAATTTATTCCTTATCTAGGATTTATTAATAAAGGGTTTACAAATATTTGGTAGAATCAGACATATAATATTCTAGGAGCATGTGCACTAATCAAAAATCTAATGATAAGGAGAGATGAATATGTATGGTAGCGGCTTAAATAATCACACTGAAGCGGTGACGAATTCAATCAGAAATAAGGCAGTTGTTGAAGAGATCTACAAGGATGATGTAAGTACCGAGCTTAATGTAAAGAAAAAGCCTTCTCTGTGGTCAAAAATATTGAAAATTTTTAACAACAAAGAAAAGTAGCAATCATACCGCTTGAAATTGAAAAAGATAAACCAAAAAATTTGGAAAAGGTGCGACAAGTGATCGTGCTTTTTTTCGTGGTTTATGTTATAATTTTAACTAGCCATGTACAACAATTGAAAATGAGGTTTTTTACTGATGATCGAAATTAAAAATTTGAAATTTGCTTACGAAGAAAAGAAGGTCTTTGATGGACTCGATTTAACCATTCAGGAAGGAGAATTTATTGCTATTTTGGGACATAACGGTTCAGGAAAGTCGACCCTCTCAAAGCTTTTAGTGGGGCTAGAAGTGGCGGACGAGGGTGAAATTTGGATCGATGGTATTTGTTCATCTGATGATACCATTGATGAACTTAGGAAAAAAGTGAGCATTGTTTTCCAAAATCCTGATAATCAATTTGTCGGGGCAACCGTTGCAGATGATATTGCTTTTGGGTTAGAAAATCGCCAAGTTCCGAGAGAAGAAATGATAGTACTTGTGGATAAATATATGGATTATATGGGACTTATTGGCCTTGAAGATTCGGCACCCCATGATCTTTCAGGTGGACAGAAACAGCGGACAGCGATTGCTGGGGCTTTAGCGGTTGGTACGGATATTTTGATTTTAGATGAGGCGACTTCGATGCTTGACCCAGCAGGTCGTGCTGATATTATGAAATTGGTTCAGGAATTGGCAAGTGATGAAAAACGGACGATCATTATGATTACCCATCACTTGGATGAGGCTGTTTATGCTGATCGTTTGGTTGTGCTTAATGATGGAGAAATTGTGCGAATGGGGACGCCACTTGAGGTGTTTGAGCATGATGAAGAGTTAGAAGCTGTAGGGCTTGATGTGCCGTTTGCTGTGAAAGCTTCAAAGGAATTGTGTCGACAGTCGATTATTAATAAAATCTGTGTGACAAATGAAGAGTTGGTGGAAGTATTATGTATATAAAATTTGAAAATGTATCTCATGAATACAATATAAAAACGCCGATGGAAAAACGTGTTTTATATGATATTAATTTTTCTATTGAGAAAGGAAGTTTCAACTGCATTATTGGACACACAGGTTCTGGTAAATCCACTTTGATGCAGCATTTGAATGCATTATTACTCCCATCAACAGGGAAGATTTGGGTTCCAGGTGGCGAGATTGTAGCGGGAGAAAAAATGAAGGGGAAAGAAGTGAAACAAATTCGCCAAAATGTTGGATTGGTTTTTCAATTTCCTGAATATCAACTGTTTGAAACGACAGTCCTGAAAGACATCATGTTCGGGCCGAAAAATTATGGAAGAACCAGTGATGAAGCAGAAACCTCAGCTAGAAATGCCGCCAAAATCGTTGGGCTAGATGACTCCTTATTAGAAAAATCGCCTTTTGAACTTTCAGGTGGTCAAATGAGGCGGGTTGCCATTGCTGGTATTCTTGCGATGAATCCTGATGTGGTCGTTCTTGATGAACCAACGGCTGGTCTTGATCCGAGGGGCCGGAAAGAGATTTTAGAGATTTTTGTCAACTTGCAGCGTGATGGGAAGACGATTATTGTGGCAACCCATGATATGGATTTGGTTGCGGAATATGCCGACCATGTGATTGTCATGTGTGAAGGAGAGAAGTTGATTGAAGGCGGGCCAAATGAGGTGTTTTCCCAATCTGACGCGATTAAAAAAGCAGGTGTTTACTTACCTACTTCAGCAGATATTTATGGACAAGTTTTTGGTGCGAATGGGGAGTTGCCTTTGACATTGGGAGATTTTATTGCGAAAGCTGTGGAGAGTAGAAAATTATGAAACAATATGAATATAAATCGGTGTGTTATCATGCAAAAGAAAAAGGAATATTGAAGAGTGGTATTGATATAAATCAACTTGATGATACATTAAATGCCTTTGGAAGAAAAGGATGGAGGCTATGTACAACCATTAATGAAACCTTTTTGCATGACTTGGTTTTAGTTTTTGAACGTGAAGTGAGTGTTGATTAGATGAAAAAAATATTAGGAAATATCCGTAAGGCTGATGCCGATTTTGGCAGGGGATAAGGTGGCAGTTGGGGTTAGTGGTGGTAAAGATAGCATGACGCTGCTTTATGCCTTACACCTTTATCAAAAATTTGCACCTGTTAAATTTGACCTTGTGGGTATCACATTGAAGCTTGGTTTTGATGGCATGGATTTTGCACCAGTGATCGATTTTTGTCGTGAGAAGGGAATCGAATATCATATGGTTGACACAAAGGTTTTTGATATTTTAACTGCGAAAGCGGATGCCTCGGGTCGTTTGCCTTGTTCATTATGCTCGAAATTCAAAAAGGCTTTGTTGATTAAAAGAGCTGTGGAGCTTGGGTGCAATAAAGTGTCTATGGCGCATCATGCTGACGATGCGGTGGAAACGATGGTCATGAACACCATTCATAACGGATTTATTTCGACTTTTAAAGCGAAGATGTATATGGATGAGTCGGATATCACCTTCATCAGGCCTTTGATTTATTGTTATGAAAGTGACATTATTAAAGCTGCAAAAAAGCATGTGCCGATCGTGCCAAGCACATGCCCGATGGATAAGAACACGGGGCGTGAAGATGTTAAGAAAATGCTGAAAAAGCTTTATCAAGAATATCCATTGGCAAAAGATAATATGCTAAATGCCATGAAAAATACCGATCGCGTAAGCTTACTTGCGAGAGAGGAAAATTAGTGTGTGGTATTTTCAGCTATCGCTTCACTCTTTGATTGTGGATCGTTCAATTTCCCCACAATAAGGATGGCAATCAGGAAAAGCCCTAGTGACAGGATGAAGGGAAACCTTGGATTAAGGGTTGACAAAAAACCGGTTAAATAACCAAATGGAGCGGTAAAGGCAATGACAAATGTGATAATCAATGCATTCAGCCGAGCCCGTTCTTCACGGTCGAGATAAAGTTGAAGCAAAGCCCCTCGCCTCGGTTCGATAAGGGCATTTGCCACAGCCAGTAAAAATACATAAATGGCAATCAGGATTAAGTTACCAGTAGGTAGTGAAATCAAAAGAATATGCCCGATAATAAGTAAAAGCAATCCAATCCACATGGGAATTCTAAATTTAATCGCTTCTAATTTATGTTGTAACCCCACCATAAAAACCAGCATCACAAAGGCGTTCAAAATTGGAAAAAATGCTAGATAAGTCTCTGAAACACCCAAGCTTCTCGTAATATAAAGTCCGAAAAAGGTCGCACTCACAAGGGATGTAATTCGGAAAATGACATTGACCGAGACAATTTTCATCACATCCAGATTCTTTAAAACCTTCGGAATCAACAGTTTATACTCGCTTAACATTTCTTTAACAGAGATCGACTTTGTTTCTGCCATCCTGATTTTACCCTGCCCTGTTTCATCACAATAACGATAAGTAAGAATAACCTTGATGAACATGGTTGTCGCAAATGTGAGATAAAGAACGCGGACAACAGGAATCAAAGAAAAGCCTCCAATTAAAAAACCAGCAAGTGGTGCAAAGAAAACTGCCACGAGCCCACCGATATGAATCCAAGTATACATCCCCAACATATCATCTTCATCACCATCTTCAATCAGCAAGCAAAACCAAGCTGTTTGGTTAATTTGCTCAAGACTGTTAAAGAGTACTGCAATCAAAAATAGCCAAAAATTATTAGAAAACGCCCAAATCAAACAGGCGAGGCTCCAACCAAAAAAGTCACCCATCATGGTCGAGACTTTCCGTCCCAACTTATCCGTAATGATGCCACCCAAAAAAGAGAATAATACTTGGACAACCATAGAGATCGAAAGGATAAGCCCGATCTGAGTGTCGGTAATGCCTTGAAGATACATATAGAGTGTGGCAAAAGGTGCGATTAAATTAAAGGGAATCCCCCAAAGCGGCTCCATCAAAATGAGTGTGCGGGGATTTCCTTTATTATTTTTTAACAGTTGGATAAGCGGGTGCCTGGCAATGGATTTAAACATGTGAAAACTTCCTTTTGAATTGAGATGTTCCCATTATAACAATTTGCAAGCCAAAATACTAGCGTAAAAAGGAGAAAAATGATGAAATATCAAAACATTGTTCGTGCAACCTTCTTGAGAAGGCCAAACCGCTTTATCAGCCACTGCCTTGTAGAAACCCCAATGGGGGAGGTCGAAGTCATCGCGCATGTGAAAAATACCGGACGTTGCGAGGAATTGTTGATCGAAGGTGTCACGGTCTATTTAGAATACGCACCTAGTATCACAAGAAAAACGGATTATTCACTAATTGCCGTCATGAAAGGGGAACGGTTAATTAATATGGATTCCCAAGTGCCTAATAAAATTGTTTTGGAAGGCTTGTTATCAGGGCAGATTGTACTGCCAGAAGTTGATGGAGAAATTATTTCTATCAAGACGGAAGTTAAGTATGGAAATTCCCGATTTGATTTGTACGTCGAAACAGCAATGTCGGATAAAATTTTCATCGAAGTGAAAGGTGTCACACTGGAAGAGGAGGGCGTGGCCATGTTTCCCGATGCACCAACTATTCGAGGAGTGAAGCATGTTCGGGAATTAATTTCAGCGAAGGATGAGGGATATAAGGCATTTGTAATTTTCATCATACAGATGAGCGATGTGGTTTACTTTACACCTAACGCACTTCGAGACCCAGTACTGGCTGAAGTCTTGAAGCAAGCAAATGAAATGGGTGTAGAAATTTTAGCATATGATTGTCACGTGACACCTACTCAAATAACCGTCGATAAAGCTATTAAAGTGCTGCTATGATAAAATTTCTCAAATCATCTTCAAAACTCAGTTTGAAAAAAAGGATTATGAATCAGGTCAAAATTTTCTCAAATCGCCTTCGAAACTCAACTTTGAGAAGAAAAAGGCTATGGATTAGT
>Ga0131853_10015941_pt1 | contig 13727 bp, 10 predicted proteins | sample TergutLab28metaG_FD_92764 | JGI IMG/M metagenome (GOLD analysis project Ga0131853, IMG submission 92764) | Labiotermes labralis P1 segment gut microbial communities from Petit-Saut dam, French Guiana - Lab288 P1 (version 2) (version 2) | ecosystem: Host-associated > Arthropoda: Insects >... | reverse complement strand
TGGCCGGACTGAATATTTTTTTGTCAGCAGCATGGGCTATGTAGATAAGGGAGATAGAATGGCAAATTCCTATTCTATCAACCGTCGCACATGGAAATGGACAAAGAAACTCTTAATCAATCCGTTTGACCTGCCCATTCGGAATAGCTACATACTTTTTTCCTCACTGGGGGGAGGAAAATTTCGCATAGCGATTTTCAGAACATCCTACTGGGGAAATTACTGGCACACGCTGGACATAAACGGTATGTGCAAAGGCCAATAGGTAGATCACCTGCTGCTGCCACTCAAGTCGTTAGATTTGAAGATCGTGGTAGGAAGCATTGGCCTATTCCGTCTGCCACGCGAAGAATATTTCGTGTGTGTGCGGAAAATGGTGTCACCAGAAATGTTTCAGTGATATGCGGAAGGTGCGATGTAGCTCTTTGTTGTGATAGAAGATGCTATGTGGACTACCACAACAAGGCAGATCCCTGAAACATTTCAGGCTGTTCAACCAGATCTCCTTACCTAAAACTGTGGCCTCAGCTGGAAATGTAGGGAAAAGAAATTTAAAATTTAAAAAATACGTTCTTTAGAAACTAGAATTTTATATATTTTTCGGAGAACCGCTGAAATATCTCTGTTCTAGTTATTCTTCCCTTGACGGACTAAGGAAATATCATATAGAGACTCTGGATTCCTGCGCAGGAAAGATACACTGGAAATGTTGGCGAAAGTCGGTAGACTAGAACAGCATTCAACAAAAGGTTGGTCATTCTCGGTTCATGACAACGACGCAGCAAAAATGTCGCGTGTGAACTGCGATTGGTGTGAAGAAAAAAGTCTTTAGTGAAGTTTTGAGAAAGTATGGATAGTGCGTAAGGTAAGATGATTTTTCTGACACTGTCACACCAAGGCATAGCTCCCCAAATCTTGAAACAGAAATTTCCTGTGCACACATCGGACCCGAAATATAAACATAAGCAAAATAAATTGAGAATTAAAAAACATTTAAATTAAACTCTGTATGTGGGAATTAAACATTTCTACTTAAATTTTTGATCGGAAATATCATTGATTTATTCGCAGGACAGTACAGAATACTTCTTTATTTTATAATGACTGGTTCATTAAAAATAAACGCAAAACGTCAAACGCGCAAAGATATAAAGGGCCGTCGCGGAGAAAATTCGTGAGTTAAGCACGAAGAGAGAATTAAATGTCCATAGGGTAAAGGTTAAATGAACTACTGTCTGACATTACCGAAATAAATGTATTAACGACAGACTTTGCTGAAGTAAATATTATACCGTCCGACTTTTCAGAAAGAAATTATCTACCGGCCGAAATTACATAATTAAATATTCTACCGTCTGAATTAACAGAAATAAATGATCTAATCTATGACTTTACTGATATTAATGATCTACAGTCTGAAATTACTGAGGTAAGTGATATAGCGATAATAAATTTTTATTATTGAATTATCATCCGCCAAACTTTATTGAAGTAAAATATCTACCGTCTGACTTCAGATAAATAAGAGATATACCGTCTGACTTTATATTTTTAAATTATCTACTGTCTGAATTTACTGAAGTAAATGAAACACTGTCTGTCTTTATTGAAACAAATATTCTACCGTCTGACTTTCAGAATTAAATGATTTACTGTCTGACTTTACTGCAGCAAATGATAAATTGTCTGACTTTCCTGAATACATGATCTACCGTCAGACTTTACTGAAGTAAATGACCTACAGTCTGACCTTAGTGAAGTAAATGTTCCAATATATGTTTTTATTGAAATGAAGGAACTACCGCCTGCAGATAGGGAGTTAAATAGCCTACCGTCACAAATTCAAGAAGTAAAATTTAATCGTCTGGATTTAGAGAAGCGAATGTTATGTCGTCAGACTGAACAGTACTAAATAATCTACCGTCTGACCTTACTAAATTGAATGATTTAATGTCTGAATTTACAGAAGCAGAAAATCTTCAGTCTGAATTTATTGAAATAAATATTATACGGCCAGATTTCACTGAATTAAATGACCTGAAGTCTGCTTTAGAGAATTAAATGATATACCGTCTGACTTTAGAGACTTCTGACTTTAAATAATTAAATGATCTACTTTTTCTTTAGGGAAATAAGTGACCTATCGTCTGCCTTTAGAGAATTAAACAATCTCCGTCTCATTTTATTGAAGTAAAGGTTCGAACATTTGACTTTAGAGAAATAAATGACACAACGTTAGACTACAAAGAATGAAATGTTCTAATGTCTGACTTTACTGAAATAAGTTTCGTACCGTCTGACTTAAGACAAGTAAATGCTCTAATGTCCTGGTTTACTGATAAAAATGAACTAACGTTTTACTTTAGAGTAGTAAATTTTCTACTGTCTAATTACACATAAGTAAATGATCTACCGTTTCTCTTTCCTGAAATAAAAGATCAAAAGGCTGTATTTTCTGAAAAAAAAGATATATTTTAGGACTTCATTGAAATACGTTATCTACCATCTGACTTTAAAAAAGTAAACGTTCCACCTTCTGACTTTACAGAATGAAATGATCTACCGTCCAACTTAAATGAAGTAAAATGTCTAACGTCTGACTTTACAGAAATAAATGAAATACCGTCTGACTTTATATAATGAAATCATCTACTCTCCTACTTTAGTGAATTAAATTGCCTATTTTCTTGCTTTATTGATTTAAATGATCTAAAGTCTGAATTTACTAAATAAATAATCTAACGTCTAACATTACTGAAGTAAGTGATCTACCATCTGAATTTACAGAAATAAATGATGTAATGTCTGACTTTTAAATTTCAATAATTTACCGTCCTACTTTACTGAAGTAAAAGATCCATTGTCTTAATTTATTGAAATAAATGATATACAGCTCGATTTTTCAGAAGTAGGTGAATTTTAATCTGCCTTTACAAAAGTAGATTATCCAACTTCTGATTTTAATGAAGAACATTAATTCTGTAAAGTCAACCGGTATCTACCGGTTGCCATTACAGAAGTGACTATCTAACGTCTGATTTACAGAAGTGAATGATCTACTGTGTAACTTTACTGAAGTAAATGATCTACTCTTTGACATTATTGAGATAAATCATCTAATTTACTAATTTAAATGATTCACCGTCTGACTTTACAGTATTGAATGATCTACCGTCTGACTTTACTGAAGTAATGATCAACCGCCTGACTTTACAAAGATAAATCATCTATTCTAACATTACTGAAGGAAATATTCTACCGTCTGAATTTATTGAAATAAACGAAATACCGTCTGACTTTAAAGAAATAAATGATCGACCGTCTTTCTTTAGAGAGGTAAATGATCTATTGTGTGAATTTACTGAAGTAAATATTCTACCGTCCAAATTTACGCAATTAAATTATCTACCGTCTGACTTTACAGTATTAAATTATCTACCTCCTGACTTTACAGAAATAAATTATAGACCGTCTCTCTTTATTGAATTAAATGATATACTGTCGGGTTTTACAGAAGGAAATGATCTACTTAATAATTTTATTGAAGTGAATTATCTACCTATGACTTTGAAGAATCATATGATCTGACGTCTGACATCACTGAATTAAATGATCTAGTGTCTGACTCTATTGAAATAAATGTACTACCGTCTGACTTTATAGAAATAAAAGATCTAACGTCTGATGTTACAGATGTAAATGATCTACCGTCTCACTTTATTGACGTAAATAATCTACTTTCAGACTTCAGTGAATTAGGTGATCTAATGTCTGACTTTAAGTAACGAAATGATTTACCGCTTCAATTTAAAGAAATAAATGATTTACAGTATCAGTTTAAAGAAATAAATTATCTAATGTCTGACTTTACAGAATTAAACGATTTAACAAATGACTTCAAAGAATTAAATGATCTAACTTCTGACTTTAAGGAAAATAAATTATCCACCGTCTATGTATAAAGAATTAAATGATTTACTGTCTAATATTTCTGAAGTAAATGATCTAAAGTCGGACTTTTATTAAATAAGTGAATTACTGCCCTATTTTACAGACTAAATTATTTACTGTTGGGCTTTAATAAGTAAATTATTTACCATCTGACTTTAATGAATTAAATGATCTAACTTCTGACATTAGAGAATTAAATGATTTACCGTCTAACTTCAAGGGAATAAATGATCTACTCTCTCTCTGTTCTAAAGTAATCAATCAATTGTTTAACTTTACTGAAATAGATGATCTACCGTCAGATTTTACAGAAATAAATTATCAAACGTCTGACTTTACTGAAGTAAATAAACTACCGTCTGACTTAAGAGAAGTAAATGTACTATTGTCTGACTTTACTTAAGTAAATGTTCTACCGTCTGACGTCACTGAATTAAATGATCTACTGTTTAATTTACTAAATTAAATGAACTAACATCTGACTTTAGAGAAGTAAATGATCTACCGCCTGACGTTACTGAAGTAAATGATGTACCGTCAAACTTTACAGAAGTAAATGATTTACCGTCTGATTTCAAGAACAAAATGACCTAATGTCTGATTTTACTGATGTAAATGATCCACTCTCTGACTTTATTGAATTAAATGTTCTAACGTTTGATTTTACCGAATTAATTTATCTACCGTCTGACTTTAGGAAAATAAATTATATACCGCCTGACTTTAGAGAATTAAATACCCTATCGTCTGACTTTAGAGAAGTAAATAATCTACTGCCTGTCTTTACTGAAATAAATGATCTATTTTCTAACTTTATTTAAGAACATTATGTACTTTCTAATTTTGCAGAAGTAAATGATATACTGTCCGACTTTAATAAATTAAATATTCTACCGTCTGACTTTAAGGAAATAAATTATCTATTGCCTGAATTTAGTGAAGTAAATAACCCAGAGTATGACTTTAGAGAAGTAGAAGTTCTAGTTTGTGAATTTACTGTTTCAAATAATCTACGGTCTGAATTTACCAAAATAAATATATACGATGTAACTTTACTGAAATAAATGATTTTCTCTCTGACTTCAGAGAATAAATTGTATACCGTCTCCTTTTACTGATGTAAATGATTTATTGTCTGTCTTTACTGAAGTAAATGATCTACCGTCAGACTTTATAGAAGTAAATGATCTAACGTTTGGCTTTAGTAATTAATCTTTTGGAGCCGGAATTATTTTCTTTTAAATTTAGGACACTCTGTATAAGAATTTTGAATAACACAGGAACAAAATACGTTTATTTTTATGAAACAAACTGGATTTTGAAAGGAAAAAACTGAGAGTATATACCATGTTTAAGATATTCAGTACTTATATTTGTTGAATAAATATATAAAATGCAAATTTATAGGTTAGCGGAGCTGTACGAACTCTATAGTTGACATAAGTCGTCAGAAGTTTAAATGACATACAGTCTGTATTTAATGAAGCAAATTATTAACTATATGACTTTAGTGAAGCAAATAATGTACTTTTGTCTTTAGAGCAGTAAATGTTCTGTCGTCTGACTTTAGAGAATTAAATATTTTACCGTCCGATTTTACGGAAATAACATTATTTCTGTCTGACTTTCTTGAATAATTGATCTACTCTCTGACTTTACTGAAGTAAAATATCTGCCGTCTGACTTTACAAAAGTAAATGATCTACCATCTGACTTTAAAAAAGTAAATAATCAACCGTTTGACTTTGGAGAAGTAAATGACCCACTGTCTAAATTTACTGAAGCATTTGAACTACTTTCCGACTTTACTGAAATAAATGTAATAACGTCTCACTGTAAAGAAGTAAATGATATACCGTAAAACTTTGGAGACTTAAATGTTCTACAATCTGATTTTACAGAACTAAATAATCTACTGTCTGACTTCAGTAATTTAAGTGATGTAGCGTTTGAGTTTACAAAAGTAAATGTTCTACCGGCTGACTTTATTGAAGTAAATATCTACTGTCAGACTTTAGAGAAATAAATAATCAACAGCCTGACAGTTCAGTATTAATGATCTACTCTCTGACTTTAATGAAGTAAGTTACCTATTCCCTGTCTTTACTGAAATGTATAATCTATCGTCTGACTTTACAGCAGTAAATGATTTGCGGCCCGACTTTAAAAAAGTAAATGATCAACCATCTGACTTTAGAGAAGTGAATGATCTACTGGCTGACTTTAGAGTAGTAAATTTACAACTCCCTACCTTTACTGAATTGAATGACCTACCACCTGAATTTACAGAATTTAATGATCTAGTGTCTCACTTTTCTGAATTAAATGATCTAATGTCTGACTTTATTAAATTAAATGATCTACCGTCTGACTTTACTTAAGTAAATTATCTAAATTCTTTCTTTACTAAAGTAAATAATCTACCGTCTGACTTTACTGAAATAAATAATATAATTTCTTTCTTTACTAAAGTAAATAATCTACCGTCTGACTTTACTGAATTAAATGATCTATCGTCTGACTTTACGGAAGTAAATGATCTACCGTCTGACTTTAGTGATATAAATGATCTACCTTCTTACTTTAGAGAAGTAAATGGTCTACTTTCTGATTTTAACGATTTAAATGATCTACCGTCTGACTTTACAGAAATAAATTATCTATTCTTTGACTTTATTAAAGTAAATTACCTACCGTCTAAAGTTACTGAAATAAATGATCTACTCTCTCACTTTACTGAATAAATATTCTAGTGTCTGACGTTACTGAAATATATGTTATACTGTGTGAATTTGCGAAAGTAAGTGATATACCGGCTGACTTTACTGAAATAAATGACCTACTCTCTGACTTTATTGAAGCGAATGATCTACTGTCTGACTTTAGTGAAGTAAATGCTTTCAGTATATATTCGACCTTTATTCTTTATTAAATAAACGTTTTCCATTTCCATGTGCTTAAGCTAATTCTTTACCATCTAATTCGGAAGCTGTGTCCCTTTGCAATTCAGAGGCCATATGCAACTCCCACTGTGTATTATACTCGAAACTCAATGGATGTTAGTAATTAGTTTCAACTCAGTCCGTTTTACCCCCGAGGAAAAGTCGCCTCTCCCCACTATACACACTCTCTATGAGGTTAAGATCAAATTCACCCTATAACGTACCGTACTGCTTCACAGGTGGTTTAGATGTATAGTTCTACTCTTTCTTTAACCTCGGCTGTAGATGTGATTGGGAAGTCAACGCCACGCCCAAGCTGCTTTATACCCAGGGAAAGTGACATTGTAGATTTAGCTGGGGTCATCGCGGCCTGTATGGATATGTAGCGAAAATCCAGGGTTAAAACCTCGCACCGTCCAAAGCGTAACAATTTGCTAAACCGACTAATCTGTCGTGGTCGCTGTTGTACAGGAAGACGAATTATTATGCAAAGTTATATTAGGCAATGCGAACAATAAGCTAATGCAGTCTATGTAAGAATGATGACTTCCTTACCAAAGAGTGCCATTGAAAAAAGAGTTGGTAAATATGTGTACAGACATGCATGAGACTGGAATTTTCGTAATCGTGTTTACAAATCCCGCTTTTGGTACCTGCCCTAATTTAGATTAATTAATTTTTCATCGTTGCACCGTGCATTCTGTAGTTTATTTAATTACACACACCAACTCAAGCACGTATATATGTTATTTACGAAGTCTGAAGTTTACATTAAAACACTTAAATCGCTCTCACATATTACCATCACACGATCATCCTCAGGGAGTATACTTTTTTACCTGCTAAATTTATAGTTTAAACATTCAGTGAAATTCACTGAATGTTTTAAATTATAAATTTACCCAGGAACAATGTACGCTCCCTGAGGATGATCGTGTGACCGAAACATGTAGGAGCGTTTTAAATGGTTTAATGTAAGTTTTAAACTCCGAAAATTTTATGTATACATATGTTTGTGTGTGTGTGTATTTGTGTGCGTGCGTGTGCACGTGTTGGCGTGTGTAATTAAATAGATGAATTAAGTTCGCACGCTTACACACTACTCATTTATATTTTAATATTATCCTCTTCTCTACAATTAAGCTTATGTGTACTTAGTGGTCTTTTCCCTTAGGTGTTCAATTTTGTGTGCACTTACTGGATTGCTCGTACTTGTTTGATGTCTTGTCAATCTAATATTTCTAGTTTTAATTACCGTAGGTTCGATACTGTTGGTTGACATATATAAATCGTGACGATGTGCAGTTTTCCTCTTTCACCCTCACTCCTCTGGCCGGATACTTCACCCGGTAGGACTTTTGCGTTCTCAATCACACTGCTTCTGTCATCAGGTCTTAGGCCACGTGCCACACGCGTGTGCAGGAACAGGAACATTTGGTAACATATAGCTCCATTTGTGTAGGAGACCCGATTATTAACATTAATTACCTTGAAGATGAAGTCTGAAATCTCTTCGGATATATCAGCAATAATTTACCATTCAACATGACTCTATATTGCAGGACAGATTTGAGTATTCGCCCACACCGCTTTCAGAATATCAAATTTGACTTAAATATTTTCAACATTTACTCTAATTTTATTTTCGTTTAATTTCCCGCTGAATACATTTGTTACTCTACTTCCTGAATATTGGAGTTTTGGAATGATTCACCAACTAACTTCACAGCATAGATTTTTATGAATCGTAGTACCGAAAATTCTCTAAGTAGAAAAAATACCTTAGATTTTAAAAGATACAACTTCGGAAAAGCTGCAATACATAAAACATCGAATTTTTATCAGCAGTAAAATCTGTTACGATTTGTCCTTCATCCAAAAATGAAATATCATTTTCTTGTATAATATTCTGCGTTGTTCTTTTCCTCCCAAGTATCTCATATAGGTATATTGTGCATTAACTGAAGACTGGCAGGTAGGCGAAATATGTTTCAATGTAATGAAAAAAAATTGACTTTCACTGCAGGGCAACTTTTTTAAAATAATAAATATTCGAATTTTCTTTTTAACAAAAATGTACATTTTTTTATTGCTTAACTACACGTAGCGGTCTCTATTTGACCCATCATCAGGTTACTGTGTAAAACGTTTAGAAATAAAGGTACAAGGGCACACAAAATTATATATGCAAATTTGTGAGATGACAATTAAAATTTATTAATTATTATTACCATCCTTCTTGGTATCATTGTAGTAGCTACTCTGTGTTCTATTTTATTTTGTAAAATCATCTGTTACTAAAATCAAAATTTCTTTTAAATTAGGGTTTCCTTGTTTTGTGGTTTTTCTGCCCTTGTTAAATGATTTGTGGTTAAAGCTGGATGCGTACGAGTTAATATAAATATATATATATATATATGCGAACCGCGGTGGCACATTGGTTAAAGTGCTGCGCTACAAATCGGAAGGTCGCTGGTACCATTCCAGATGATTTCATTGGAATATTTCATTAACATAATCCCTCCGATCGCACTATGGCCCCGGGGTCGACTCAGCCTCTAACAGAAATGAGTACCAGGAATATTTCCTGGGGGTAAAAGCGGCCGGTGCGTAACGCTCACAAACTCACCACCCTTCTGGGCCGTTGTCACGTAATCTGGGAACCTTAACTTCCTGGAAACCTCTGGGCACCTCGGGTCTGCAATGGGACTGATATTGATATGTTCCTTTCTTTGCTGAATTTCCTTTATCCGAAGTCAAGGCTTTCTGTTTATGTAGAAAACACTTTCTTGCCTTCGAATATTTTAAAATTAATTTCTTGTTTCAGCAGTCCGGTTTACTGTGGTACTCTATTCTGTTTGTATATAAAACGTGCTTCTGACACAAGAGTTGACCTCACATTCTTTCTTTTTTTATAGAACGGTCTCCGAATGTCGACCTCCAACTTCCAAGCACACATCACACCTTGTGTAAGCCGGGCTTTATCGGATCTACGTGGATGAAAATCGTAACTGAGCAGTATATTTGACAGAAGACTGAAACGTACGATTCAAAAATCAAAGCTACACTTTTGGACTTATTATGAATTAAGTCACAGACGAACTGACATGACTCTCTTGTTTTGCTTCGTAAAGAGCGCCAAGTTCGTGATTTCACGCTTCAGCCGCGATTTAAATGAGATATGCGCTCTTCTGGGGTGTTTTGCGGAATGGATGGGTGGTTGAAGATTGGATCCAATCGTCGCTAACTAACTGCCATTATACGCTGCCCAGAAGAGCGGAGATTTCACAAACGAATGATATTTCCTGTATGACTAGAAACAATTTCTCACAACAAATACCAGTAGGTCATTTCTATGAAATAAATAACGTCTGTTAATTCCTAAAACCATACGAAAATTTTAAATATCTGTGGTAAAATTTATAGGTTACTTAATGTCAAAGCAGGTGGTCCTGTGACTTCGCCAATTATGTAAAATGATAATCACGTGGTTTAATATTTTGTTTTGTAAGTTTTACGTGAAGAGGTCTCAAATTTATGAGGATGGATACAATACAGAAAGAGTATAACAATATTACGAAACATTCATCTGCTTGCGACTAACAATGGCTCCTCTGCCCTTAAAAATGCTACATAAACACGTGTTCTACAGTCGCACTGAAACTGGTTTGTCTTGTCATTCTGCATCTAGAATAATCAATGGCTGAATACAGTTTTATTCCATGCAATAAAGAAATAAAACAGTAATAATTTTGAGAAAGGAGTTTTATCCAATTAGGAGATCTGTAAAGGAATAACGTACGTTATAAAACACATAAGCCATTAAGTAAGAGGCTTCACTGCACGCAGTTGAAGTGTCAATGAAGCCTCCCGCTTCTGTGACAGCAACCAAACATTCTGCGTGGATGGTTACGTTTCGACACAGTGCCGGCGGACAGGGCACTACCTTATTGCGGTTTACGTTTATACTGCTGAATTGGTAATAAACTAATTGATCTGCGTGAGAAGCTGATAGTTCCTCATCTTCTTAAGAAATCAACCACATATTATGGACTCGAATGTTCATTACCTTTCGCACAACTCTCCGACACTTGTTCCCATGCTGGGGCAGGTTAACTCATTGCAGGATTTCCAATTCTGTTCTTTTAAAATAAATGCTAAAATCGACGTCCAATTTAGACATAGGCGTTCCTAATGCCCTCCTTCCTTCAGGGTTTACAACCAAACCCCTTTAGAAGTTTCTCCCCTTCTCAATACGTATCACAGCCCATTCATTTCTTAATCCCTGACGTGTATGTAAAAATGATACTTAGCGAAGAATACCAGTAATGGAGCCCTTTCTTCTTCTTGTCTCCATCCTTCTACTTCCCTCTATTAAGTTAAAATATTTTAATCGCCGTGTCTTGCAGTTCCCTTAGTCTATGTCACTCTCTTAACATGGAACAACTGTTGCATTAATTCAGTAAAACACAGACTTTTAGATTAAGTAAGTTTATACGTTATTAACAGCGTTCATCAAGTGATTGTCAATGAGATAATACAGTAGGTTAGTTCTATCATATTACCATATTGCTGTCTCTTCTGGTGATCTAGCATGTAATATCACCACTTGAACAATAAAGCATTATAATTTACAACACCTGAAAAATTACATTTTAACACCGAAGTTGATTTCTACCGCTTTTAAGATCCAGATATTAAGATGTTGTAGGGATGTCAATAATTTTGAAGTAAAGAAGCAATCCCTGAACAGGACCTGAGGGTTCTGGGAGTTCGAGGCTCCCAGATTTCAAGAAAATCGGCACATGACGGTGGTAAGACTGTCAGCCTTAAACACTGGCCGCCTTTACTCCCCAGGAAATATTATTATTACCCACTTGTGTTAGAGTTTGAGTTGACCTCAGGGCCATAGTGCGGCCGGGACGATTAAGCCAATGAAAAATTTCAATGACACCATTGGGAATCGAAACCCGCAACCTATCGCATTTTAGCGCAGTGCCTTAACCAAATGCCCCACGGCGCGCCACCCTCTAATCTTCAAGTATCTCCTTAAAATTGGTTGGAAATTGTAAAATATTATTGTTACACAAAGCAATAATTGTATGATTAGACACTCAGCTATGTTATTCACTACACTACATACACCAACATGGCGACATTTGCAAGCGAGATGCCTCTGTCGTTACTAAAGTTTACTTAGCTTCTTTGCACGTTTTTTAGACATTTTGCCACACCGATGGCTGCAATATCTGAAACATGCAGCATAATTGTTACAATAACTGGACTGTTGTGTTTGGGTAACTCTGTGCTGGGTTTCTACAGTGGTTCTGACAACACTAATGAATGTATCCTCCCAAAACTGCTCTGTTACTGCCTGTCGTTGTGTTACAACCAAAGGGTTGTTAAAATTGACACAAACCTGTTGTAATTCTGAACCTATATCCGGAATATAATTGCAATATTCTCAGAATGTGTATGATAGGTAACGAAAACGAATGTATTTTTTAAGGCAAGAACTCTCCTTGGTCGGTCTACACTCCTCAAGCCGGCCATAGCATATTCTTAAGCTAATTTGCGAATGCGTTTGTCGTGTAACCTTAATGAATAAAGAGGGAACAAACCCAAATGGCTTATAACCTGTTACTGTCTCTGCTGATGGTGATTTTGGACCTTTGTGAACTACTACAGCCCCGAAAAAAAACCCTGAACAAGGCTTTAATTCCTGATGGAACACTGAAATAGTTTGCCCTTCTCAAGCATTGCAGTCGATATTTTGACAAGAAGTGTCCTCATGACATTTAGTTCCAAATTTTATAACTCTTGCCGAAAGGATCTGTTGCAAAACCCGCGTCGTTCTAAGGGACTCTTCCCCCGAAACCTTTCGCTCGACGAACCCCTTTTTGTTTCGAACAATAATAACGGATTCTCACATCCTTGCTCACATAAAAATGGTGTTTCCTGATATAGGTCTGCAAAATTAGGTACTTGTATCTCCGAACTGATTTTGGGTAAATACCAATACATCATCATCATAAACATCAAGGATTGTACCCTTTGATCGGTTCCGTCTCCAGAGTTACAGCTGCTCGCGCGAACGCTTCTTCGATCTTCCGAATGTTCTCCTTCCTTGTGATCTGTAGTGGTATGATTTCAAAGGGATTCAGTTTTGTGGCACATAACAGTAATATAAGAAAAATGCATTACTTGATTTGACCTTAATTGAATTGACTGTCGCTCGCTTCGTGGGTACAGGGAGTTTCTTAATCAGATATTCTAACGGTCAACAAAAGCATATCGCCAATTCAAGAAGTCCCAAAATTATTTCTAGCAAACAGCATTCATTTAATTAAAATAATAAGTGAACTTCAAAGTAGCCATTACAGAAATATATCCACGGATCCACTGGGAACTGGTCGCGGATCCTAATGGAACCTCGGAGCAGAGTTTGGGAATCGCTGCTCTACTGTAATCATTTCTATGCAGCGAATTCCTTACCAATACACTAACAGTCCGTCACTAACCGAAGAAATGCGCCATCCTTCACAACTGTCAGTCACCGATAGGTACCGTCACAGACATATCTGTTACATATTTTCGACAGTATATTCCTTAAAATCCCTTCCAAAATTTTCCTCATCCTTACGCCTAGACTTTCCGTCATTTTCAGCTTTTCAGGAAAAATTCTGTGTGCTTCAGTCATAGGCGTAACTTGGCTGGGGAGGATGGCAAGGGGGCTAATTGTGGGGGGGGGGGGGTCAAGGGGTGGCAAGGGTCCCTTAAATGTTGTATCTAGATCAAACTTTATTTTTGCTACGGAGTTTAGGGGGTGAAAGA
>Ga0131853_10015940_pt1 | contig 13727 bp, 7 predicted proteins | sample TergutLab28metaG_FD_92764 | JGI IMG/M metagenome (GOLD analysis project Ga0131853, IMG submission 92764) | Labiotermes labralis P1 segment gut microbial communities from Petit-Saut dam, French Guiana - Lab288 P1 (version 2) (version 2) | ecosystem: Host-associated > Arthropoda: Insects >... | reverse complement strand
TTGGCGCGTGCTCCCACCACCCGTCCACAGCGGTGTTTGGCGCCCCCCCCGCCCCCAATAAAAAGGACACTGGGTTTGCCGGGGGGGGGGGGGGTAAACAGACCAGTACGTGGCGTTGATCACGCAACCCATCTACAACCGAAGTTAAAGAAAGAGTAGAGCTTAAGCTGTACTGTTTTCTGGGCATTCGTGGCCTGATGTGGGGTGACCTTTACCTTTTTTCAAACAACGTGAAAAATAAACAAGTAACTCAGTTCATTAGCTTATCTTAATTGTTTTGCTTAGGATCAAGAACATCTCTTAACAGTGCGTTAATTAAGGAAATGTCCACCTTGCAGTGAATCTCATGTCGCAAGATGCCTTTTGTTACTGGAATTTACGAAAGACGTTAGTCAAGGAAAGGAGTTTCGTGAATTTCGAAAGTACATCAAACAAAAATTTAAAAGTCTCCTCACTTCCAAGAAACGGTTTGGAAATTCTACATGTTATAAAATGCAACATAAATGTCGCCTTCAATCAAAGCGTTGCGGGTCTGAGTGCGGGCCCTGGTCCGCCCACTTCACAGTGCATCACTCTTTTGGTTATTGTTACTTTCAAAACTGAAAAGTTCATTGTTTACTTGTATGCGTTATATAAACTTTCATCGAATTAACTGTAGACATTACATGACAGTGAAATCCTCTAATAGTGATTATAAACGAACAATTTCCAACATTTTTATTATACGTCGTGTTTACGAAATAATAGTATCGAAACGCGGGTATATACAATTTGCCATCAGTATTGTTAAAATTATAATCACAGGGCTTAACGTAATAATAATAATAATAATAATAATAATTATTATTATTATTATTATTATTATTACGCTTGAAATAGATATGAGCGTGGTAGAACGTGAGAAAAGAAGTTATTATAGAAGGTTAAATTGAATGATGAGCAAATTGTTATTGGAGGTGGATCATGGTACGCTTATGATATATTACGCTTGAGATATTCTATAGGAATACTGGCAAATAACGCGAGGAATAGACTGCTCCATGTGGCCATATGGACAGGCATCAATTGTGTGAAGAGTTTTGAAAGGTTAAGTTCTGACAAGCGCTGTCATCATGGGAGTAGATAAGAAATAGACTAATGTAGTGCAGACAGTATGGACATACACACAATTCCAGTTGAAATTTTGAGACAAGTTAACGAAAAAAATTGTGTTCACAAACTCTTAAAAGCAGGATTTAGTTAGTGCTTGTTATTAGTTTATGTTTGTTTAGAACACCTTTGACTGAGATGTAGGGACTTTTTGGGGGATTGGGTTTTAAATTTGATTAAAAAAATTGGTGATTTGCGGAGAATAATCTAAAAAGTATTGGGAATCAACAGTGACTAATGTTGAAAAACGGTTCAAACATATTTAAACATGAATTTCTGTTCGTATGCCAAAATTGAAAAACAGAAGTACAAGATATTCTGTATAACAAATATATCTAAAGAAATTAATGAAATATACTCCAAGTCACAGTTGCAATTGTTCTGTCATGTGGCCATGTAATTTGGGTATTTAGCGAAAAAGTGACGAACAAAACAGGCACGGATGAATTAGATTAATTAGGAATACGTCTTAGGTGATAAGAAGAAACGAGGAAAAGAAATGACAACTTTCGGGAAGGAGTGTGTGTCGCTTTACCTGCGATACGAAAATCAAAGTACGTCACGGCAAAATGAGATTGTACGGCCATATTGAATTAATGAATGGGAAGTATTCGGAAACTTGAATTACACTGGTCATCGCAAGGAAGAACAGAGGAAGGAGCAAAATAAAGAACTAGAATAAGGACTAAAATGTAGAGCTTTGGCGGATGGAACCTGGGAGCTAAAATAACTGTGAAAACTGAAGTCGCAGAATATAAGAAGGGTAAAGTGAAGTGAAGAAGGGTTCAAGCGGAGAAAGAAAAGAAGGCGGAGGAGGAGCAGAATAAGAAGAAGAAGAAGATGAAGAAGAAGAAGAAGAAGAAGAAGATGATGATGATGATGATGATGATGAAGATGGAGGAAGTTCTGCGAGATTTCGAAATTTAAATCAGTATTTCGTTGTTGTGAGCGTCACATTTCGTGACACATGTTGCCATTGTATGTTGTCACAAAGCGCTCGTCTAGTTCCCACCTGACGTAACTGCTGAATGGTAATGACGTTTTGTGATATTTCATGTCATACGGAATTAACGAATTCGCAAAGTGAAGTTCCACCACGCCTGTGATTGTAACCACGTTCCTCCATATTTAATATGTGAACACGCTATAAATTTCCCTGTCCGGTGAAAGCCAGCTATAAATCCATCAGGAGAAGATTAAATTTTTATTTGGCGTCATTATGCGTCTTGAAGGGGTTGGTTTGTTGGAGAAAGAGTGAAGATGGGGGGGGGGGATGGGGGGTGGAGCCTGTATCTGAGAGTAAAGAGTTGGGTGATATTTTCCTCTCCTCTCCTGAGAAAGCAGCAGTGGAATGTGGATCCATAAGTAGACGTCAAGAAAGAGAGACGAAGACGGCAACCAGTGAGGAAGAGCAATGAGTCGACTATCAGAGGACGAAGCAAGGAGATTTCAGCAGAAGACGTGTGGAATATACATGCAAAGATCAGGATTGTATAACACGAGCTAACAGAACGTATCTTCTGCTTCACTAATCTTCTTCAAAGTAAAATGTACGTGCTTATAGAAGCATTAGCGGACTGGCTTATTCGGCTACGTGATGAAAGAGAAAAACCAACCTTCTCCAAAGTTTTTTATTTCCCAACATTCATTTAACATTTCTGTCCTGAAATACAGGGAATAGGAGGGATGTGAAGAGCACTCTATGAAGACAATAAGAATGAAGAGAGCTTGATAACAAACAAATGGTAAAGAGAAATAACGGACGAATCTGTCGCAGGGAGACCTTAAAGAGTTGTGCTTTGTTTACGAATGACGTTTGTCTCCTCTAAAATACATTCATTACACACAACAACACGGCAGGGTTTATCCATGGAGTTTGATTCTTATCGACAGAGCACATCTAATTGACTATGATGTACTTACATGCACCCTTTTCCGACATTACAAAGTTCAGAGTAAACACTGTAAAAGATACAGGCCTACATACATTATGGACAGCTATAAATTTTATTCGATACACTTGCTGTCTTATATTTAGTCCCCAAATTGACATGAATCTGAAATATAGTTGGAACGAATGAGGCTTATATTATGTTATATTGCTGTAATATGTGTCTTGTCGATAATTTAGTGAATGGTTGTCGAATTTCTCAAGGATACATTTAAAATTTCTCAAGGATGCATTTAAAATTTCATTTATGTCCTTTGGAAAAATGGTCCTTAAATAAATGAAGACGAATTTTAACGTGTATGTAGCACTGCAGTAATAAATATCACAAAATGATTTTTTTTTGCATTTAAATTTAACAAAAAGCTGTACAAAATGCGAGACGCGTTAGCAACGAGGCAAAACGAATATGGAACTGAAAATAGCTTCTTATAATAAAACCAACTAGATGCACTAATTTCTCGAATTTATTTTTGGAATAAAACTACATGTTTCGGACAGTTCCTCTGTCCATCATCAGGAGTTTTTCACTATACACAACAATGGTATATGTCATACAGGTTTGCTGACAGCAACAGTTGTGTTGCATACGATTATGAGAATAGGTAGAATGAGCCAAACATAATTTGTGAATATATTATTTTATTTACAAGATGTAGCTTAGAAGTGACTACATGTTTCGGCCTTCTTTTCTATGCCATCATCAAGTCTATGTCTTATTCAAGGGAACTATACAATATGTGCTATTAAGTCTTTAGTATTCAACTAGATCTCGTTTTCATCGATAAAAACGAGATCTCTAAAAAAAAGGAGGCCGAAATATGCAGTCACTTCTAAGCTACAACATGTAAATAAAATAATATATTCACAAGTTATGTTTGACTCTCTCTACTTATCCTTACAAAGTACCATATTTTGACAATATCTTTTGAGAGCCCTATAGGGGGTGACATCAAACAGAGGCCAATCTGAAAAAATAAATTGTGTGTCCGAATGTGGCTCTGTTGATAAACAGTTATTCAAGGTAATAACATCGGCCGCTTGAATGACACTTTGATTACTGTATTTACTTTTATCTTCAGTTAATCCAAGTGAAGAGGCTTGCCATTTTATTAGAAGGTGCCATGTGTTATCTCAGGTGGGTAGTCATTGACCTGTCACCCACAACGAAGGGCCGGGTTTGATCCCAAGCCACTTCTCGTAGGACTTTTGGTGAAACAGTAGCACTAGAACAAGGGTTCATTCCAGTGACCCTTTTCCCCCGTCAGTATTATTCAACTGTTTCGTGTGTATTTATTATTATACACCAACACTATGTAATATCATCAATCAACATCGTCGTTAAAAACGCTTACTTCCACACGTATTAGAAAAATAATTTTGAAAATTTCAGCGGAGTTTAAGGAAGAATTAGTCACAGAAAATTTGCAATAAAAATTAAGAACATGGTAAATATGATATAATAAATCAGAAAATTTACCGGTGTTGAAATATTCTTGCTGATTCTTTCTTCTTTATTTAATTCAAAAGAAACAGAGCTTAAATTGTGCGACAGGGCTAGCTGTAACAGCACGACAATTTGTAAATTGTAAATACTTTTAAATGAAAGGGACATTCACGCTATGTACACGTACAGCACATATTATAAACCGCCTCAGCTCGCCAGTTGTTTCGCATGTCCAAATCTCAGGAAATATAAGTGTTCTAAATAACAAAACGGTAGTTTCATAAATAACTGGACACCATAAGATATTCTTTGTATTATTTCACCATATTATTAAAGTTTACAGATGTTTGCGTTTATGGATGTGCCGTTGAAAACCTATACACTGCTGGCCCCAGTGTAACCTAAACACGACTTAACACATCCTGGGTAAATGAAAGACTACTCGCGTACATTAAGTTTGCAAACTCACCCCGTTTCAAATCCATCCCCCCTTAAATAATCTTACTTTTCCCAATTGACTAACTGTTAAATTTCACTACAGCCTAATAGGTCCAAAATTCAAATTTTGAATTGGCTGTCACTTAAGTAACGATGTTTCGCGTGTCGCTACTCATATAAGCCCCTGTACGTGTCCTACTGGTTTATCTCTCTCTCTCTCTCTGTCTCTCTCCTCTGTCTATGCTGTACAGACTCGTTACAATCGCCTTTCCGCCCGGAACTAAATTACTAATTTTAAACAAATCTGTCCTAACTACCAAATGTATAATTTTACACCTAATAGAATTAAACTACACATAACAGTTATAATATGGGCTTATAAGTGTGAGACAGCTTTGTCTAATTTCTGTGTAGAGTAACACGCCATTATCTTCATGTGTGGTCGGAACATTGTTGGTGATTTCTGATTGTTTAAGTTAGAAGATTTACATCGCGTGGTGCAGTATTTCTGTACCCTTCACTCGGTTTTGTTAAGTTATGAGTAGCTAATTACATAAAACCCCGCTTCATAGCCCTTGAAGTATTTTGTACGAACAGGCAGACTGATGAAAGAAAGGAGCAAAATGATAGGTGTGGTACTTATATCATCTCTGTTATATTCTCAGCCCAGTATAGCGTTGGATATTTACTGCATTTCATGCTGGATTTAAAACAACATATGAAAAAGGGGCCCAGTGTTCAATCTACCTTCATAACATTCAGATGGACTTAATATTTTATTAGGCGTCCTGGAATAGTTACTCGTTCTGTGGTTAATAGCCGTGCAAACCAACGTTCGAAGAACATTTATAACAAAACGCAGCCTGACGAGTGAAACAGCTTTTCTACAATTTATATGTTGGGGACCAGCAATGGCTGTAACACACGCTAAGCAGACATAAAGCTGTCACTGAAATCCAGGAACAAAATCACTAACAGTGTTTTGGACAATGGGTTTCCCTGCTCAGTTACAGTATTTTTGAGTAAGGATGGATGATATAATCTTTACAAAACTTGTTATATCCAGATAAACATTGATAAAACCTATAAAGTTGCGTAACACACAGTGGCACAAATAACAGAAATGTAACAATATAAATGTAATATATCATCAACTGATCCATTGTAGAATTAAAATATAAATAAGGGGTAAAACGAAATAAAAGAAAGTAAAATATATCTGCCACTTTAAAGTGAGTAGTGAAATCTGTAACTTGTGTGTATAATTTAAAAGTATGGCCTGTTTTATGGGTCGAAAACTGAGTCGGTAGACGCATATATTTTCTTGCTTGTACAGACAGTCCTGGCAGTAAACACTGTGCAACCTAACAAAAGCGAGGTGCTTTAGCATAAAATTCGTTAATGTTACTTTAGGTCAAGATTTTGCAGTGCATTTCCTGTTATGTATTCATCTTCCTTAATTCTAGTGTTCAGAGAATGAAATAACAGTTGCCTGTTCTGAAGCTGTGCAGATGCCTAACCTCTAGAGGAGAGTCGACTGTTATTTTAGTTTTGCTTTGTGGAGCCCTTAGGGATACAGCAGTTACCAACCGTCCTTCTCAGCCATTTCATTCTCCATAATCGAAACCATTTAGACAATATCATTAAATTTCTGGTTTCCCTATCCCTCGACATCGAGTGCATTTAATTAGCTTACGGTAAACAGGTTTGTACAAAGTTCAACAAGGGTTTAACTACCAGTACGTTAACGCAAACTACTTGTGAAACAGTCACATGTTACTGTCAGAGGAAAAGATTCGAATAAGCGGCCGGTATTACAAAGTACGGAAGTACGATGAACCAGTCACACTCTGCTTCCTTTTAGGTCATTATATTGCTTTATTCTACTTCTAATTTGTCACACTTTTTTAACCCACCAGGTACCTTTTCTCGCTGCCGGATAAAAAGTGTTGTTAATATAGGTGCAAAATATGAATTCTGACATTCTCAGTCCATTATGGGCATTCTTCCGTTGAAACCACCTTATCAGAGTGGTACAACTGATCGAAGGTTCGTAATGTCCAGAACACAAAGCGGCAGTGTTGAAACAGTATAGACATACGTGGTAAGTGTCACTTGGGATTACGTTTATTGCTTACATAGTAACTTATTATAGAAAGAAATTTTAAAAAATCTGGGGTTTTCCATCTCCTTGTAAGAGAAGTACGTATTGCATCATGCTTATTAGGCCTACTATTTGTCAATTGTCCGGTCGTATTAAAGCAATATGGCACGGCAGCTACAGGACAGATTTAGACGAAATTCGCTATCGACGAACTGCAGTTTTTCATTATACTGTGACTTTGTTGTTTCTGCATATGAAGGGAACGCGCTACAAATAATACAGTATCTGTTTCAAAGGAAACGCACCGTGTCGCTATTTAACGTCGGTAATTTGAAGCTGTTTAAGAAGATTTTTCCTTTCCACGAGAATCACGAATCCTACGAGTACAGACAATTACACTCTATGGGTAAAATTCAATGTCGTTTTGATTTTAAAGTAGATGGTATATGTAGCATTCGTTGTACTTTAAAGAATAATTTTCCACACGTATTTGTAGAGAGTCTGTGTTTCTTTAAGCCCATCTAAGCTTCAATCCCCGTACCTTAGGGCTGATATATCTGTCACTCTTTATCGCTATAAAAATTGTCAAATTTTAGTGTAAGGTGTGAGCTAAAAATGAATAAATTAAAGAGTGTAGAGAGAGAGAGGAAGCTCAACTGGGGCATCCCTCTTGCACACCACTAGAAAGTGAAAATAATTTGAACAAAGATTCATAAAGCTGTGAAAATTCGGTACATGATAAATGCCATGCTACTTCCCAAACTTGTGCCACACGAAGAGGTGCAGAGAGCAGGAGTTTTCTTCCGATTTGGGCCTGAGATGAAGACATCAAAGGAAGGGTGAAATATATGACGATTTCCGGGAGCTGGATTGCGCAGTTCAAAGAGCTGGAGATGTAGTAGATAAATGCATAAGCAGCGTCGTTTCAAGTCAAGCGCAGTGTGAGAGTGGCCTTCCGTGCGACACTGAATGCAGGATGTTTGGAAAGTTTCTTTGGAATCGTGAAGGATATTAATGCATATACATTAGCAATAAGAACATGCTATAACACTTAACATATGACTACACAGGCGAAAATATAGACGCTGAAGCGGCTATTGAACTCCAGTCCCCCCCCCCTCCATACACTCTCTAATATATGTCCACAAACCAGTAATACAATTTCTTACAGTAAACACGTTACGTAAACACACCCACCTTCAGCAGTCTCGTCTATATTCCATACGGTTTTTCATTCCAAAGTTCATATTGCCACCGTATATATAAATCACGGTCCTTTATGCACTCCTGACTTTGTTATGTGTAGCGACTGTACGTAGACATCAAATTGTCTACGCAAGTGCATATAAACAACTGTATGGCATGAGGTCTTTCTTGAGCAACCAATTACGCACTCAGACCTTCAAGAATTTCCCCGAATCTTGTAGAATTTTAATTTTATTCCTTTGTGCCCTTTTCCCCTTCACTGGCCCCCTTCTGATTCATATAAATCGAGTCCTTAGCTTGTCACCTTATTTCTCTTTCTTGGTTTTCCAAGTAGCCTGTATCTTACAGGTGCATATCCTATGCGCAATAATAATAATAATAATAATAATATTCTAATTAAGAACTCTACAATAAACAACTTCACGATACCGTGTCCTTCCTGATAAGCTTATAGTCGCTTGCTTACATAAGGTTTTTATTCACAAACGAGGAATGAAATTATGGACTTGGATTTCAAGAATGACTCCTAGTAATTTAATGTATGTTTATTATATGACGCTGTCAATGTATCTGACCCTTTGGGGTATTTGGTAGGATAATTGAATTCGGAATGATTAAATAAGTACGATTTCAAGGAAAATGGCCCTAGTGTAACGGACGCACTTTGCCGGCCTTTGCCTAGAATACGAACGACTTTAATATAGCCAATGTCCTTGAAGATGTTCGAAATAGACTTCAGGATACAACATGGAGCATTACCGCGATACCAACTTGCTGGGTAAAGGGTTGAATGGATCTGCAGCTTTATATAGGCCACATCTAATGAAACTCGTATTTCTCGCCTGTTTTGGTGTAAATAGACTTGCACACACAAGGTACGTTGGGACCACACAGAACATGGAGGGGCATGATCATAAATGAAAATTATAGTATTCTACACAAAGTAAATTGGTTGAAAATTGTTCGCATCAACATATATATAGTAACCTGCATTTTATACTTGACTTTGAAAGTGGTTTATAAACTAGACGGCAACAGACAGTTTCTTAACCACAAACTGGATTACGTACACAGGCTGCACGGATATTTGCGTACATACAGACGTCCCTCATTCTTAATGTGTATTATCACCGCTGTGTTCATACAATACAAAACAGTAAGAAAAACCCTTCAATAACGACATTTTATTACAGTAATTCAAACATCTACATGTGTTGACTGTACGAAACAGCTATAATCAGGCTTCACGTTTCAAAATATATAAAAAAAAAAGGAATTCATATTAGGCCAATACGACTGGAAGCTGATGGGTGTACGTTCTGCATGCCAGACATATTATTCAGTGGTGCAAGCACGGTACAGTCCACAGTGCCGTACCGCTTTTGATATATGTGTGACCAAAACAGATTCACCCTGTGCATTGTGAATATCACATTATATTGTATATCATTGGAGTTATATATAACGACACATCAGTATATCACTAATATTACTGAATATCCAACGGACGATTGGCTCACCAACTTCGCATTTTTAGCCACCCACTTCTGGCCTACTGTTCACCAGTCCGGAAATTTTACTATCGATTATTTCCATTTTTAAAGTTTTTTAAATTTTACTTATCCTTAATGATAACGCTTTTTACAGTACTTTTATATATTACAAGAATGTTTTTCAAACATGATATTTACAAATATTTCATGTCAGGGCGAGATCTCGACTGTAAGATTTTATTGTTGTATTATAAATACAGCAATAGGAATTCCTTTCATATATTCAGAAACCTGAATTCTGATTATGACTGTCACGTGCAGTCGAAACGTGTAGCCTTTAGTACTTTACTAACTTTAATGAAGTGTTGTGTATGGAAGGTGTGTGTTGATTTTGGACATCCGTCAGTTAAGCTAATCCTCAATAAAATGAAAGTAAAATGCCGTGTCATTGATATAATATTAAGAGAAAAGAGTACAGGGCGTGTCATAATATACTCTGGGATTACAAAAATTTATTATAGGAAAACCGTAGGATACATATTTACGAAACATGTACAGATAGAAGGAACAACTCAAAATTTTTTTTTTCCCAGTAAGTTGTTTTTCATCGTAGTTCACATTTCTGCCGCTAGGCAATGCGAGTGTATATAGTGAGAAAATGGTCGCTCCGGAGGACAAGGCGTTTTGTGTGTTGGAATATCACACGAGTAAGTCTGTGGTTACTGTGCAACGTACATTTCATGCAAAGTACGCAAAGTAACATTGCCACGTGACCTCGCTGACCTAAAGGCACGGACCATTGCAGCAGTGAAGAATATCGATACACCCATGTTGACGCGTGAGTGGCAAGAACTTGAATATCGTATCGATGTGTGCCGTGTCACCAGTGGTGCACTATCGAACATCTATAGTTGTCAAAAAAAACTGTTTTTAGTTTTCCTGTGACTGTGAACAATTCCATTGAGGCAGGTCCTTTGGTTTTCCTGTCATAAATGTTTGTAATCACGGAGAACATTATGAAACGCCCTGTAGTATCAAATCCGCTCAGTAGAAGGGGGAGTAGTGAAGTTTAAAACGTGAATTGCGTTACCTTATTTTAATGTCCTGAAAACGCCTACTTCTAACAAAAATTATTTTAGATCTACATTCATTAGACAAAGCATCTATTTGTCTGTGGGATCGGAGAAGAGCTGTGAACAACCTGAGTGAGGATTAGGCTGCACTCCGACTGAGATTCAAACCAATTACTCTCAAATAAGTCTTACATCGTATATGTTTATCTATCTTTGTGAGTTGAGACACATGATCTTGAATTATAGAAGCAATCACATGGTCGGTCGTTACAGCAAAATTCGTATCAGACAGCTTCGGTCAGTGTTGCATTAAGTTTGGCAAGGCAGCACAGTGTCTGGACGCTGTCACACTGTCACCAGCTAAGAAAACAAACACGAAGTTAGAAGCCTTCTAGACCGCACTGTTTGTCATGCCCAGTCCCAAGAATCATCTAGAGATACTAAGAGTATGCAGAACACATATTGGAACACAGAAAATTGTGCTGAGGTGACAGCAGACTATGGTGCGGTAGGCCATTACCGACAACAACGATTTGTACATGAGATCTGCGCTCTTCTGGGATATTATGCAGTGTATAGTGGTAATTCCTTGCTGACGTCTTGGTACTACCTATCGGTTGTGTTTTCAAGGGTCAACAAACCCAAAAAGAAAACCTTTCTTCTTGGATTTTTTGACCCTTGAACATGCGACCAATAGTTAGTATCGAAACGTCGGCAAGGAATTACCATTCTCCTTCTTCTTTTTCTTCTTCTTCTTCTTCTTCTATTACTATTATGGCGCTACAACTCTGAAAGAGTCTTGGCCTTCTCGACAATAGCCTTCCATTTAGAGCGGTCCTGTACTTGTTCTGCCCACTTCACAAGCTTTATCTTCTTCAAATCATTCCTGACATCATCATCCCATCTAGACTTGGGCCTTCCAGCTGATCTTCCTGTGAATGGTTTCCATTTGTGTGTTCTTTTCACATATGCTGGTTTCGGGCATTCTATTCATGTGTGCAAACCAACTCAATCGTTGGGCGTTAATATAATGTATTATGTCCCGGTGTTTAATTAATTCATCCAGATAATTACCACTCTACACTGCGTAATATCCCAGAAGAGCGCACTTCTTGTATACGAGTAATTCGCCGCGGAACCAAGAAATCACGCAAGAATCTGACTTGAATTGTAGTGGGAAAGTGTTCGGATCTGGAAGGGGTCTTATCTTCGGTAAAATTAAGGGTTTAAAATTATGTAAAATATGTAGTGTTATTTCATGAAGTGATTAGTATTGGCTGTATAAGTTTAACTTGTGTAATGGAACTCGTCGTCCAGCCTGACGGTGCTGGATCTCTTAGTAAGTACCGTCTGTGGGGTACGTCCCCAATATTGCAGATGGCGCGGTCCGGTCTGATGTTTTGTTTTTGATACCGACAGTACCAACAGTAATCTCAGAATTTGAACGTGGCAGCACGTAAATTGTTTATATTGAATTTTCGTGTTTCAAAACAAATTGATCCGAAATGTGCCCCTCTCCAATACACAAACAAACATTTAAAATTTTTTCCAGTCTGAATGTCGGAACAGGGGTAGTAATTTTGAAATTAAAAGGAAATAATTGAAATTGAATGCATACTGACGTCGGTACATGTTGATAGCAGTGAGTGAAATTTTGGACGCTGCACATCATTTCACATTAGTGTCGTGGTCTTTTTATCTGGGACAATTGACCGCGTCCAGAACTTCTGTATGGACTCTAAAAGTAATTATTCCAATCACTTTATATGTCTTTAGCAAAAGTAACTTTTCTCACCACAGTGTCTGCTGCTACGTGTTTGCTGTAGATTGCGTTCTGTTTCTACAGGATAAGCTAAGATCTGTGTCACGGAATTGATTTCTCTATCAGGGACTTGGACAAGTTTAGACCATAATATCTGTATACAAAAACACAACCAGTTCTAAAGAGGCGTCATTTATCAACAATAAATAACATTGCGTAGTTTCATTCACGTGACATAACGTGTTATAAAAATACCATAAATTCAATAAATAGAAAACTTTGAAGCCTGTAATGACTAAGCTGAACCACGTGTGTTTACGTTGACTGTGCCTTGTGGATGATTACTCCCAACGGGCATGAAACAGGCACTTTAACAACTGAAAATCAATAACCGTCGAATTATGTAGCGTGAGCGCGAGTTCATATTTTGACTTAACATCGTTAGAGACTAATTAAAATTTGTTTAACAACAGTAATATTGGCAGAGCTACATCACGTATTAAAATATGTTGTAGGCAATTTCGCACAGGAACATAGTGCACCAAACGTTTTGATGAAGTGGGTGGTTTCTGTACCTACGTTTGTTCGGAATTTCACGCTGTCTGAAGTTATTCGATAAAATCGAGGTTACAGCAGGTGCTGTATTATTACAGTCTGAGACAAAATAAAGAAAGTCAGATGTCGAAATGAGTGCTTATTACATAAAGGAACTTGTTATACGGTAATTATTTATGACATTAATTTCGTCAGTGAAGTGTATATATATATATATATATTACAAATATATTCTCATTTATAATGCTATTTGGAGTAGCGCAGCGGAAAGTGGTGGTAGTAGTGGTGATAGTAGTAGTAGTAGTAGAAGTAGCAGTAGTAGTACTAGTAGTAGTAGTAGTAATTATGTGGTGGTGGTGATGGTGAGAGTAGTAATATTAGCAGCATCACCAGTAGTAGTAGTAGTAGTAGAAGTAGCAGTAGTAGTACTACTAGTAGTAGTAGTAGTAATTATGTGGTGGTGGTGATGGTGAGAGTAGTAATATTAGCAGCATCACCAGTAGTAGTAGTAGTAGTAGAAGTAGCAGTAGTAATACTAGTAGTAGTAGTAGT
>Ga0131853_10015939_pt1 | contig 13727 bp, 5 predicted proteins | sample TergutLab28metaG_FD_92764 | JGI IMG/M metagenome (GOLD analysis project Ga0131853, IMG submission 92764) | Labiotermes labralis P1 segment gut microbial communities from Petit-Saut dam, French Guiana - Lab288 P1 (version 2) (version 2) | ecosystem: Host-associated > Arthropoda: Insects >... | reverse complement strand
TTTGACTTGAATTCACTCTTTATTTCACCAACATATGCACTTGTAAATCGATCAATATTAATGTTAACACATTAAAACATTAAAAGATAAAACATTATGATATTAAAACTCCAACATGTTTCGCTTTTTTTAATATAAAACCATCATCAGGGAGCAAGTTTGTACCTAATAAAGTTGCTTTAATCTATAGTTGTTTTCGAAGTATGTTGGCAGCATGTCATATTGTATGTGATGGGGTTGGATTTCTTGTTACTTGTTCTTCCTTGCTCTGGCTTCTTATATCTCAGGAAGCCAATACAATGAAGAACAAGCAACAAGAAATCCAACCCCATCACATGTACAATATGACATGCTGCCAACATTCTTCAAAAACAACTATAGACTAAAAGCAACTTATTAGGTACAAACTTGCTCCCTGATGATGGTTTTATATTAAAAAAGCGAAACATGTTGGAGTTTTAATATCATAATGTTTTATCTTTTAATGTGTTAACATTAATATTGATCGATTTACAAGTGCATATGTTGGTGAAATAAAGAGTGAAGTTTTAGCTATACTTCGCGCTGAGTGTGGGAAGTTCGCTACATGCATTAGATGGCGGATGAACTGAAAGCGGTCTTTTATATACGTGACAGACATATGTAAAATAGCTTACATTAGTCCAGTACGGTGTCCACTCTGAAACGATAAATTATTTCAATCCAATTAATTTATCCTATTCGTCCAGTGACACCCTGTGAAAGTGTGTGACTCAAATGCCCCACTTATATTCATTCTATGTAGCAGGTGACCTACTGTATAGTGAATTTCTGTTTGTGTAGAATTTCTGTGCTCTTTATACATCTCTTACGTCAGACTGACAAAGGCCCACTCACTTTCTGGTCGTTTACAGCAGCCGTTGACCTGGATAAATACAGTGTAGCTTTTGTGTCTCATAAGCTCTCAATTTTTATGTCTCTGAACACCTATTGTATCTTAACCCCCAACGGTTTTGTGTGTCATAAGCCCCTTTGAAGTTTGTTCACAGTGGATTCAATTCCACGCTGGCAAGAAATGTCCATTTAAACGTTGAAGGTTTTGTACGTTTGTACGTTTGTAGGCGTGGTGGAGACAGTGCAGAGCTGTTTACTGTAGATCGGTAGGTGGATCTTGCGTTTTGCAGATGAAAATGATACCTGGTCTTGAATTGTGGTAGCTCCGACCTCCTGAATCGGCTCATCTTGTTTTCATCCCCAGGTTTTTTTTTTCTTATCGCTGAAGTAGATGTATTTTATTTTCAGTACACCACAAAACCCAGCCGGGGAGACGTCGTATATTCCGCAGATAAATTTATCCAACGGCTGGTAAATGTTAACGCCAAGAATTAAACCCATCCGTTGCAGTAAACACACTGCGTCTTCCTTGCAAAAACAGATCGGTAAATGCTGTAAAATTAAATGATCACTGTTTGTGTTTCGTGTGGTTCTCGCAATAATCCACTGTGTGTGTGTGAAGAATTCAGATTCATTTGTACATCGCTTAAACAGGCTTGGATACCGTGCATATTGGTAAGAGTACGCAATAGATTTGATAATATCTCTGGGTGTTCGCTCCGCGATTAGGTAGACTGGTCGAGTCCATGAAGGTTGTCCGTGATTTTTCTCTATCCCGGAGCAAATGCTGAGTTGGTACTCAAAATGTGCTTTGCACAGTATGCTTCTCATGCGGACCTCCCCAAATTAACTTCGTATTTTCCGCCAAACCCCCTCCCCCTCCTCCATCCAGCGTGACTAAAATTTCGTCCTAATGGCTGCCGTTCAAACACAAAATTGTGCCCAGGTGCTCAGCTTCTTTCCACTGTTGCATACGCCCAACAATCCACTTCTTTTCCGACGCTTAACCTTCTATTCAGCCCAGCTTTACCATAAGGACGAGCGGGCACTGCGTGGGAATCTTCAGAGCAGTAAATGTTCTGTTTCCCACTATTAACAAAAACAATGTATGGCGCCTTTCACTTCCCCCCCCCCCCCCCACGTATCTACCCTGTGTCTCTTTTTCACAGTTAAGATTTTTACTGCAGTTACAGATGATTGTGTGTTTAGTTCATGTAATGCAGTGCCACTACAAATAACGTGTTATATTTCCGGACACTCTTAGAAGTGCAAGTGTGTGTCTTTATTTACAGTGCAGTGTGTTGGCAGCCATACGGTAGGGCCGAACCCTTCTGACAGCAGAGTTGAGCCCCTCAGCGAAACTAAATTGCGGTTCTTGAACCCATGTCACTGCTGGATACCACGAATGACCGTAGTGTCACAATACCGGCAGCTTACCGGACAATCCTCGTGTGGCGCTGACGCTCTGTACTTCTATACGGAAGGTGCCCGGTTTGAATCTGGGCCAGGGCACTGTGTATCCTGACTGAGAATTTTGTTTCAGTCCTTCATTGCAACAGCCGTGATATTACGGGTATCAGGCCACGGCCGCTGGCCTCCGAATTCTGTTCACTTCATTATCCCACAATTATTTTGGCGTTCGACGGTGTGTAGCGTGAGGCGTCTAAAATGCGTCGCAACAGTGACGCAAGCTTCGTTACATTTTCGGGCACGTTCGCAAAATTGCGAAAAACGGCTTTTGCCTTCGTCGTGGCTGTCTGTCCTTCCTACTGCAACAACTCGACTCCCTCTGGACAGATTTTCGTGAAATTTGCTATTTTAATATTTTTCGAATATCTGTTGAGGAAATTCGAATTTCATTAACATCGGAATAGAATAACGCCTACTTTACATAAGGACTTGTGAACCTTTATGATAGTCGCCGAATTCTTCTCAGAATGAGAAACGTTTCAGACCATAAGTTTATAGAAAATCGAAACACCCATTTCGTATTCAATAACCTTTTTTTCCTGAAGATCGTGCCAGTAATGGGGTATGATGGGAAAATATGGTAGAGCCAGACAGCCCACAGCTGACAATGTAATAACGGCGCATGCGCGTTGCGTGCTGGATAACTAAGACTACAGACACACACTCAGAATACACAATGCTGATTGCTTTTCCATAGCAACAAAGGTTACTCCTACGCTCCTTAATGTTACGTTATACGTCCATTGCCTCTTTTCGTATACCACTTGTATGCTATAACAAGTGTACAAGCTAGCCCAGAGATGTAGTGTTATATAACAACACGGTGTTTCTAACAGTAGGTTAGAATATTTCTAAAAAATGTATGTTGTTCGAGTCTTGTAGCCAGCTGTAAGAATTCTGATTAATCTCCAACGTCTGACCTTTTTGTTTGCGCTTTCGTGACCAGAATTGTGAAGTGGACGGAAGAAGTGTGTGGGCGCAGGTTGTAGTGAGCACTGCAGTCAGATTTGCCGTAATCCTGTGGTCTTGGAACTGTTCCACCACTGTTTGTAAATGATGTGCATGCGTTAGTAAATTGGTTAAACGTTCATTAGTGCTAGGCACTATAAAAACCGCAACAAGTGCTCCGTATTCGTGATTACTTTAAAAGAGTTCTAGAATCCTACACCTGTTGGCGAAACTGCTTGTTATTTCTTATGATGTTAAGTTCTGAAATTGTTAAGGTACAGCTCAGTGGTAAACTATATGTACCGTCTGGTTTAACATAAGAAATTACACTTCCCCCCCACCATGTCCTTGTGTTTTTCATGTGGTTCTAACAATAAAACAGAGATTTTTAATTTTATTATTTTGTACTCTGACCAACAAATGCATAGTTATTTCACAAATTATCACACTGCTACATGTTTCGACACTATCGTTTCATCCTCAGGGAGCTTGTAATCAATACCTTGCCAAGTTACACAAGTATTTCAAATGCAGCTGTTTGTAATACAATTTACAATTAAGATGTTTCACACAGGTTTTATGCAATTTCTCATATTATAGTTGTTGGAATTTAATTATTATAAATTGTTTAAAACATTAAAATTAAAGATTTCCACAACTAAAATGTGAGAAATTGCATAAAACCTGCGTGAAACATCTTAATTGTAAATTGCATTACCAACAGCTGCATTTTGAAATACTTGTGTAACTTTGCAAGGTATTTTTTATTCTTATGTTTATTGGACCGTGCATCATTGTAATAGTTGAAGAATAAAAGACCAACTTGATGTCACTTGCTATTTTATTTCACTTCTTATGTATACAACATGTTTCGGACATTAATATATCCATCATCAGGAGCTTGCGACTGTGCTGTTGAATTACCACATCGGTCGTTTTATTCTCGGTTCGTTGTGTGTTGGAGATTTGGTGCCCTGGGTTGGATTAGTGTCCGTGTTGCAGGCTTCAGCCTGCAACACGAACACTACTGAGTTGAGCTGAGTACATAAGAAGTGAAATAAAATAGCAAGTGACATCAAGTTGGTCTTCTATTCTTCAACTATTGGCAAGTTATTGTTTACAGGCTCCCTGAGGATAAAACGACAGTGTCGAAACATGTAAGAGTGTGATAATTTGTGAAATAATTGTGCATTTGTCGGTCATAGTACAAAATAATAAAAGATTCACGGTGCATGTATTAACCTTTTGGCGCCGGAATTTTTTTTAAATTTTAGCACATCCTGTATATAAAATGTGAATAATACAGGAACCAAATACGTTAGAATTATGAAACAAACTGCATTTTGAAGAGAAAGAAACGGAGGTATATACCATGTTTAAAATATTCAGTACCTATATTTGTTGAATAAATATATATAATGCAACTTTAGAGGTTAGCGGTGCGGTACGACCACAATAGTTGACATTAGGCGTCAGAAGGTTAAAATAACAAAGGGACATTACTTCCGTCTTCAGGACCGATCCAGTCGTTTTCCTAACGGTGGTGGCATGTATTTATTCTGAAGGAGAAAATGTATTTTTATATATTTCGGTCTTAAAAGGCTAGTCACTGTCCTGCTACTATGGAGGACTGGGTTTGATCCCGGACAGGGTCTGTGTGATACTTGTGCTGGAGAGAGTAGCAATTTGACAGGTTTTTCTCCGCGTACTTACGTCTTTCCTTGTCGGTATCATCCCATTATTCTTCATGCACACCTTTATAAAGCATTCAACAAGAAGAAGGCTCTTTTCACTAGGAAATTGGACTTAAATTCTAAGGAAAAACTAGTAAATTTCTACATTTGGAGCATAGTTTTGTGTGGTGCTGAAACTTGGGCACTTCGGAAAGTAGATCAGAAATACCTGGAAGGTTTTGAAATATGGTGCTGGAGATGAATGGAGAAGATCAGTTGAATCGATGGTGTGAGAAGTGAAGTGTTACGTAGTAGAGTCAAGTTGGAGAGGAATGTCCTGCTGACAGTGGAAAGATGGAAGGCTAAATGGATTGGTCACATCTTGCGTAGGAACTGCCTTCTAGAACACATTATTGAAGGAAAGGTAGAAAGAAGGACAGTTGTGACTGGAAGACGAAAAAGAAGACGTAATCAGCTACTGGATAACCTTAGGGAAACTCAAAGATAACTGGAAAGTGAAAGAGGAAGTGCTGTTCCATATGTTAACCGAAAAAATGTATTAAATAGATACAATAAAACATATAATAAAAAACACTTCATATTAGGTATCAACTGCTACATGTTTCGGCACCAAGCTTTAATTATGAAAATGGAGGGCACTAGCACCTGAAGTACGCGTTGGAATTACAATTCTTTGTTGTTAGTAAACTCCATGATGATTTTGACGTTTTGTTGACCGTGCATCTCAGTATTTAACCAACTTGATGCACAAAATTTGTTTCACAATAAGTTTCATTTCACACCTCTACATGTTTCGAGCACATGTGCTCGAAACATGTAGAGGCGTGAAATGAAACTCATTGTGAAACAAATTTTGTGCATCAGGTTGGTTAAAAACTGAGATAAATCCCTGCGGATGGCACCTTGGTGCAGAAACATGTAGTGGTTTGTACCTAATATGAAGCGTGTTTTATGTGCTATATTTTATTGTAATTAATGTATTTTGTTTGTGAAAATGTAGAAAATTTAGAAAATAGTATGAAAGAAAGCGGAAGCACCAGATCGCACTCTGTGGAGAACTTGGTTTGGAAGATACTGTGGACCTGTCGTAAGGCAGACTGTGGAATGATGTCATCTTCGTGTTAATACTATTCTTATCGGAAGGACAAGCGGGCATAACGTGGGAACCTTCAAGAAAAGCGGTGCTGCTGCGAACGTGGGAGAACATAGGACAGAAAAGTACTTCCATATTGTTTTTCTTGCTTCAGGACTGAAGACAGTAATATAGAGCATCACAAGTGATTGACCGGGCATTGACCACGTGTGATGCGATGGCTTTCTTAGCTCAGTCGTGCACTTGCACTTTGAAGCATTCAGCAGTCGCAGGACAGTGTCCTGGATGTGTCCTTTATGTAACGTATTGTAGCTGTTTGCTGGGACAGGCAGCGTATAGCACTGTCGTAAACCATATAATGCACAGGTAGGTGTCTCATTAAGACAGTGCAGGTCAGTAGCTCTCAGAAGGGGGCCTGGTGTAGAAGAGTGTCAAACACTGAGAGCTGCGTTCTTCTATTTTCGTTGTTACCCCGTGCATGTTGTCAAGTAACTGAATTATTTTACCAACCACGGCACATATATAAATGTATAAAATTTACACATTAAAACATTAAAAACGCTCCGACATGTTTCGGTCCTAGGACCATCATCAGGGAGCCATGTCGTCCTTGCTAAAGTCACACTATTAAAAGTCACATTAATTGCAATATTCCAGTTGGGTATTGTGGCAGCATGCCGTGTTGTGTTGTGTTGCGAAGAGTGCCCAGTATCACGCCACGAAACACAGAACGCACATCCATAACAGGGCACTCTTCGCAACACAACACAACACAACACGGCATGCTGCCACAATACCCAACTGGAATAGTGCAGTTAATGTGACTTTTAATAGTGTGACTTTAGCAAGGACGATATAGCTCCCTGATGATGGTCCTAGGACCGAAACGTGTCGGAGCGTTTTTAATGTTTTAATGTGTAAATTTTATAAATGTATGTAAGTGCAGTGGTTGGTAAAATAATTGAGTGCGTTCTTCTGGTTTATCACGCAGCCTGTAGTGGTAGGGTCTCCCGAAACGTCGGTAAGGAATCAGCACTGCTCGCTGCGGAATGACCCAGAAGAACGCAGTTCTCATCTTCTTCGTGGCGGATGCATGAAATCACGCGTCAAATATTGCGTGTTTATGGTCCATTGTTAATTTATGGCCAAAGGCGAAACACTGTAAATCGGAATACGGAATTAAACTACACACTTTTGTGGGTTAGCAGTACAAGAATTATTGCATGTCTTGTACAGTGTTATTGCCTGTAAACACGTGCAGTCAGGTTCCGCTGAATGTAATACGTCTTGATACACAATATTGTGCTGTATCCTTCAGGGCTTTACATGTACTGCAGTACCGCACGTCCAGCACAGGAACACGTTGCTTATAATGGTACAAAATAAAGGGTATAGTTAAAAAAGGTAAAGTGATCCCGTTACAGGCCCGGTGTGGCCCAGAGGGTGGGTAGAGGTATAGCTCTACTGTTCCATGACCGCGGCACTAGAAGGGGGTGAGTGATCAGCAGCACGCCCCGGCCCACTTTACCCCCGGGAAAGACCCGGTACCCATTTTACAGGAGGCTGGGTGGGCCTCAGGGCCGGTCTGGACGGGCGGAAAATCTCGTCCCTACCGGGATTCGATCCCGGACTGTCCAGCCCGTAGCTTAGTCCCTATACCGACTGAGCTACACGGCCAACAACAGATGTGAATACCCGGCATATTTCATGGATGGGTAATGGCTGCCGATGCTTAGGGCTGACGACCTTACCACCTTCATGTTACAATTGTCTTGAAATCTGGGAGTCTCATCCTCCTGGAACACTCAGCGCCTGTCCAGGCCTGTAATGGGGTTTGCTTTACCTTTATCGTTACCCTTAGCTTCACCCAGTCTTCTTACTTTAACCGTATAGCATCGTGTGGATGATGGTGAGTTGTGACTGGGAAAGGATGTGGAAGGGGTGGGCGTGGGCTAATTTATTTTTTTTTAAACGACCACATTTTTGTCACCGTAAATACTTTGTAACGTAAAACTTGATTTGTTAGCTTGGACTATGATTCATTCGAGACCAAGACTACTTCTTTTGTGTATGGGTAAACGAACTCGTTTCTTTTACTGTTAATCGATAGGCTATATGTTTTGGTTTTTATGTCATACATCATGTCACATTTAGGCCTGCTTAATACACTGCCAGCTTTTCATTCTGGAAGGGCTAGAATTTCCGATAATTAAGGGTAAGCTGTTGGCAGGAAAGACACGTTCGGTGCATCGCGATCGTTAAATGACGGAAGGAGTCTGGATGCTCGCTGTAGCTAACGGACGGCGCTTTCATTTACATGATTGAGCTGGAATCCTGATTGGTCGCTGATAGCGGTGCTATTCCAACTTTCACGGCTTCTTCGAGGCGCTGTTCTGTAGCGATATGAGAAACAAGCAGTAGCAGTCGCAGTAACAGTAGTAGTAGCACTAGCAGTCGCAGTAACAGTCGCAGTAACAGTAGCAGTCGCAGTAACAGTAGTAGTAGCAGTAACAGTCGCAGTAGAAGTCGCAGTAACCGTCGCAGTAACAGTAACAGTAGCAGTAGCAGTAACAGTAGCAGTCGCAGTAACAGCAGTAGCAGTAACAGTCGCAGTAACAGTAACAGTAGCAGTAGCAGTCGCAGTAACAGTCACAATAACAGTAGCAGTAACAGTAGCAGTAACAGTCGCAGTAACAGTAGCAGCAGCAGTAGCAGTAGCAGTCTCAGTAACAGCCACAGTAACAGTCGCAGTAGCAGTAACAGTCACAGTAACAGTCGCAGTAACAGTAGCAGTCGCAGTAACAGTAGCATGCTAAATTCCTCACAGCTCCGCACGATGTTCCGTTGTCACTCCCGTTGCCCTGAAGACTCATTTATTGCACTGTGTTCAAATACATCGCCATTGTATATTATGGCATTTTTGTGTACTGTACAAGATTGTGGGTTCTTGGAGCGGTGCGTTGGAGGTCTTGGTGCTTGTAGGATATGCAGCCACGTCACTGGGTATTTGCTGACTGGCGTCTCGTGACAGCGTCGTGATTTGATCCTGAAGGATCGAATGTCCAGTGAAGACACCGAAGGCTTGGAAGAGTCAGTCGCTGATGGGAGGCTAAAATTGAATAGGCGAATTGGTAAAGTGCACCCTTGTACAGGCACTGAGGCTCTGTACAGGCCGTACGGCCCATAGGGGGAGTGGAGGTATAGCTCTACTGTACAGGCACTGAGGCTCTGTACAGGCCATACGGCCTATAGGGGGCGTAGAGGTATAGCTGTACTGTACAGGCACTGAGGCTCTGTACAGGCCGTACGGCCTATAGGGGGAGTAGAGGTATAGCTCTACTGTACAGGCACTGAGGCTCTGTACAGGCCATACGGCCTATAGGGGGAGTAGAGGTATAGCTGTACTGTACAGGCACTGAGGCTCTGTACAGGCCGTACAGCCTATAGGGGGAGTAGAGGTATAACTCTATTCTTTCTTGACAAAGGCACTAGAAGGGGTGAGGGGTCAGTGTCACGTCCCAGTTGCTCTTTACCCCCCGGGAAAGACCCGGTACCCATTTTACAGGAGGCTGGGTGGGCCCCAGGGCCGGTCTGGACTGGTGCGGAGAATCTCGCCCTCACCGGGGTTCGATCCCCGGACCGTCCAGCCCGTAGCCAGTCGCTATACCGACTGAGCTACCCGGCTCACATAACATTGAATGGTCTTCTTAAATTAATACGTAGAAACCAGTGCCGTGCTCTTGTGTACACGGTAAGGAACATTTTGAGTTCCATAAAATGCGAATACTTTCATGATTGGTTGACAGTATCTGAAAAAGGTTCATGTTCCATGTAGTAGTAGTAGTAGTAGTAGTAGTAGTAGTAGTAGTAGTAGTAGTAGTGCCAGTAGTAATAGTAGTGGTCGTAGTAACAGTAGTAGTATTGAAGTGGTAGTAATAGTAGTGGTGGTGGTGGTGGTGGTAGTAGTAGTAGCAGCGGTAGTAGTAGTAGTAGTATTGTAGTACTAGTAGCAGTAGTAATAGTACTGGTACCAGTAGTGGTAGTAACAGTAGTAGTAGTAGTAGTACCAGTAGTAGTAGTAACAGTAGTAGTATTGCAGTGGTAATAGTAGTGGTGGTGGTGGTGGTAGTAGTAGTAGTAGTGCCAGTAGTAATAGTAGTGGTCGTAGTAACAGTAGTAGTATTGCAGTAGTAGTAATAGTAGTGGTGGTGGTGGTGATGGTAGTAGCAGCGGTAGTAGTAGTAGTAGTAGTAGTATTGTAGTACTAGTAGTAGTAGTAATAGTACTGGTACCAGTAGTGGTAGTAACAGTAGTAGTAATAGTAGTAGTAGTAGTTGTACCAGTAGTAATAGTAGTGGTAGTAGTAACAGTAGTAGTATTAGAGTGGTGGTAATAGTAGTGGTGGTGGTGGTAGTAGTAGTAGTAGTAGGCCAGTTTCGTTTCATGACAATGAATTGCACGTCGACATATATAGGTCAGCCCACTATAAATTTGATTGTCTTGTAAGGCTGTGTTCGTGTTGTCCACACCGTTAGTCATTTACATAATGGCATAAGGAATTAGTTGCCTCCTCCGATGCTGAGGGCGGAGTTCGGTGGACTGACCTTATTTGATGTCCGTCTGTTTGCCCCACCCGCACTTGTGTGACTCTAATCCGGCTCATCACCGCTTGCGTAGTTGAGTTTACCGAAATATTGGGGAGATGCAAACACACCATCTGTGTCGGTGTCTGTATTGACGTCACAGCGAACTCAACTTTTAGAACACTGCACATTCATTTGTCGTCTGCCACATGTTTCGGCGTTGTATGTTGTGAAATCTGCCTGATGATGGGCAAAAACGGCCGAAGATGAAGTAGTTGACAATTGAGTGTGCTGTATTCTTAAGGTTGTGTTCGCTCTGATATCAATACAGACAGTGAGTGACGAACACAATGGAATGACGATACCACAAAACCGCATGTAATAGTGCTGGGCACACTAAGTAGCAGATTGTGTTAAAGGGAAATACGTGAAGAATATTTGTAGTGCATTTACCATGCATCTTCCGAAATGTCTGTTACAGTAATACCAACATACTAACGCAGTCTAGTGCAGACTGCGGTACAACAGTATTGAAATGCGTCACTACATGTTTCGGCCAATACTGACAGTCCTTAGGAGAGTAAGCTGTCAATCTTGGAGGGTACATAAGCTTCTGTTTCCGCCAGGATGTATGGATTGTTCCCCTCAAGCTGGCCAGGATTGGCCGATACATGTAGGGACGAATTTGAATACTGCTTTTCTGTATTTTGTATATCGTCGTGGATTTATTGTACCAAACATGAGTAATTATTTGTAATGAAAAGTCCATCTGAATTGTATTTAAAAGCTAAACACAGTTGAGCCTCACAGTAAAGCGTTGCGTGTCCTTGACAAAGACCAATCATCCCCTGCTGCATGGCGATACAATCGGTGTCTGGTGTGAGGGTTGCGCCTCTTGGCATAGTGTAGAGCTTTCCAGTGTTAAAGCAGGCGGTAGGTGGAATTGTGATTTGAAGGCTAATTTTTGTTCGACACCAACCATCAGCACTCTATCATTTCCCAGTGACACCGCTGTCAAGTGCTGTACTTCACCGTCAGCTCAAGTGCGTGCAGAAAGAGTCGAGTAGCTAAAAAACACTTCAGTTTTGTGACCTCTATTCATTTTTAATCATGTTATTTAACATTTGAAGCGCTGTGGTTACTATATGTACCACATACTTCAACATTAATAATACCTTCCCTGTTCCCCCCACACAGAGCATTTATCACTTTTGTTCCCCCCACACAGAGCATTTATCACTTTTGTATAACGACGCTCACAATGTACAACAGTCACTTCCTTAAATGTCATTAACCAGTTGATTTTTGTAATGGGGACACAGTGTGTTTACTGTGGGGTAGGAGCTGAGCTGGTATTTTAAAAGGTAGAGAGACAGGTCTGGAGAGGCCCCGAGGGTTCCAGGGGGGTTGAGGCTCCCAGATTTCAGGACGATCGGCCTATGAAGGTGGTAAGGCTGTCAGCCCTACACACCGGCCGCCTTTAACCCCCGGGGAATATTCCTGGTACTCATTTCTGTTAGAGGCTGCGTCGACCACAGGACGTAGTGCGGCAGGAAGGATTATGTCAATGAAAAATTACAATAACGCCATTGGGAATCGAACCCACGGCCTTCAGTCTTCTAACGAATTGCCTCAACCAATTGCGCCACCTCGTGCCCCAGACGAAAGGTAGCTTTCAAAAAAAAAATCTGCTATATTGCAGTCTCCCCCCCCCACCCCTACCCTCCACCCCCGAATGCAAAACTAACAATTCTACCCAAACACAGCAGCTGCTCACCTCCTTTGTATATTTTGCTGTGTAATCGAAACAGGCCACTGTCCGAAACTTTACATTCTTTCGAAAACGCTCTACCTCGCCTGCAACCCGCCTTTAACAGAAGGACGAGCGGGTACTGTGTAGGAACCTTAAGTGCCCTAAACATTCTCTGCTTTCGTCTCCTTTCCCTCGTCCTCCTCCCTGACCTGTCTACGCTTCACGGGATTCAATGAATTCGTTCTAAGTGCTGAGTACCGGAACTGTCAGTATGCTGCGGTTTGTCGTACAATTATGAACGACGGCCACGTGCTGTCGGTACTGTACAGGACTTCGCTGACGGACAGACGTGTCCTCGTTTCCACCTGACCGATTCAGATAGGTTTGGGAACCGGAAAACACGTGTGACTCTGTCAGTTTTGTGGACACATAAAAACGGGACCAGTCATGCGGGATATGTGCATATTGGCATTTGCATATTTTACAAAGGTCTCTCTCTGATCACCGTTTGTTTTCCCACGGTAAGGGGTAAGCAAGCAGGCAATGTTGGAATTTGTTAGTTAAGCGAACAGCTTTGAACATGCAATATCTCAATGTTTTTTGTGTCCGTACTTTATTGTATGGAATGCTGCAACACGAATTCTCGCACGTTTGAGCAAACAAAATTCTCAGAATACGGTCTTTCAGTTTGTTTAAATTAAAGGCAAGTACGGTAATCTAAGTGTACATTCATTATTGTTACTGCAAAGGAACAGAGTTTGACGTTCATATGGCCGTGCATCGTAATATATTTGTATAGTAAAACCAACTAGATGCACGAGTATGTCAAATTTATTTTATTTTGGAATGACACTCTACATGTTTCGGACGGTCTTTCCGTCCGTCATCAGGAGTTCAAGACTATACATAGAGCAACAGGCGTTTGTCAAACAGATACTGCCGAGCAAGCAACATGTAGAGTTCTTGATTTTAAGCTTTCGCCGTGTTCTATATGTAATATGTTTTCTTTTGGGTAATTCCTCGGCGTCTGAGTTCTAATAGCCGACGTTTCGGAACCCTCTATCAGTTCCATCATCATAGTCAGGTGGATGAAGCAGATCCTGGAAACCACTGCTACACAAACTCAAGAAAAGAAGACAGCCACCCAGTACACTACAATGATCCCACCCGCACTCGCACTTATATACCTGCCCCCTTCCACAACCGGCTGTGCACCTACCCACCCACATCCGGTCACTCGCCTTCCATTGGCTCCTCCACCAGCCTGCCAGAACCCTGTCAGGTATAAATACACCACACATCCCATCCCCTGT
>Ga0131853_10015938_pt1 | contig 13728 bp, 6 predicted proteins | sample TergutLab28metaG_FD_92764 | JGI IMG/M metagenome (GOLD analysis project Ga0131853, IMG submission 92764) | Labiotermes labralis P1 segment gut microbial communities from Petit-Saut dam, French Guiana - Lab288 P1 (version 2) (version 2) | ecosystem: Host-associated > Arthropoda: Insects >... | reverse complement strand
CCATGCCGTGCCGTTGATTCACACACGCCATGCCGCGTCCCTGCCATGCTCCGATAGTGTCGTGTCCTTCGTGAAAGTCCGCGTGGTAGCCGTAAATATCCGAACTGCTAGTCCAACGGTTTAACAGATCTTTTTTCTTTTGGGGGGGGGGGGGTAGTGTGCTGCTACCACTCTTTTCCTTGTGCATGACAAACTTTTTTTGGTTTCACACTGGCCAGCTGCATCTGAGATTGTTATGCTTCTGATAACAACCTTCAAGGAACTCCGCGTGGTAGCCGGAAGAAGCCGAACGCGGGCAGGTAGCCCACAGGTCGTCTGTCGACGAACGTGCTGTGCCGTGGCCTTGAGAAGAACGGCATGGTCGGAGCATGGCATGGGCATAGCATGCCAAGTGTGAATCAGACACGGACGCACGGTGTAAATCAAATGGGAAAGACATATTCTAACCCTTAGCGGCACGGCCTGGCATGGGCACGGCATACTATGTGTGAATCGGCCTTTAGGGGGCTGTGGGAAAGGCAAACTGGCGGCGGATATGTGATACAGACTTGATGCAAGTAGTTAATACTTTACATTCTTTCGCAACTGGGTATTCAGAAACACCTGTCTTGGGGGGGATAGTTCATATTAACGCCATGCACTGCCAGTTCCTAGCTAGCTGAATCAGTGTCGTTATATTGGAATAATTTTGACTCACCAGAAACACCACTTTACAAAACATCGCTAACCAATTACCACATTTAATCACATTTTAAAAGTTTTGATGTTATTCCTACTGTTCACTACCTTATGCAATTTGCTCTTATCATTTCTTGTCTGTTTTCTCAATTGTGATTTGTTAATTGGTGTATTTTCCCTTGTGTTCTTACGGATGTTAGGCCAGCGTATTATTATTATTATTATTATTATTATTATTAAGCTAAAATGAGTTGTAGTTTAAGCTGTAGGTCTATTTTTGTCTGTTGTGATTTAGATATCTTGAAAAGGCAAATTATCACACTTTGTCATTTTTTATTTTTAGTTTAATATTGCAAGGAATGTTAATTAATGATTTACGTTTTCTGTCGTTTGTCTTGTATGCGTATGTTTCATATGTGCCCTATTTATCGTCCTTTATTATTTATGTTCGTACGTTGTGTCGTTTCTGTAATTGGCGATCTGGCCGTTGACTCGGTACGTTATTAAACTTGAATTGCATTTAATTGAACTGAATTGAATTATGAAATTACCCTTTTTATTGTAATCAGGATTACTGCTAGGATTTCCCTTTTTTGGAAAATGGATGAAAAATCAGTTGAATTACACTTAAACTTTCCAACACAGCTCATTCCTACAATCCAGTTCGAGGAGGTGACACGTGACTTTCCAAAATCAACACCTGAAGATTTATACACACACACACATTTCTTCTTCAAGCTTTATCGCTGATCCAGTTATCACCAAATCTATCCAAAAATAATTTATGTAGCGTTCTGTTCATTCGATGACCGAATTGCGGCGTTCTCTATGACGTGCTCTTTGTCGTCTTTTAGACGGTCAAGAAAGGCAAACTAACATACTAACAAGTTACTGTCAGAATTTAATGAAACGAAGTGCTATATTAGGTATTCGGAGGATAGTTAAATAAACCACCATTACTTATGGAAAATAAATAGGGACCACTTAAAATATGTGACTGGAATAAAAAGGTCAGTGTCACTTAATGGAAACCTAATAATTTATGTTAAGTTAAAGTTACGATCTGTTTCATAAGTCACAACTCTAACATAGAGGTCTTACATGTATCGCGCTATCGCAAACCCCACGAGGGACCCAATTTCGATCACTTTAGCCCTCACCTGTTGAACCGCAGTTACTACCGTAAAGTCCAAACCAGCGATGCATTACATTGCATACAAAGTGTGGGGTTATGAAGAGAGACGACCAACAGGCTGCTGGATACCCATCGCTCTCTGTCTTGTGCCAGCTGTAAGACAGGCTGTAGAAATGGCCGTATAGTTTTAAATTCACATCGGAATCCACATCTAAAGAACACATACTGGTAAAACGGGAAAAATGTGTGTACTCAAACAGCAGCACATCTGGCTCTAAAGAGTTCTATATAAGTTAATTACGAACAAGTGACACTGGAAGTCATAACAGACAAGTAAACAAACGAAAATGTCAATTTCCACATATGAATTAGCGATGTCTTAAGGCTACGTATGTTGTAATTAGATTTTTTAAAGCATCATATTGTACAAACACTTTATTTGTCTTTTTAATATTATTGTTGTTTCTTTTTTGTTTTGCTCTTTCATTTTCTGTTTGTTTTCTTGCATTTATTTCATTTTGCTTCCCCACTGTTGCATAAGATACCAAAGTAAAATGCGGCCATTCTTGGAGTAATTTCTAACGAACCATGCATGCACAAATCATATGTTACAGTAATGGGAACTATTTTCTTGTTACTTTTACGACAAATGCTGATTTAATTACTCTTGCAAGGCATGTTTCATATGACAGTTCTATTCTACCGCCTGCAGTGAAATGCACATTACGGAGAGTAGGTACATATCGGTTATCATCGCATAAGAATCAGCGGTTTGCAGTTTTTACGATATCTGCCCAACAGCGCACTTTCGGGGATCAACGGAAATATCTATCAAATATCTTAGTATAAATCCATGTTTTATGATCCCCATCTTAAGGCGGAGCTAAAAATAAACGGAAATAAGTATACGGCCTTCTATCCATGACGCAACGTAGATTTACTTTGTGCTAGTGGTTCAACACATGCAGCAGAAGTGTAGGCTTATCGCTGTGACGTCATAAGGTCTATATCCACAGAAAGAAATCCGGCCAGAAGTTAATATTTAACACATAACTTGTGCGTGAACCGGAATAACAAAATAACTATTCTGACTGGATTAGGAGTTGGAACACCGACAAATCGTGGTTCGATTCTCAGGACAGGCACAGGTTTATCTACTCTCCTAAGCAACAGAGCGGCTCTGAATACCACCCAGCCTCCTACTGAACAGGTAATATGGTCTCTGTGGTAGGGATTAAAGCGGCCGAGGCGAGAAGATTTCTAGTTACCACCATATACTGCCAAGTTAAGAATGAATGAAGCTATATCTCCATCCTCCTACAAGAGTTCGTACCGCTCACAGAAACAATTTTACGCTTACCTTGTAATAATGTAGGCAATGGCCCTCATGCTATGAGGAAATTCTATGTGACAGTGAGGATTTTATCTGCTAGCATCCTTAGTTATTTATTTGTTCTTTATCCTCTACTAACTCACTCTTACTTTTTGAGCAGCGTTTCAGATGAACATCTGAGCAAAATATAACGGGTAAATAGTAATACGAGGCTTCTTAAACTCTATAACAATAGGTTTGCGTTGTACTGACCAGCAAATTCTATTACAGACATCGAAGAGAGTGACTGAAATGGGTGCGGCATTGACTAGGCATGCGTGATGAAGAAATGCAAAACAGAATTTTAGTCGTAAAGCCTGTGGATTATCAGGTTATACAGGGCGGAGGGGCATTTGGCAAGGAACTTAAAAAGGAACCGGTTGTGTGTTGAATGGATTCATCTGGCTCACGACAAGGACGAGTAAGAACGGTAACGAATCTTCGGTTTTCACACAAGGCAGGCAATTTCTTGATTTGCTGAGCGACCATCAGATTCACAAGATGGACTATGCTTTATGGAATTAGTTAAAGTGTGTATTATTCAAGGTTTTGTAAAACAAGGATATACTTTCAAAGCAGATGAGGCAATCTATAAGCTAACTGTGATAAACAATCCGTTGCTTATAGCCTAAAGACACTACTTCTGTTGGAACTGCAGATGCGTATAGCCGCCTACGTAATAACGTGTACTCCACAGAGTAGATACATGTACACACTCACTGTGTGAGGGAAAACATTCGGACTCGTCCCAGCAGTATGACAGCAATGCTGAGACGAAGAGCTTGGGGACGAAAAATGGATTACACGAGACAAAGAGATTGATTAATGGAAGTGGATATCGGTTTAAGGATACACCGAGAAAGTGATTGATTGAGGGGAAGGACGGGAAAAGAAACAGACGGAGAGATGAAGAAAGTTGGTGCATAAGGCATGAATAAGAAAAGAAAAAGTAGAGAACGCTGGGGACTATGAAACGAGAAGTTTGGGACACAGACAGTGAAAAAGAAAGTCTGCACCGATTTTTCAGATCAATATTTCTGAAATGATACTCGAGAAAAATATTGTCCTACTGGAAATTTCTGAGCGACGTCAAGTTTCGTTTTATTCCTAGTAAAGTGATTTTTTGTATCAGACTTTTCGGGGGCAGCCGGAGGGGGGGGGGGAATTTGTAGCAGGGAATAGATTTAGACAGCTCTACACGTTCGCAATTGCCTTCTCTCCACCTAACCTTTCTTCCTCTCACTCCCAAATCTTTTTCTGACCCCGTATGATTTTGATTTACGACATTCGCACAGCCTGAACATAGAAGGGTTCTTAAAGCTACCTTTCTTTTTACGAGATTAAATTCTTGTGTTACGAGTGGTGTCGATATTGCAAGTATCTATACGCGACACAAATCGACTATATTTTAAGTTCTGTATTTCAACCCACCCCCCAGTGATTTTGGGGCCAAGAAGTACTCTATCTTTTTCTCAACAACAGAAATGGCCGAAGAATTGAACAGGGTGCCTTAGGCGACTTCCATTTAGGAACAGGTGCACTTAACTGATGCTACCGATGGCCATTAATTTGATGGACTAGGGTTCGTAAAAGAACAAGTCAAAAGAGATCATTTTTTAAAACATAACAGAAAACAGCCGCAAACTATTAAGTTCTGGCCTACAGGAAATCACTTACGGAATTGGTTAGACCCAATTCAAATTCATAAGGTTACATGATGCACTTTAGTTATAAAACCACTTGAAATTCGAATGTCACAATATTTCATTTAAAATCATCTATAATTCAGAGGGTATAAGTTGATATATGAGTCACTGATCTAAAGTTAAGTGGAAATAGGAGAGCCTATACTCTAGCTCACACAACGGAGGTATATAAAAGATGGACGAGTTCTCCAACTTCCATGATTCAATGAATTAATCATACACAAAATTCCTGTTCAAGTTTACTTTAAGCCTTTTGTACAGATATGTCCGAAAGACGTCTTGAATTATGACGTTAGTAAAAAAAAAATTAATTTCCTTTTTTTGAATTCCATTATTCGTAGGCTGATATGATACAACAGTGAATATTTCTATCACCATAATACTCGTAGACAAATCTGCGTTATGTCGTACTTCAGATTCATTGCGTTCATTTAAATATAAGTACGAAAGTAGGTCGATAATTCTCGTACACATTTGTCTCTCAGTTCCAGTCAAATTCAGAATTAACTTCCGAAAATGTAAATAGTATTGATGTTGGGAAGTTCTCTTGTACAAGGACGCACCCATCACACTAGATCGCTCTTACACGTGTTAAAAAATCACAAAACAAGTAGGTATATAAATATTTCATGGGTACATAACTATTTCCCGGTGGTATTCGAAAGCAAGTTCATAATGAAGGATAAAGAAAAACGGCCATTTCACTTTAAGATTTTAAACTCCTATCAATCAACATGTCTAAACATAAAAAATGAAATAATTACTTTCTTTGCAGTACATCTTTTCACCAGTTTCTAACTCAGGGTTAATTCTGTCACTTCCGCCAAGCATTAATTATTTTGTTTTGGGATCAAATATTTTCTCCACACTGCATCCACACAGATTTCTCATGATAAATCTTAGCCGCTTCGTATGAATTCCGACAACAAAACTGCTTTCAGCAATCAAACTGAATTGCCGTCTGCCGCCTCTTTATGTCTTGCATAAAACGAGCGAATTTGGAAAGCTATCAAAAACGAACCTGCTATTTATGATCTTCAAAATTTGAGGTTCTCACAGCGGTAACTATGAAGACACGAACTGTCACGCAGAAGGGGGAGGAACAGAACGTTAAGGATTGTTACGTCCTGCAACTTGATTGGACCGTGCTACTGAGGGAACAATTCGTTTACAACATGTAGCCAAAAGTAACAGTCACGCTGGTAGCGTTCCTGCTTCGTATCCGGGAGTTCACCTGTTCAAACCCAAAAACCAACTATTCTGAGACTAATCGTGAGTTTTCTCAGTCTTCTACATATATTCTGCAACAGTACCTCAAAATAAGCCAGGATCCAATTCTTCTACGTCCTTCCTAATTCATTATTTTCCAATTATTGCACAATTCATTGTCGTTATAGGCTTAGCTGCGGACAGTGTCGTTAAACAAACGACAAAGCAATTAATCAATTCACGATTTGTCACACAGAGCGAATAAAAATGAATTTTAAGAAAATATGGTCTCGCAAATGAAACAGCAATTTCTTTCACTACATGTCACGAAAAACGGGACACAATAGGACATACGTAAACACCTAATCGCACAACTGAAACAATAATAAAAATGACATCACATGACTTTGTTCTTAGACGAAACCACACGCAAAGGGATTAACTTAATGGCTACTACTTCCTTTCTCAAAAAATTATTTTAACATGAATTTACAGGAGAGAACCATCTGGCTACATGCTTGCTTGAAGTGATAATGTGTAACTTAGCGAGGCCCGTTACACAGTCTCCACAATCCACTTTTTTCCCCAAGCACTCAGCTCTTTAGGGTGTCACTTTAAAAGCTTTCTTTAGCAAAGCTTGTCGAATGATATATGAGTCATAACACAATTGCCACTGCCTCTTCACACCATGCCTGTACTTCAGTCTCTTCCTATACTGAACATATCAGTGTCTGCTGTAAATGGTTTCACAACGCCCTAAAATCCTTCTTATATATTGCCTAAGTCAGCACTTAAATTGAATTATTAGAAACAGAAGTGGGCTGCATGCGTTACCCAGCATGCACTAGAGTCTACCACACTCAAGAAATACCGAGTTTCGGACATGACAATATCCAGCTTACACACATTCACAGTCACATTATAGCGTGGTTTATAACCGGTTCTTTGGAATTATTATTATTATTATTATTATTGCATAATAAAAGAAGGGGACTATTAGAAAAATATGGTGTTTCAATAAAAGTTGTTAAAACAAGCACTCTCCTTCCACACAGGTAAGCAGAATACAGAAATATATGATTTCCCAGTCTTAAACTCTGCCTGTCTCGACACTTTTTGTACCAAAAACCGTGATAGCTAGTTGAACAGCGTTTAAAGTAACGACTATCGAAGAGTTAATTTCCGTTTCTCACAGGTTTACATTCTACAAACTTTCTTACGAAATTACATATGAACAAATGCACGACTCGGTCTAAGTTCTCTATCCTCTCCCTCTTCGCTACTCTCATTGGCCACAAGCCTTGCAACTCCCTTGCTACAATCGACCCGTTTGTCCTGCCAAACATTTCAGCGTCAACCTAAAATTAATTCCATACCCTGCAGATGGAGGCACGTTCCTCCGAAACGTCACAACAAACATCCTACATGCTTTAAGCAACCAGAAGACTGCAGTTTGGGAAACAACCGCCGTAAACGTCTGATAATTTACAAGAACGCATTCTAGACAAATATGTTTATCGAAATTGTTACATAAATACGTATTGAGCATAGAAGATAAATCTACGGGTAAAATTTTAATTCTTAAACGGTATGAACCATTTTCGTTCTTTCTTTCGAGTTTTTTTTTATTTTCTTTCTAATTGTTTATCACCAACTCATTTGTTATTTTAAAAACACTGAGGTGTAATGGAAAACGCACAGCAAAAGGAGTACACCTTAAAACAGCTAATAGTTTTACGCCTACTTGTGTTACATACCCTTCGGACAAAACCAAATTCAAGAATTGCCTCTTTTGACACCGTATACATTCGCGCATATACCGCACCCCAAGAGATGGTGATATTCATAATTAGCACTCTGAGGGCCTCAAATTTCGTAAAAGACAGAACTTCCTTAGATTCCTTTACAATCACTGCGTATTTACATGTATAAATACTGATGCTTTTTCTTCACAAACCTCTCTGTAAAGAATATCATATCTGTTTAATTTGTGATTTTCATGATGGTAGGTATGAGACTAGAATCTTCTGAAATGTGAGGCCCCTTCGTTTGATAGACAAGTACCAGATTTTTGAACAAGTCCATCTTCAAGTCCGTAGAGGGACGCAGCACGTTCCTCCGAAATGTTGTTACCTGTCTACAAAATTACAAACTTGTCACCTCCCAGAAGGCAGTAATATGCAGTTTTACATCTACTAATGTGAGTTTTAATCTCTTGAAGTTACCGTTACCCAACTTCGCCACCGCCGATTTTACCCCAGGCCAGTATCACTGTTCCTATTATTGTAATCTTCTTTCATGTTCAAATCCACACATCAGACTACAACAGGGCGTGAAGACTACACAGCACGAAGACCTCCCACAAAATGACATCAAAATAAAGCTGCCAGTCGTTCACAGCTTCAAACATCTACTCATATTACCACACCCCCGTCTTTTTCAGCTATATTTGACGTTTTGTATACTGATATATTTTCCGATGTTTTCGTTTTTGCTTTCACGCTGAATTTACGATTTCTGCCAGCTTTTACAACCTTAAAAATTGTGTGGTATTTTGAAAATGTGTAGTTTTTGTACATGTTTACAATTCGTTGCTCTAAGCAGGCAGTCCAGGTTATCACAACAAAATATTTTAACAAAAACTTCACACAAATGTGAACCATGTTTTCACCACTTTACCGCAAGGGCATGCCTGGAAATCAGTCTAATTCTTTTCAAGCAAAAATTACAGAACACAGTTTTGGATTTCACAACTATAGCCTTCTCTGTTATATTTCCCGAAATACAGTTCGCAATATAATTAAGAAACTGTATTTTAGACAACAGAAATTTCAGAGCCCTAATATTTTTAAATGTCGGTATTTCCCTGTGCAATTTCCGCCTCTCACAACCACATTTAATATAAATCTTCCATTTTTTTTAACTCGACATTTTGTTTAAGTCAGCTTTCCCTTGAGATCTGCGCCCTTTTGGGATTTTACGTAGCACTGAATGGTGGTTTAGTACCAACGATTCGGGAAAACTTATCGATATCAGGGTCAAGCCGCCCAAGCTGCTAGGACTGCTTGACCCTTGAAGATGAAACCGATGGGTTGTCCCGATATGTCAGTGGTAAATTGATAGTCTAGGCCGCGCAAAATCCTAATAATGGGCAATCTCATTTACTTCGCGGCAGAAACCTGAAATCACGCAGGTTTCCGATACACAAAGTCCATTTTTTGCCACGTTTCAGTCTCTGTCATTAAGGCTGGCGTTAAAAAATCCATAAACTACCTCCCATACTTATCTCAAATACTTTGCAGGATTAAAGACTTATGTAAACGACATTAACAATACAAATACTTAATTCAATTCAACCATATTTGACTACAGATGGTTCTGTAAGTGAATCTGGGTAACAATCTGGCGCAGAAACTGAAACTGATAAAACTTTAGGTTTCTGTGACCGTGCATCGTGAGAAAATTGTGAAATGATAGAGAAAACCAACAAGATGCAACAGATGTTTATTTTTAACAATATCTCAACATGTTTCGGGCATCATTATGCCCGAAACATGTTGCGATATTGTTAAAAATAAACATCTGTTGCACCTTGTTGGTTTTCTCTATCATTTCACAATTTGATAAAACTTGTTTTTATGTCGTATTAGTACAATATTACATTAACTTTTTTTTATAGAAGAAAATTTGATACCCAAAATTTTATACATATTTGACCCCTGAACACAAAACGTTAATTGCATGAACATCTGCTTGAACATTCAGAAAATCTGGGGTTTTTGCACATAGCCTGCGTATAGAGTTCATGTTGCAAACGGTAATATTTCTCTTACACCGTACAGAAGATGCATTTTATTTTCTCTGAAGAAAATATGTAATTTTTATATATCATGCAGATTAATTTAATGCTTCAAAGACTTGTCAATTAATTATTCTATGAGTGGTTTAGAGTAAAGTTACTGCTTTGTTTGTTCTTATGGCAGTATCATCATAAGGAACTATGGGGCAGTGGATGTTAAGCTCTTAACCTGAGCACTAGAAGGAAACCTGCCCCCAGAGAATAATCCTTCGGTTTCAACTGTATAGAGGCAAGGTCGATTTCTAGGGCCGCTCTGGACGTGATGGGGAAATAAAAGTCCCTACCCCTGCTAGAAATCCTTACTCAGCTATCGAGAACATATAATTTTCAAGCCGTCATCTTAAAACACTCCAAAGTAAGAAGCAAGATGAAATAATCGGGATATTTAAGAATAATGGCGTAAGGCGTGTTGTGAGAGACAGACACAAAACTCCAACGCAAATTATCAGCTTCGACGAATATGACAGTGAAAGGTAATCTACACATCTCATCGACAGACTTGTTTCTTTTATTTTTTTCCTTCCTTCCTTCTTTCTATCTTTCTGTCTTTCTATCTTTCTTTCTATCTTTATTTCTATTTTTCATTCTTTCCTTATTTCTTTCTTTCTTTCTTCCTTTCTTCCTTTCTTCCTCCCTCCCTCCCTCCCTCCCTTCCTTCCTTCCTTAATATTGAACTCTTCCTACCTACTCATTGTAGATGTACAGCTTATTTTATCCTTCGGTCCAACTCAATGACACGAACACACACACACACACACTCGGTAGGAGTCATCTGGACGAGGGATAGGCCCGTCGCAGAGAATCTGACAACACACAGCACTCACAACAGACAGACATTCATGCCCCCGGCGGTATTCCAACTCGCAACCCCAGCAAACTGCCGCAGACCTACGCCTTAGACTGCGCGGCTACCGGGATTGGCCATCGATTCACGTCCGAGAAATCACCAGGCCGTAAAATGCTTGGTCGGTTACTTCATTCTGAGTTGAATTTGATTTCTAATTAATCAAACATATAAACTTATAGCCCAACCCAACTTTATTATGTAAAAAATATTTAATTAAAGGAACAGAGCAGCTACAATGTTTCGGCTTTCATGAAGCCATCTGCAGGCTGTAACTGAAAAAAAATGTTATATACAATTGGCAACGCCTTAAAATTACGAGATCTCGTTTACGTTTGATTAATATAATATATTATAACATAAAAGATAAATATAAAATAGTCTAGGAACGACAGAGACATATAAAAATAGAACGATTATTATGAAGGGAATCTTATATATTTGACAGTCTTGCAGAAGTTGTAAATGTAGCGATATTATTTAAGATCCACTTCACTCAGATGGTGGGAAGTTACCTTTATATTTCATATACTAATATATTAACCAAGAAATGTAAACGAGATAGCGTAATTTTAAGGCGATGCCAATTGTATATAAAACACTTTTGAAGTTACAATCTGAAGATGGCTTCATGAAAACCGAAACAACTATGTTCCTTTAATTAAATATTTTTACATAATAAAGTTGTGTTGGACTACAAATTTATATATTTTATCAATTACCGAAAACATAACGGAGGTGCCTCACTTGAAAATTTGATTTCTAAATTAAAATAAAATATCACTAGTAATAGAACATTCAATAAACAAGAGCCACAAAAACATACCTGATCCCTCCGCTTGTCGGTCTATGCCTTTAATTTCTTCAGTATCATACTATACACTCCAGTCGTGTTAAATGAAAGCATATTTGTGGTGATAAGCTTAACCATATGCTGTACTTGTATCTTTAGAGACAAGCAAAATTTATCAAGGATTATACCTCTTCGATGTTCTGCTGTAAGAGACTTCCTAACATTCCTACACCAGCTGTACCGAACCACATAAATCCCCCGGCGCCGAACACGAACAGTGAATAGACCCCACTATTCCACGTCTCACTTCTTGGTCAGTCTGCTCTTACTCGTGGTTCTTTTCCCAAATTTCTTGGAAAATTCTCCTCCTCGCTTCACAAGGACGTGGCAGGACTGCTCTCATGGATTGCACCGTACCAGTCACCACCCACAACGCGCCGTTGCCAACTCCAGAGAATTTTTTATGAAGATGGGTTCCGTATCAAATAAGTGCCATTGTTGTGGCAGGTACGGAGACCGCAGACAGGCCACGTGGCACTCGGAGTGGCTGTGTCTCTCTCTTTTTACAAGCACTCTTTGAGAACAGACTATTCTACATTACTACAATGTTAGATTTAAGTGACAGTGACGTGTGTGAATACTGTGTTCTTCTGATTGATAGTAGTATCTTTTGCTGTCCTGCCCCACGCATCTGATTTCAAGTTCACTCACGAATATCGCAGAAAATTTATTTGCTAGAGCCGTACTTTTGGGTGATCGATAGTAGCGATTCACAAGCCGTACGTTTCTGGACTTTAATACTCAGATCGGTTATCGGATAGCGATCCAAGCTTCAACAGGAAGTGAAGTAAGATGCTACGGACTATCGGAAAAGACACTACCAGGCATATGGCCTGTAACCAGAGAACGGACTACCAACGCACGTAACATCCATCTACATGAACGTCCAAAACATTTCTGCGCAATGTATTTCTTCAAATATGCACGAAATTTTAAAAATGCTTCAATTTATAGGCCGATCTAAAATGAGCAGCTACAGAATATAGAGTAAAAATATTAGTTTACGATTGGTGAACTTTTAGAAAAACACACGCTCGATTTATAGGACTCGAATCTGTGCTTGACTACCGACTACGATGAGAGATAGTAGCGATTACCTCACTCTTTGCAGAAATGTAGCTCATGGTGAGAAACAAAAAATTTTTTGTCTAAAATTGTGCAACATAGTAACGGAGACTTTTAATTCTTGTTCCTGAAAAGCATATTGTATTGTATTGTAAGGATATCCAAATCACGTTCAGTGCGCCGTCCATATAGTGAAACGAGCATCCAGAAACGTAAAATATTTTCCGTTAGAACGCGCTTCATCAACGACGTTCTGTTTCACTAGACACTGAATCCTTCCACCCGCTCGTACACACCACTGTAGCTCATAGAGATATAGTCAAATTCAAACGCCATTTTCAGCGCATTTAGTCAGATATAATAACAAAAATCTGATCATAGTTCAGTGATCTTGTTTAATGCATTCTATCAAACCAGAACTAATGCTTTACCTCTAAGGTTATTATTATTATTATTATTATTAATCATCAACCTCACTCAAAGTTGGAACACATCCAACTTCAGCACTTTTCTCTCATTTCCTTACAATTATACTTAGGCGCTTGAACGCCAAAGTTACATACTTCAAAGTTAGAAGGCATCAATTTGACGCCCCTTTTTATCCAAGCTTTCGTAAGATCAAACTTTGTCTTTCCTTGTTGGATATTAATAATCTCAGAGCTCCGTCTTGTAGTAACAGAACTTCAGGCTTCGCTGGATTAACAACACCTTCAAGTTCAGCATGCAATGATATATTTAGTAAACAAATTGGTACTTGGAAATATATTTGACGTTGGTAGCACGTTCATGTGGGCCGTGAGTTCTAATTTTCGGCTAACTTGTTTTTAATTTACGTTATATTGGCAAATGTATGTTGACTGATGTTTTATAGTGTTTGTATGTGTTTATTGTATAATTTGTATCGTAATAATTTTTAGCTACCTTATCACGAGGGGGTGCTGATAAGTCCTTAGCCCGACTAGGAAGGAAAAAAGCTACAGCGACCAAACTCGGGATTTATTCAACAT
>Ga0131853_10015937_pt1 | contig 13728 bp, 4 predicted proteins | sample TergutLab28metaG_FD_92764 | JGI IMG/M metagenome (GOLD analysis project Ga0131853, IMG submission 92764) | Labiotermes labralis P1 segment gut microbial communities from Petit-Saut dam, French Guiana - Lab288 P1 (version 2) (version 2) | ecosystem: Host-associated > Arthropoda: Insects >... | reverse complement strand
GTTGCGCTGACCACGTGACACCCCTCTATCCGCAAAAGTTGGCACTAACTTCGCCGACCGGCGGCAGCCGCTCTGTCGGTATAGTTCGCGTGCGGACTAAGGCCACGGAGTTTAGTTTAGTAGTACACATAACTAACTCGCTAACTCCATTGATCAAGGTCTTTCTTGAGAAGGTAAAAGTTTCTTAGCTAGTTGAGATATTCCTAAATTTATGGAAACCAAAGTGCCCATTACCGTGATAATAAAAGTCTACATCTTTTCACTATCCCGGACGAGGTGAATCCAATCCACCTTATCCCTTACTCTGACTTCAAGTTGCACTTCACCATTATTTCCCCATCTCAGGCCAGGTTTTCCAAGTGGCTTTTTCCTTCTAGTTTCGACGACAAAACACGATCAATTTTTTTTCTCCCCCATAGGTAAAACGACCCCAACAAATCTCACGATGCTTACTGCCAAAATTTCTGATAAAATTAATTTAATGAGCCCATGGGCACCGTAATCCTGAGTCATCGATATATGTACTGGAGAGAGCAAGCGCGTTACCGGAGTCCAGTTTAACTTTGTTCTGTACACCCGACTGTACATCTGACTCCAGCAATCAATTTGGTACCGTGTTCAAGTTCTTTATTTCGTCACATCCGGCCCGCTGCAGATCATTTCCTGTTGTCTGTTCTGAACGCAACAGAAGCGTCGGAATGATAACACAAAGCCGTGCCTTTTCTCGGTGTTTTCGCACGGCTTCAAGTAAGAAACTGAAGGAGGTCAATTGAAGATTCTTGTAATTCAAGGGAACTGAACTCAATTCTTGGATTGTGTTCTTTAAAAGAGGATTCTTAAATAGCCCACCGTTGAACAGATTGAAACATTTCTTATACGGTTCTTTTTATGAAAGACGCCTCAGTCCTGGACATTAATTATCGCCCAAATGCACCCTCTGTTAAGAAGATCACAACAAATATGTTGAATCTTACTATAGTTTCACATTTCTTCCAAATTGCAAAATTTAGTTGCAGTTACACATCCATTTACGTAATGTGAAAAAGTAAAGTGATGCCGTTACAGGCCCGGTGTGGCCCAGAGGGTGGGTAGAGGTATAGCTCTACTCTTCCATGACCGCGGCACTGGAAGGGGGTGAGTGGTCAACAGCATGTCCCGGCTGCGCTTTACGCCCGGGAAAGACCTTGTACCCATTTTACAGGAGGCTGGGTGGGCCCCAGGTCTAGTCTGGAAGGGCGGAAAAACTCGTCCCCACCGGGATTCGATCCCGAACCGTCCAGCCCGTAGTCAGTCACTATATCATCTGAGCTACCTATTCGTGATGTGTCATAATATTATTTGATGAGTCCCATTACAAAATATCAGGGATGTCGCCCCTAACATCGAGTTTTCTACAGTGAACATCCCTTATATTAACCGTAATACTCACATTGCTAAAGAAATGTTAATCGCAAATTCTATATCATTTAACGCACATTTTGTAGCTCTCAGCTCCCGAGCTGAGCTTCATTTTGTATATCCAATATATGACCTTTAGTTGATGCATCCCAGTTGTGTCGGTAACAATGAAGTAAAAGGCAAAGTAAGTCAAAACACAACTAGTTTTATTGGTATTAATGAAAAGACATGTTTCGGCCTAATTGGAGGCCATCATCAGGTTTGCAAATTTCTAAAAGACTGAATATTATTTGTGTGTGGCGGGTGTTGAGATCTCATCACCTGGCCCATGAATTATATATGAGACATAAACGCAGTTTATGTCTCATATATAATTCAGTTTATGTCTCATATATAATTCATGGGCCAGATGATAAGATCTCAACACCCGCCACACATAAACAATATTTAGTCTCTTAGAAATTTGCAAACCTGATGATGGCCTCCAATTAGGCCGAAACATGTCTTTTCATTAATACCAATAAAACTAGTTGTGTTTTGACTTACTTTATCTTTTACACCAATATATGACTTTTATGATTTCATATTTATTTAATTCTATATCGATCCAACTTACAAACAAGTTCTGATTCTCTCCCAACCTCACTTTTTTTTTTCAGATCTTTACCCCGCTGAAATTTGACCTAACGTGCAAGGGTAACTAAATTTCTCGGTTCTGTGACGTTGTGACCAGCGAGCAGATCTGTGAATGCCGTTTCCTCGTTCATACGTGCTCGCTGTTTGTTTAAAAGCTCCTGATGCAAGAATTACTTAGGAATACACGAGAAGTAGCTTCGCCGCCTGTTAGTTTCCATTGGGTGAGATTTAGTAGCTTCCCGTCTGCAGTCAAAACACAAAAAATTAAGATAGTGTTAACGTTTCCTGGTATTTGACATAGTTTATAATACAGGTTCCTTCTTTGGACAGTGACATTTATAGTAATAAATAAATTTTAAAGACAACAATGCAATATTATTCTTAGTCAGAAGAAATTTATTTCATCAATAAACTACTTCATTCATTAGCAAGCTACATATTCCAGAATACGACTCAACATATTAATTTCTTAAATATTAAACGTATAAACAGAGACTGTAAAATGAGGTATTTTTCCATTTAAGGTCTGTGCCAGTTTTTTTTTTCTTATTTGATAAAATATGTTCAAACTCTCTTCAAATGTGGCTAAAGGATTTATTACAGTATTGTCAAATTTAGTATGAGTACACCCCGTCGTGGGTTTCACTCAAATACATGTTACCACACCCACCCATACCCACCCACCCACACAAACACACATACACACACACACACACACAAACCCACACACACACACACACACGCCCACACACATTGCAGTAATATTGAAGATATTGTACCTAGCAGAGAAATATATGTACCCTGACATTTGCGGAGAATTTTGCATTGTTTTTTAGTGGCGTGAAAACTTGTAGGAATGATATAGAATTTGGTGCCATGTACATTTTTTTTATCAGTGACTGATATTTTTAGTTCTCTCCATAAACTCGTGTCCCTGTGAAGCATAGGCTCGTATAGTCAGTCCAATCTCCTGTTGACAGCTTGTTTATCAAATGCATGCTCCACCTTGCATGTCGTATTATTATTCCGCGCCAACCAGAGTCAGTCTCGACTTTGTTGTCTGTAATGTACATAGACCTACCTGCCTTTATGAAGTAATGTGCACGGGATGAAAGTCAGCTGGCCTGCCGTGATATCGATGGGCAGGGGTGGGTTCCTCCCGAAGCGCTGTGCCCTGCGCGGCCGCCCTTCAGCCCTACCCTAAAAATGGTCCTGTTTACACCTTGGTGCAACAGACTTAAACATTTTGAACCGTCACCTTTTGAACTTCACCCCTATCTTCATGTTTGGTGCAAAAATGAAGTCACTACATACGTTTCGAGGATAGGATTGTTTCCCTTCCTCAAGAAACGGTCAGCGCAATGCCTACTTATTTGAGCCTGGCAGGAAAAGCATTTTTCGAAGCCTAACCCCAGAAGTGTAGAATATATATATTTGCCTAATTTGACATTCATATGACCGTGCATTGTGATATACTCTTATCATGAAACCCAACGAGAAGCACTATTTCTCAAATTTATTTTGGTAATTAAGATAAATTTGAGAAATACTGCATTTCGTTGGCTTTAATTATGAGAAAAATATATTTTCCTATCGGGCCCAAATGAGTAGTGTTGCGTTCGCTGTTTTTCCAGAGTACGGATTGCGGTTTTGTTCCCGAAAGTCTATTTTGCAATTTTTATTCTAAACACAGGAAGATAGAGAAAGTTTGATGAGTGAATGGTTCCAAATCTTATATACCATCGTCAGAATATTGTAGAGTTAAAATCCCTTTAGACAGACAAAATAGAGGTAAAGCTACACACGTTCATAACCTGGGCACTAGATGGAGGTAATTGGTCGACATTACACTCAGCCGCCTTCTTTACGGAAAAATATAACCCAGTACATATTGTGTAGGGCGCTGTGTGAGCCCCAGAGTTGATCTGGAAGTTTTGGATAAAATTTTGAAAAAAATATTTTACCAGCCCCCCCCCCCCCACTCTGAAGAACTGCTAATTGTGTGCTTTAAGAGGAAATGGCGAGTTCTATCTGTAAGTCGGAGGTATTAAAAATGTGTTGTTAACATTTTCAGGGTTATTGTAACTGTCACAAACAGCATGTCATAAGTCCTTCTTGACATGAGCACAAATCCTTGTCTCTAAACCTGGAATTTGATCACCGTACTCCGATTACCCGTCATCAAAAGTGCAATTAAGCCACATAATCCGGTGCGAATTAAAGTTGCGTTAAATCCGAACGCAGGCGTTTGATGTTAATAATAACATTCGGTAGCCGCAGTGCAGTAAATACTTCTGTAGAAGCACGACCGGGAGTCCTGCGTATCGTGTGTGATGGATTTGGAAATTTAAACTTCATCTCATGCAGTTTCACGCAACTCCCGTCAACACAGTATTTATGAAGCTGTTTACATTTGAGTGTAAATGGCCCTCACGTTTCCCCCACCCTGCACACTCATCAACAGCATATACAATTAGTGTGTAAAAATAATAATGGTACTTGTGCGGCGACAAAACTGTTCGGAAGTGAGAAGTATATCGACCTGCTGTATTGATTAACAATTAAACCCGTCGTCCTAGAAGTGTGCTGCTCTCTTAATACATCTACATTTTAAGGGCGATGTACACTCGATACCAACCACAGTGGTCCTGTGTTACCTTCTCTCTGGGACATGAAACTATATATTAGGATCGCACTCGGGTCATGGATATACGTCTGCTTCTATTCTGTGCTCGTCTTCTACTGTACAGACAGAAGCCTTACGACCGGAAAGTCTCCCGTCCAAGAAATGCTACAAAATGTTTATAGTTAGATTTAAAATTCCATAAAACTCAAGGCCTTGTGTTGCACTCGCTGCTAGTGTCATTTAAAATGAAAGGTCTTGAGGGCAGGCTGTTCGTCGCATAGCTGCGGTAATGGAAATAACAGTGACGGCTCCGAACACTACGGTTATAGTGGTATAGTGGTGGCGTATATCAAGGGAAATGTGGGAATACTGTGCGCAGAACTGCTGACACATTTAACCATACAGTCAATATATAATTGATTTGCGTAGCTCTTTTAAATAGTTCTCGTTACCGAATGTACATATTAACAAATTTCAACTAACCATTTCCATACGGGCCTAATTTTGGTTTATCCCGCAATCCTTATAAATACGCTTGTCAGTTGATTGAACGCGTGCTCTTCTACTGGCCCATCAGCTCGGTGTCTTCCATATTACTACAGTGTGAGGAATTCTTTGGCTAAGAGGAATGTAGTTAGAGAAACCATGTTGTCTAGAAATTAAATTTGTTTATTGAAATGTTAACTTATAATTCCTAAGTAAAGATTTCCTCATAATCATTGGCCTGATAGAAAGAAACGTATGTGTATCGACTTTTAGTGTAATTTAGTAATTTATATTCATTATGTGTGTCCTAGATTGTGGTTCTAAACGAACCGAAACGTGTAGGAGATAGTACAATATAGACTTTAGAATCTGTAACATCAAATGAATGTGTTCAGTTGGTTTTCGTTAAATATTGCTGCTAACTTTGTGAGTAGCCAATAACAACTAAACGAAGATACTTTATTTAGCACCACGAAAGGCGGATGTGGGTATTCTGATAAAATGTGACTGAGGTGTAACAAGTAAAAAGGGTAAACATGAATCACCGTTACTGTATTATTTTCATGCATTTGGAGAACATATGGAGAAGATAATTTGGACCGATGGTGTGAGAAATGAAGAAGTATTGCACTGGATCAAGGAGGAGAGGAATATCCTGCATACAGTAAAAAGAAGGATGGATAACTGGATTGGCCATATCTTGCGTAGGAACTGCCTTCTAAAACAGGTTATTGAAGGAAAGAAAGAGGGAAGGATAGAGGTGAAGCGAAGACTAGGGAGAAGACGTACGCAGGTACTGGATGACCTTAAGGAGAAGAGAGGGTACGGGAAATTGAAAGGTCAAGCACTAGATCGCACTCTGTGGAGAACTCGTCCTGAAAGAGGGTATGGACCTGTCGTAAGACACTACAGAATGAATGAATAGTAACATATATTTAGCGGAACTTGAACATCCTTAGATATGGGGTCGGTTCGCGTTAAGCCAACAATTTAGTATTTTAGTGTATTATTTTCTTAGAAGTCAGATTTTAGTAGACACTGCAGGCTTCATTGTGCTCAACATACTGGTGTGCGTAAATTACTGAACTGTGGCGCTGCGTAGTGGTTTTTATCAGACTGATATGCACAAACGTCTTAAGAAGAAGAATTTTTCTTGATTTCCTGCTTACACCACCAATGAAGATGGGACGGATTGTTCCGAAACGTCCGCACATAAAATTCAGACACAGCAGAATCGCCCAAAAGAAAGAATACAACAAGATATATTTTCTTCAAACTTCTTATTTTTGTGTCCTGTTGAACAGATGAAGCAGAAGGAACAATGAAATTCTGACAGCGTGATGCAGCTGTCCATATTACAATAAACAATAGGCCTACAAATTATAATTATAAATGTGTTGATCGTAATTTTCAAGTGAGACATCCCCCTTGTGTTGAATATAAGCTAAAATACAATATAAAAATATATAATATAGTCATACACAAATTTATAGTTTATTATATTGTATTAGATTATAATTGCAACTACATGTTTCGGCCCAATTGTAGGGCCGTCTTCAGGCTGATCTTTGAAAGGGTGGAGTGCTTTCATTTTACAAGATTATAATCTAAACATAATCTAATAAAATGTAAAGTTGTGTATGAATCTATTTTATATTATATTTTAGTTTGTTGGTCGTAATTGTTGCAAGTTTAAATTTCAGCAGCATTAAATTCGACAGTATCTTATCAAGTAGTTTAGTTAACCGTCGTATAATTTTAGTTACATTTTTAATCCGTCACTCTACACAAGTCAACACTCTTACAACCTGCTACTTAGTTCCTGCCATAACACCAATAGCTAAAGAAATATTTTGCACAGTCACCTTGTATTTCTATTGCGTGTATATCATTCTTTTCAACCAAAATACGTGTCTTCTCGAAACAGTACTACAACGTTCAATAGCGCAACTTCATAAAAATTCAGATTAGCGTCGCATCCTGACCACAGACAGTCATACCACCACTTTATTATTGTAATCACTTGTCATGTCCAGTTTATATGTCGCATGTCCCGCCCATATTTTCTTATGTTTCGTTTTGTTAATAAATGTCGAAGAAACTCCCCACTGTGAAACTTGCAACATCCTACTGTTTTGACGTTTTGCTGACCGTGCATATCAGTATATTTATCTCAGTACTTAACCAAATTGATGAACAAAATTTGTTTCACAATAAGTTTTTTTTTCATGCCTCTACATGTTTCGAGCACATGTGCTTATCATTAGGAGGTCAAAATTGTATACACAGCCTCTGGTATTATCACACCTATAAGTGTGATAATACCAGAGGCTGTATATACAATTTTGATCTCCTAATGATAAGGACATGTGCTCGAAACATGTAGAGGCATGAAATAAAAACTTATTTAAAACAAATTTTGTTCATCAATTTGGTTAAGTACTGAGATAAATCCTACTGTTGTTTGATTTCTCTCACCCAGCTATTCTTGTACTACCCCTGTTCTAAAACACCCTTAACATTTCTTGGTGTAGGACACCCACTTATAGAGTACAGGCAGTACTACAAGAAAGTTGTTTATGGTTTTCTCTTCAGTCGCGGGATAAAAGCATTCGACCAGCTTCTTCTAGTACTTTCTCATAACCTGAACGGAATGATCACCGAGTAGCTTTCAGCTCTGTTTGTGTGTGTTCAGCTGCAACTAACTTAATACGACATACCACAGTGAAGTTCCTACGGGCGTCGGATCCCAAACTCCAGTTCGTCAGTTTTATCACGTGAAATTCGATCAGCAAGTTTTCAATGTTCTAGCGAGCAACTTTTAGTTATAATTAATGTCCTTACTTTTCATTTATTATATTTTCTATGGCTTTCCCTTTTTCCCCTTGACACGTTTTTCTTATTTTTTCTATCTTTTCTTAATCTAATACTTCTCTGTTTTATTCCACACTTTCTTTGTTTTATGTTGTCGTTTCCTTGTTTTTCATACTTCCCGTATTTCTATTCTTTCTCCCTCAGTTTTTACGTCTTAGTTCTGTAATTTACTTTCTATATTTATGGTTTCTTCCCCTTTCCTCCTTTGCTTTCTTACTTCTTCCCCTTTGATATTTCCCTTTACCAAGACCCCAAATTCTGCAATTTTCATCCTTCTCTTAGCGAGCAAAGGATGAGTATTTCACCTAGGGTATTTTTGTTTCAACAAATATCCCTACCTCTCTAACAAATTATGGCCTGGTCCATTCTGGCTACAACCATGCATATTAAATGAACGTAACCAGGGATCAGTTTCATCGGTACCCACCTGTAATGTCTGTTTTTGTCGTAATTGCTGAATTCAGTCCCTGTATTTCCACACGACTATGTAAAACGCTACCAAAACACAACGTGACATATTCTTTCATATTTTCAAAACATTCACAGCTCCAAAATAATCCGAAACGTCTTGTTGTGTGTACAAATCGGCGACCCTGAAACTACGCTAGGAAACCTGCTTTTTTTGAAGGACACCTCCAGTTGTCATATAAATTCCTAACGTAAATCTTTTGTGATTCAATCAAAAAAGACACCCCGTTGCAATTCTGAAAGCTGTGGATGTTTTCTGTCTAATAGCATCCGTACCGATGCAGGCTCTTTGACACGCATAAGAGGCGAAGGCAGTCAGCGTAACTTGTATAACCACGTCCCAGCAGATTTCAATGGAAGCATCACGATGTGCTCTCAACGTAATATAGTATTATATAGTGTACGTCAGCACAGTCACTCTATTATATAAAGTAATACAAGGCTACATGTTTCGACTATAACCTAGTCATCTCCAGGCCTATGTTAATATAGCATCTGGTAACACAAATGTTAACATAAGCTTGAAGATTACTAGGTTATAGTCGAAACATGTAGCCTTGTATTACCTTATATAATAAAGTGATCGTGCTGACGTACACTACATAATATTATATTACGTCCCAGCAGCTTCATATACTGCTGGCATAGCCTATTCGTCGAGTTCCCAGATCTCTCGGCCGAATTCGGTGTAATAGTAACATCCTAAATAACCCACAGAACACTAATACTCCATAGGAGTCAATTACGATTTTCTGATAACTGAATCCGGCTTCGCCCATATACATTTAATACATAGAACAACTATAGCTTATGCTTGTGTTATTAGTATTATTATTTTTTCCATGAATTGGCAGCCCCAGTGGGCCTAGTCGTTCTCATTGTCGAAGCTCTGAATTCACGCTTAGACACATCACAAACTAGGACTCCTCTGGACCAATGATAGGCCCGTCGCAGAGACCTCTACCTGACAACACACAACACTCACAAGAGACAGATATCCATGCTCCGGGCTGGAAATAAACCCGCAAACCCGGAAGCGAGCGACCAAAGACCTACATCTTAGACCGCCCGGACACCGGCCAGTGGAATCAGTTATTATTATTATTATTATTATTATTAAATTACCTTCAAGGCGCACAACACCCCTGATAAATTAACAGACACCCAATTAGGTAGTCAAATTCCCCTCTATTTTTTTTAACCTAGAATTTCATTATCGTGTTCGTAGGAGCCCACCACTTACTCCTGTCCCGAGAGAGTTGAATTCACCGCACAACCAAAAAGGGAATTTATTTAAATTTCGTTTTACTACTACTTTTTCATCTCTGCCTAAGCCTGCCGAATGGGCCCCTCATTTCACAGCTTCCGACTACAAGTTACATGCGTGCAATTTGACAGCGAATCTCAGCCTCATTTAATTCAACACCCTATTTATATTTCATGAGGGCTGCAAATTACGTAGCATCTCGTTATTTATTTTTCTTCAGTCGTCTCTTGCTTCCCTGTCTTTCTTTTCTCAAATATTCCTGTTATTATCCTGTCCCCTCTGCATTCGCAGGTTTTCGGTTTCACAAGGCTCCAGACATCATATTCTGACGTTCTGTATTATTTATTTAGACTGTTTAATGAAGCTGGCAATGGCTCAGTTTGATAGATTCAAGCGAAAGAATATTTCGTGAACAGCGAAATTAAAAGGAAATAGAAGGAAAATTTCGTAACACGGTTTGAGGTATTGTCGCGGGGTTTATATGGAGGAACTGAGGAAAACGGCGAAAGACTTCACTTTAGGTTGTCGATGTTTCCGCCAGGTGTATAATCTAGAATTTCCCGAATTAGCACCGCTGGTGCTGTGAAAGTGACTGAGAACATTGTGGTGAGGAGAATACTGAGACTTAAGGCAGAGGAAGAAACATTTCAATGGAGATAGCTGCGTAATGAGACACAGTACAGGCCGTACTCTTCATGAAACACTACTAAGGTCAAGAACGAGACTGGAGGTGGTCTGGACCAGCAGGAAGCCCGGGAAAAGTGTAGATTGGAGGGTACTATTAAAATTCATATGAAATGAGTACAGAAGTTTGTAACATTATTGTAAGGCATCCGGAATGTTGTTCTGTCCATTGTGTGTCAGTACAAACGCAGACATCTTTAGTTCTCTGTGTAAAGTCCTACTTCTTGGTTTACAATTACGAACAAAATAATTTTATCTAAATCTGTATGATAGATGTCAGAATTTGTTTGTCTGAAGAGACATTCTCGTCTTAAAATAAACATAAAGGAAAATGTGTAAAGTTCACCCTGTAACAGGCCATAAGGCCCAGATTGGAGTAGAGGTATAGCTCTACTCTTTCTTTAATCTCGACGCTAAATGGGGATAGAAGGTCAACTCCCCTCCCCGACCGCTTTACCCGAGGAATAACTCGGTACCCATGGTTCAGGAGGTTGGATTGGCCCCAGGGCTGGTATGGACGAGTGCTGAAAACCTCAACCACACTGAGACATGATCCCCGGATCTTCCAGCCCATAGAAAATAGTGTTCGAATCCCGATCGAGCTTTGGCCTATCGTGACATTTTAGTGGTCTTGTCAGATAGTCGTGGCACCAGACAACATAGAACTTTCCAAATTAACGGCCATCCCCTCCCCATAAAAAATTAGCAGCATTATCTTCCTGCTTCACTCTAGCCCTCCGGTTGAAACAGCCTCGTTACAAAAGCCAAAAATCGGCGGAAGATTATCGTTATTTTAGCAGGTCTCGGTGGAAGGAGAAGTCCACCCTTTCTCTGTTTTGTGATTAAGGTAGGGTAGTCTTTGGTAGGTGAAACGGAAAAATAGTATCCAAAGTCCGGGTGTTGAAGGTTTTAGCATTATGCAGAGGCAAGTCTAGAATAGAGGTGGCAGCGCAGGAATTGGAATCATCAGAGAAATAAAATTCACAGCAGAGGTGAAATGAAATTTCTCAGCTAACTTCAAAGGAATATTTATCAATCGATGTGCGCAACCTCTGTATAGGTACTTTATTCATGTAAAATTGACGCTTGCCTTTCAGAAATACTTCAACTGCACTGGAATTCGCAGTGTTTGCAGCTGCTTTTTTTATATCAGTGAGGCCAGAGGCAACACAATGATTGATTCTAACTGCAGCCAAGACTGGTCCTAATGGAATGTCCTTCCGCTGTCTCCAGTGTACTTAGATCGCCAAAGATGTTACACTTCTCTGAGCAGAAACTCGCTAAAAGCATCCGATATTATCAGAGTGTTGAAACAAAATAATTTTCTGTAGAAAATATTTCCCTTCATTGAAACGTACCGAATTGTGAGAACTGAAAAACTTCATGTCATACGAACTGAATTTATTTCTGGTTGCATTGCTACAGTGCGTTTTACATCTCCAGAACAAATTAGAAAAGGGCGCGGTCATATAAAATCTCAGGATAAACCCATATAAGGACAAATACATATAATTATTTAACACCTTCTTGAATGGTATCTACATTTTACTCCTGCCTTCCTCTTTTTGCTACGCTGTAGGTTGCAGTGAACAGATTTCAAAACACATAGCCTGATACCATTCAGTGGAAGGCAAACTCATTTTTTGCATCGTCTTGTTGAAGAACCTAATGACGATCAAACTATTCGAATTCGAACTATATAAATCGGAGCCCTCGGTAGCACAGTGGTTAAGGTGCTGTGCTACAAATAGGAAGGTCGCTGGTTCGATTCCAGATGGTGTAATTGGAATTTTTCATTGACATAAAATCCTTCCGATCGCACTATGGTCCTGAGGTCGACTCAGCCTCTAACATAAATGAGTACCAGGAGTATTTGCTGGGGGTAAAGGCGGCCGGTGTGCAGGGCTGACAACCTTACCACTATCCTGTGCCGCTGTCATGTAATCTGGGAAACCTAACTGGGCCACTCAAGGCCTGTAACGGGACTGCTTTACCTTTTACTACATAAATCAAGTTAGTACAGCGGTATAAAATTCGACTCGTATTTAGGGAGTACGAATTTCATATTCTGCTTTGATACCAGCTCTGCTGCTTGGGGAGTTGCCGGTGGTTTTTGGGCGCCTTTCTAGAATTGCGAAAATTGACTATTAGCTTCGTAAGGTCCGTCTGTCTGTCTGTACGCCTGGAACAACTCGGCTCCCTCTGGACAGATTTGCATAAAATTAGGTATTTGAGTGTTTTTCGAAAATCTGGAGAGAAAATTGAAGTTTCATTAAAATCTTCTCAGAATCACGTGTTCAGTACGTGACGACCAATACACATTCATGATGTCACGTGTTCAGTACGTGACGACCAATACACATTCATGATGTCACGCTCAGTTCTTCTTAGTTTAAGAACTGTTTCAGACAAAAATTGTAGAGAAAATCGAAACATATTTTATATTCCATAACTTCTTTTAAAAAAAATCATGCATTTTTATGAAATAATGTGGAAAAATATTGTAGAGCCAGGCAGGCCACAGATGGCAGTGTAATAGGCCCATGCACAGTGCATGCTGGATGACTAAGGCTACACCCACAATGAACAGGCCTGCGTAATAATTATTGCTTTCCTACTGCAACATTAATTGCACGAACACACCTCATTACTACGCTTATACGTAGAGTACTTGTCACCCCCCCCCCCCCTCCCCCAGTCTCTGTATTCGAATGCCCGTTGTCACCATCAAATAAATCATAACCATCATTTTAGAAAGCAACACCTGGTCACAATTAATGCGGTGTTGCGTAACGACAACCGTCAACATTTTGTACATTTATTAATGTACTAGCCACGTTCCCGCCACTTGAGGAACCTACAAGTATTCCACAGACCTTCGTCGGTCATTTCTTCAATTTTTAGAGTAAATCAAGCGACTGAATTGCTGTCACGTAGTTGTATTATTTTTGTCCTGTATGTTTGAATTTCAACTGTTTCTTCAGCCTCGTTGCTCCTAACAAAGAACGCAATCTGTCTCGACCGCTATCATAACCATGGCAACACAGCTGATAGTGATTACCGTCGATTAAAACAGTTTATTTAATGTATTACATATTTTTGTTTATTATTCTTTACGCTCTTAAATTATCTAACGATTATTGATTTTGCAGATTATTATCGACTATAAGACCGCCTCTGTGGTCTAGTGGTCAGAGTTTCTGGCTACAGATACAGAGGTCCCGGGTTCGATCCCCGGCGCTACCAGATTTTCTGAGTAGCAGTGGGTCTGGAACGGGGTCCACTCAGC
>Ga0131853_10015936_pt1 | contig 13728 bp, 7 predicted proteins | sample TergutLab28metaG_FD_92764 | JGI IMG/M metagenome (GOLD analysis project Ga0131853, IMG submission 92764) | Labiotermes labralis P1 segment gut microbial communities from Petit-Saut dam, French Guiana - Lab288 P1 (version 2) (version 2) | ecosystem: Host-associated > Arthropoda: Insects >... | reverse complement strand
GTTGAATCTATGATGTCTAAAAATCTTCCTGACATTTATATCACCCGGTACTGATGATATTATTCTTTTTGGCACTAGGCATCTTTATTTGGAAGTTATTGGGGGATTAGCCTTATGACATTGCTCTGACGTCCCCTGACTTGTTTCGGCAGACGTGGAGATTCCAGCAATATTGTAGCAAGCCAAATGGAGTATGATGAGATTTGCCACATAATAAATCAAGCAGATGATAAAATTGGTGAATGTCTGTACCACGTGGCCATGGAAATAGAAACCATGTGTCAAACAACATTTATATTACCAAAGGCAGTGCCAAGATGCCTTAACATTTCTAATAGCGTTAAAAATTTATTAGGTTACTTCCGTTCATTTACGGATGACGCTACTATTCAAGCTCGTAATTTTGCCAGAAGGATTATTGAGGTAGAATAAGGAGGAGTACCGTATGGATTTTGTATGGAATGAAACATTAGGAGAACAAGTTCGCGACAGAAGTCAAAGGGCTTTAGAGGGGCAAGTAGAAGAAACGCGTCGCACAGCAGACATTTTTGAACAACAAGCGAACCAACATGAGGCACGTGCCGCGCAGTTAAGTGCTTCCTTACCTATAATGAGGAGTGTGACCAGGTCAAGGACGCGTACCGATAGCAATGGTGATGATTATACTTATTTCTATACAGTGCAAGTTGTTGATGAAAGCGCAACGGCTGCACGTAGGGCAGAGATACAAAGAATGCTGACCCAAGCAGCAGAAGTACGCAAAGCCGCAGAAGCATTACGGCGGGCTGCGGATGAACTGGAAGCGGCTATGGCAAGAGTTGACCAGCTATTCCGTGAACTTTTTGAAGAAACACGCAACATAGATGCCTATTCTGCCGCCAGAATGTTGGAGATTAAAGAAGAAATTGCAGCATATATAAACCAAATGGAAGCCATCCGGGATAGTTTTGGCGCTTCTTCTGGTGCTGACCCATGGACTGCCAGTGATGTTAGTGCGCTTATGGGAGCGGCTATAGGTGGCATGGGAATTACTCCGGGAACTTTTTGCCCAAGAGTAGCTGATATTGTAGCTGGTATCCAAAGTGCCGCCAAAGATATCCTTGACCCCATAAACTCCACAACAGGTAACTTCTATTATGAAAAAGACGATATAGTAATACCAGGCCGCTATCCGCTAGTGTTCAAGCGATTTTATAACGCAATGAGTAGCCTTGACGGTGTGTTAGGCTCAAACTGGACGCATAACTATAATATCCGCTTGTATAACAATGGAGAACAAGTGCATATAGCTTTTGACGATGGACATGTTGAAACATATACACAGTTAGAAGAGGGTTTTTACGCTGCGCCGGCAGATAAGCATAATGTGCTTGCCATAAATGATAATGGTGAGTTTTGTTTGCATTTTCCAACAATGGAGCAATATTGTTTTAATGATAGCGGAGCCTTGTATTGTATAGTGGACGCAAATGGGCATGAAACTACCCTTGAATACGAAGGAAAATTATTAACAAGTGTATATAGTGCCTGCGGAAAGCTATCCTTTTCCTATAACACAGACAAGCATTTGTCCGAAGTATGTGATCATACAGGCAGAAGTGCCTCTTTTGAATATAATAATGGTCAATTAACTAAAGTCACCCATCCATCCGGTGCAACATTCCAATACGAATATGGCGACCATGGATTTATAAATAGAATAATAGACCCATTGGGTGTTGCTGCCGTTGATAACGAATACGACAGCGAGGGTAGAACCGTTTTACAGCGTCTTGCAAATGGCGGTGTATCATACCTTAAATATGATGATGCTAACATGAAAACAACAGCAACAGAGCCTAACGGCAACAAAGTTGAGTATTTCCGCGACAGTAGCTATCGCACTATTAAAGCAAAATATGCAGACTTTGAAGAGAATTATATATACGATACGGAAAATAACCGTACTGGGCATGTGGATAGAAATAAAAATACCTGGTGGTATGAGTTTGATATTTTTGGAAATTTGACTAAGAAAACCGATCCTCTAGGAAATGCAATTATTGCCGAGTATAACGTCTTTAACAAAACAACAAAGCTAACCCTGCAAAATGGTGGTGAAATGACGTTTACTTACGATGAGCACGGCAACCAAACAAGCAGTGTAGACCCGATTGGGCGAGTAACCCAGTGTAAAACAGATGGCCAAGGGCGTATGTATGGGCTTGTTTTGCCGGACTCTTCCGAATACAAGCTGGAATTTGACGAGCGAGGCAATGTAATTGCACTTATAGATAGCATGGGTATAAAAACCCTGTACGAATATAATGGGCTTAATCAAGTAATAAAAGCAACGGATGGCAAGGGTGCATCTAAGTTATTCGAATACAACGCAAATGGAAATGTATCTAAGGCCACAGACGCAATGGGGAACTCCCAGACATATGAGTATAACCTTGCAGGTAGGGTAACTCTTGCGACAGATGTTGATGGTGGAGTTACAGCGTACGAGTACGATGCTATTGGCAATTTGGTAAAAATAACAAACCCATCAGGCATTAGTACAAAAGCCACATTTGATGTAATGCAAAACACTGCTAGTGTAACCGACCATAATGGTAATACGGTTTATTATGAATACGATCAATATAAACGAGTAGTAAAAACAATAGATGCAGAGGGTAATGCAACCCATTATGAACACGACAATAACAGTAATGTTACAGCTATAATAGACCCACTAGGCGCACGTACAGAAATATCTTACGACCAGCTCAATCGCCAAAAAAGTATAATCGCGCCAGATGGTGCTACCATAACATTATCTTACGACAATGGCAGTAACTTAACCCATACAACTGACCCGCTAGGTAATACCACCATCCGGGAATATGATTTGGTGGGGCAGCTTATAAAACTAACCGACCCTATGGGCAATGCAACACAGTTCACCTATACCCCACTTGGACAGCGAGAAAGCATAATAAACTCCAAAGGTGAAAGCCAACTTTACAGTTATTATCCTGGTGGGCGTATGAAATCTATAACTTTGTCCACCGGCGAAACTGAAACCTTTGAATACGACCAAAATGGAAACGTCTCTAAGATAACAGACACAGCAGGCAGTGTAACAACTTTAGAGTATGACAGCCTTAATCGTGTAATAAAAAGCACAGACGCAATTGGTAATAGCAAAAAATTTGCCTATGATGCAGTGGGCAATATAACCCATATAATAGACGAAAACGATAATACAACTCAATATAAATATTCGCCCATCGGTGATATTATTGAAATTATAGATGCAGCAGGCTATAGCACAAAATATAACTACGATAATATGAGTCGCCTCACAAAGACAGAGCAATCTCGTCTTATTAAAGACCCTAATACAGGGCTTTCCCACCAAGAATATCAGATAACCACCTACGAAAGAAATAAAAAAGGCGAAGTTATAACCACTACTTCACCAATGGGGGATATAGTCAAACACAGCTACGATAAGCTTGGTCGCATGACTAGCCAGGTAGATGAAGAAGGACTGGAAACTCTATACGATTACAATTTGGCAGGCAACCTCGCAAAAATAAGCTATGCAGATGGCAAAACTGTAGAATTTTCCTACGATGCATTACGCCGCCTAACGGAGATGCAAGACTGGTTTGGCACAACAGCAATAGAACTAGACGCACTGGGGCGTACTATTCAAACTATCGACCAGGACGGCAATAAAGTGGGATACACATGGAATGCGTTGGATCAGAAAGAAAAGCTGACGTATCCGGATGGCACAGAGGTGTCTTATGAATACGATGCATCTGGTAAGCTTAGTAAAGTGCTCTCAGGTGCAGACGTTACAAGCTATATTTACGACCAAGCAGGTAGGATATCTGAGCGTATTTTGCCGGATGGAACAAAAACATTTCACGAATTTAACGCATTAGGTTTGATAACCAGCTTAACCCATAGCAAAAATGGTAATATATTGGATCAGTTTAAATACGCCTATGACCCTGTGGGCAATATAACACAAATACAAAAACAACGTGACGGAGTAAAATCCGACACAGGTACATTTAACTATACTTATGACCCCCTTGGTCGTTTAACAGAAGCAATTAATGGCCAAGACCATAAATCATATGCTTACGATACGTTAGGCAACCGTATAGCAAGCATACAAAACGGTATAGAAACTAAGTATAGCTATAATGCTAGAAATCAACTAATCCAATCAATAGAAAATGGCGTGACCAATGACTATCTATACGACAAGCGCGGCAATCTTACCCAAGTAATGCAAGATAAGCAGCTTACAGCAAGTTATACTTTTGATGCTACCAATATGATGGTATCTGCATTTAGTCAAGGCCGAGGCACGGCTGAGTACACATACAATGGTTTTAGTAGCAGAGTGCGTAAACTTGAAAACTTGCAAGCAGAAGCCGCTAGTCAAGTAGCTGACCCATGCAAAGATGTAAGATATGTATTGGATATTACACGCCCATACGACAACTTGTTGATGACCCAAGGCGGCCAAAATCAGAGTTATGTTTGGGGCAATGGAGTACTTTCCGCAGGTTCAAGTGAAAGCACAAGTTTTTACTATCTTCAAGATCATTTAGGTAGTCCAATAAGGTTGCTTGGTAAAAATAACACTAGTGAGGCATTAGCTTATGATGAGTTTGGCGTGCCGATGATTGAAGCTGGCCAAAGCGCAAAAAGTAATGTAGTGGAGGAATTTAATAATCCATTTGGTTTTACTAGATATCAGAGGGATAATATTAGCGGGTTACAGTATGCACAAGCACGCTACTACAACCCAAATCAAGGGCGATTTGTTGCTGAAGATCCGATTAAAGACCAGCTTAATTGGTATGGGTATTGCGGGGCTAATCCGGTCAAATTTACAGACCCATTAGGACTATATCGTATAAGAGTAACGACTAGAGATTTGTGCCGTTATTGCAATTCGTTAGAATCAAATGGAGGTTCTTCTTGGTCATCAACGCCTATGCTGCCACAAGGTTGCCATAGGAGTGTTTTCCAAGTTACTGCCCCAGGAGCCCTTCATGTAGTAATAGAAGATCAAACGGCGATGCCACGCGTTATTGAAACCACAGCATCAATACATTTTTCAAATGATGCCATTGACCTTGCATCAGCAGCACTTAGGGGATTTGGAGATTTTGGCACTACAATTGTTGGTGCTGTAGAGAATCTATTTGGTGTTGTTGGAGGCCCATCGGCAGTACAATCCCCTCTTTGGGATAATTTGGAGAAGGATCTTGCAAAACATGCTTTTACAGGCCAGGCGGCTCAAACCGGCATGAAATTTGTTAAGCCGCTTTTTATAGCTTATGGTGTATACCAATTTGCATCGTCACCTGCGTATGGTCATATTGACCAAGTAATTAGAGGATTTTTTGAGCGAAATAGTATCCCAACATCTCATACTGTGGTAACGCATAATGGTCACCAGGATTTTACAGCCGCAGTATTATTATATGCGCAAATGAGTGCGGCGCACTCCTTTATTCTCGAACATTCATCTTATTTCTTTTCGAATACGTGGGCTGGTTATACATGGTATGCTATGGATAGAAATTTGACGTCACAGTTGGATGGCGATTGGCAGGGGAGTATTGATAGGTATGTAGGGATATTTAGAAGAGATTTAAATATGGCAGTTCTTAGGAATCAAGTATTTTTATTTAATACAGATGTCCAAACCGTAACAGGAGGGTTTCGACAAGATTTGGATGATTTCCACATGCGTTCAAATTTTATAAATACTTTATTCGTTACTACAATAGCTGGTGCAACCTGTGCTGCTTTGACTGCATTATCACAAATTACACCTGTACCATCACAACTAACTCAATTCTCGCAACAAACATCTCAACAGGCTGCTACAAGTGAAACAGAATTATTGCGACAAGCGCATACAAATGCGCAACTTGAACGCAATCAGGCGTGGAACGAATATCAAAACAGTAGTTCTCTATTTCGTGATCAAGCAAGAGCAAGGTTTGAAGCAGCAGAAAGAGAATATATAGACCTGAGCCGAGAAAGAAATGTTAGACCAACAAATGTTAGCCTAACAAGGCAAAATTAATTTTAGCAAAATAGAAAGTAGTGAGTAAAAGTATGTCACATGCAAAATACGGAATAATAATTATCCTATCTTATCTTTTATCACTCTCTATCTTATTGAGTGGGTGTGATACTTCCACCGCGAACTCAACTTCACACAACGTAGTAGAGTCTATGACTATTCAAGCCAGAACGATTGCATATAGCTCTGGACACTCTATGTTCATAGATAACAATAATAGCCTATTTGCATGGGGTGGAAACTGGTATGGTCAACTTGGCGATGGTACGACTACAGATCGCTATTATCTGGTTCACATCATGGATAATGTAGTCTCTGTTTCAACTTTAGATTCCCATACAATGGCAATTCAAACAGATGGCAGCCTTTGGGGTTGGGGACATAATGATATCGGTCAGATTGGCGATGGCTCGAGACAAAATAGATATAGTCCTGTGCACATAATGGATGATGTTATAGATGTATTTACTGGAACTTGGAGTTCTTTTGCAATTCGAAGTGATGGTAGTCTTTGGGGTTGGGGATTGAATAATTTTGGGCAGGTTGGCAATAGAACAACAAGAGACCAACACCGCCCTGTACACATAATGAATGATGTTGTGTCTGTTTCTTCGTATGGTCATACAACAATGGCAATACAATCCGACGGATCTTTGTGGGCCTGGGGGATAATTGATTTTTCACGACTTGGAGAAGGGACTTTCCGGGGGCAGCCCTATCCTATGCACATAATGGATAATGTCGCATATGTTTCGGTTGGAAATGGTCATGCCGCAGTGGTTAAAACAGATAACGACCTATGGACTTGGGGTTTGAATTTCCATGGTCAATTGGGTGATGGCACTCTTGAATATCGGCCTTACCCCATACACATAATGAATGATGTTGCGAGTGTAGTATCTGGTGCTGGAAATACATGGGCAATAAAAACAGATGGCAGCTTGTGGGCTTGGGGTAGCAATGATAGCAGCCGATTGGGGAATAGTACTACTGAAGAGAAAGCACTAAGCCCTATACACATAATGGATGATGTGGTTGCTATTGCGGATGGGGTAGGGTCTGCGCTTGCATTACAATCTAATGGTAGTTTGTGGGTTTGGGGGAGGCTTTTGTATCCATTATTATTTGAAACAGGCGAGGCTCAAGAAGCTTCGCACATGGAGGGCAATTCTCATATTCCTCCTATCACAGTTCTCGAACCTACTAAAATAGCAAACAATGTTATGCTACCGTAGAGTGATGGCTTTATGTATTTAGCAAAAAAATGGAGAAAAATATTTGGCAAAACTATAATGTTCTTGTTGTTAGCTATAATTCTGAGTAGCTGCATATTTGCACAATCTGAGCAAGGGATCGATTTGTTGGACACAGAAAATGTTGAAGTAATAAGCATATCAACAGGAGGCGATGTCTCAACTGCAATAACTGGCGATGGTGATTTGTGGAGCTGGGGGCGCAATTATTTTGGACAAATAGGTGATGGTACAACAAGGGATAGGTATAGTCCTGTGCGTATACTTGGTGGTGCTGTTGCAGTATCTGTCGGAGGTGTTCACGCAGCAGCAATTAAATATGATGGCAGTTTGTGGACTTGGGGTGACAATTTAGTTGGGTCGCTTGGAGATGGTTCAACAACAAATAGACATAGTCCTGTGCGTGTGCTTGATAATGTAATTGCTGTATCCGCTGGAACGGCCCACACGATGGCAATAGTAGCAGATAATACCTTGTGGGGTTGGGGGGTTGGCTTTCATGGACAACTTGGAGTTTATGCAATTGACTACCAACTCACTCCTCTACACATAATGGATGATGTAGTTGCGGTATCATCAGGTTGGATGCATACAATGGCAATAAAGTCTGACGGTACGTTATGGGGTTGGGGGAATAATTGGCATGGACAGCTTGGTGATGGCACTACAATAGATATTATCCTGTACACATAATGGACAATGTTGTAGCAGTTTCTGCTAATTCAACGTACACAGTAGCTACCAAGAGCGATGGTAGTCTATGGGCATGGGGAGACTACTATTGGGCAGATTTAAATAGTGGGGAAATAGTGAGACAAAATATACCTGTGCACATAATGGATGATGTTGTGGATGTACACGTAGAGCTTTCTCGAATGATGATAATTCGTACAGATGGTGGTTTATGGCATTGGGCACTAGATGCTTGGTATGCACAAGAGCATGGTAAAGCTATCAATTGGAGCGAGCCAATTTTTATAATGAATGATGTTGTTGCCGTTTCGTCAGGTACTTCTCATACGCTGGCTTTGCAGTCCGACGGTAGCTTATGGACTTGGGGGCGGAACAGATATGGTCAACTTGGCGATGGCACCACTACAGACCGTGACTATCCAGTTAAAATCATGGGTAATATTATGTTACCCTAGCTAAATTCAAACAGTGTGTAGTTGAAAAATATCAAAAAAAGAAGGTTGCAGCATGATAAAATTTAAAATGACGTGGCTCCATTGTGTTGGCATATTTGTAATTGTGGTATGTGGTATCGCTATTCCGATATTTTTCGACTATGAGGTTGGATTAATTTTGTTGCTTTTTCATGTAATTATGACAGCTGGAGCATTATTTCACTATTACCTTTTTGCAATGCATATATTCGGTCATATATGGCTTGAACCTCGCAAGTGGTTTTCACTTATAGGATGGCTTATATTTTGGAATACACTTACACCTATTATAACTCTTATGCTCGCATTAACATGATAGGCAAGGGCATGCGAGGGGCAGGCCAATGTTATAAGGCTAGGCTGGGAAGACGGGCGGGGGCGGCAGACTAATGTCATGCCTTAAGGCATCGTTGTATGACAAGATTGAAAGGTGAACAGGCATATGACAAAGAAAATTTTGCTAATACCTTTTACACTTGCTTTGATACTAATTATAGTTTATCTCGCATCACAAATCCTTTTTTCAAGAATACCCGGATATGAATACGGCCAAAACAGCAACATGATAAGAACCATCGAGCCCCTGGGCAAAACAACCATAGCCGGATACGATGCACTCAACCGCCCAACAGCTATTATAACCGAAGCGGGTAAAACTACTGTTGAGTATGATTCTGTAGGTAATATCATAAAATCCACAGACCATTTGGGGCACAGCAAAGTTATGGAGTATGACCTAAAGGGCAACATGACAAAATCTACAGACCCTATGGGTAATTCAACTTTGTTTGAATACGACCCATCTGGTAATTTGATAAAAACCATAGACCCAATAGGCAATACAGTTACCCAAGAGTTTGATGCAATGAACCGGATAACAGCTATAACAAACCCCCTCGGCGGCAAAACCAGTATCAAGTACGATAAAAACGGAAACATAATATCTACTACCGATTCCGAAGGTTCAACTACCACATATGCTTACGATAAAAACGACCGAGTAACAACTATAACAAGTCCATGTGGTGGTAAAACCCAAGTTGAATACGATAAAAACGGCAATCGTACGGCTATAACTAATCCTCTGGGCTATACCAAAAAAACAAGCTACGATGCCCTAAATAGAGAGTCAACCCTAACAGATGAAGCCGGTTACAAGACCATAATAATACGAGACCCTATGGGCAAAGTACTATCTGCAACCAACCCGGAGGGCGCGACCACCCTATACGAATACACGCCAGCAGGTAAAATATCAAAAGTAACAGATGCCGCCGGCAATACAACCACCTTTGCTTACGACGCACTAAACCGCATGATATCCACCACCAACCAGCGAGGTCATACAACACAGTACAAATACAACTCTATGGATTTAGTTGTGGCCATAACAAGCCCTACTGGTGAAACAACAACATATGAATACGATGCCAACGGCAATCAGATAAAAGAAACAAACCCGGAAAACCAAACCACCACACAGGAATATAATCCATTAAATCAGCTAGTAAAAGCAACGGACGCATTAGGCCATGCAACCCACTTTACCTATACGGCAGTAGGACGAATAGCATCTGCAACAGATAAAAATGGTAACACCACAAAATATAACTACGATGGAGCAGGCAATATAATAGAAACTATAGATGCAAACGGTCATAGTTCTTATTTTGAATATGATACTTTAAGTCGCCTTGTTAAAATGAAGCTGTACAGGGCGGAAAGCGATACAGAGCAAATAACACTATACCAATACAACAGCCAAGGACTTGTAACAAAAGTAATAAATCCACAGGGGGACAGCAAAATAAGTATTTATGACGCAAACGGCAACCTAACTCAGGCAACCGACGAGGATGGCTATATAACAACTTATGAATATGACCCAAGAAACCTGGTAAAGTCCGTAAACTACAGCGATGATAGGCAAATCTACTTTGCATACAACAAAACAGGGGAATTGGTGCAAGTGCAAGACTGGCTAGGCACTACATCTTTTGAATTAGATAATTTAAATCGGATTATATCCACAAACGACCACAGCAACAATAAAGTAACTTACACCTACGATGCATCCGGCAACCAAACAGAGATAAACTATTCGGATAATACTAAGGCAAAATACGAATACGATCCCCTTAACAGATTAACGGCAGTCACAGACACAGCAGAGCAGATAACAAAGTACAACTACAGCCCGGCTGGATATCTGCTGCAAGTATTACGTGCAAATGGAATAACAGAAGACCGCAAATACGACTCACTCGGGCGGCTAACGGAAGTTTACGAAACCGCAAACCAAAGAAATACCCCAACCTTAATAAACAGCTACGCTTACGACCCACAAGGAAACCCTACTCGGGAATATAAAAAAGATTTGCTGGGCGGCAGCAACCAAGATATACATTATACCTACGATAGATTAAACAGACTCATAGCAGCAACAGATAGCGTCAGCAGTTTAAGCCGTAGTTATAACTACGACAGCCTAGGCAACATAATAAGGGAAATCGAAATGTTAAGCGGTAGCCAAACCATAACAAGTTACAGCATAAACCAAGCAAATAGGCTTATTGGAAAAACTATAGGCCAGCAACAGTATAGCTATGCTTACGATAAAAGAGGCAACTTAATAGAGGAACTAGACATTGCCAACAATACAGGAGCAATATACAACTATGATGCAAGTAACAAAATGATAGCAGGAAAAAATTCCGCAGGACAAGAAAGCATATACAGCTATAATGGTCTGGGCGCACTTGTAAGTAATAGCGGCGAGTACAACAAAAACTATGTACTGGATTACACAACAGCAGTACCTAAAAAGTTGATGGAAACCCAGGCAGATATATTGCAAAAGTATATTTATGCCAAAAGCAACATAGCATCAGCCATAATTGATGGCGGTGTAAGTGGCAAAACAAGCCTGCATTACCATACGGATAAGCTGGGTTCGGTTACGCATATCACGGGCGCTGACGGAACAATTCAGGCATTAGCCAATTACGATGAGTGGGGCAATATAACAAAGTCCAAGCCATTGGCAATAGAGGGCAAAACCCTAGACTTGGCAAACAGCTATACAGGCCATGATTTTGACAGTTTGTTGTGCAAATATTACGCAAAAGCAAGGATGTATGATCCGGCCAACAAACGATTTGCAGCAGAGGATATGATTAAAGGATATGCACAAATGCCTACAACATTAACAGCGTATACTTACTGCGTAAACAATCCATTACAGTATGTAGATGCGAATGGAATGTGGCATGATATGCCGGAGGGTGATGGAGGGGATGCCGGAAATCCTGCCGAGATGCCACCACCAGAACGAATAGCGTACAATACTAATCCAGATTATCTTTTCCGCCCACCTATTGGCTATTGGACGGATAATTATAGAGGGGTACCTGTAGTTGTAGTACCTAACTGGGTGCCAGGTTTTGGAAATTATTCGGGAATGTCTTTATTAAATCGGCTTTATATTGGCCCTAATGTAGGTGCTAGTGACGAAGAAAGATATGTTGCGTGGGCTTCTAGTATGGTGCGGCATGAATGGGGGCATTATGTTCAACTTCAAATGTTAGGTGGTCGAGTATATTGGGATGGGATAGCCTCGCCATCTGTGCATAATAGCCGATTTGGTGCGCCATATACCACTGCAATAGGTAATTCGTTTGGGTATGAATTGCAACTTTGGGAAGTAACCGCAGATATTCTTGGTGGTGTTCCTAGGAATGCGTGGTTTGATCGTTACAACCCTAGACGTCCAGTAACTCGCAATATCCAAGCTGAAGTGGCAGGCCTTCGTTATCTATTTATGCTTATTGAAATAAGCGAATTGAATTATAATGATCAAACTCGGGCACTATTTGGGGTAAACAGAGCAAGTGAAGCGCATTTATTACAACTAATAACATACGATTTTCCCTGTCCGGGCACTGGGTCTATCAATGAAGCAGCTAGTCGTAATCGCCCTTGAAGAGGTATTTGGGTAAAATGAATACGATATCGTGGAGCGGTAAGATTGGAGGACTAGAAGGTATATGGCAAAGAAAATTAAAATTTTACTAATATCTTCTGCAACTATTTTAACACTCATTATAGCCTATATAATATGGCAAATCCTTTTTTTAAGAATACCGGTTGTTAATGTAAATGATATAAACTTGGACACTATTACTATCGAAGCAGGAGATAATCACAGTTTTGCAATACAAGTAGATGGTAGTCTGTGGGCGTGGGGTAGCAATGAGTATGGTCAGCTTGGTGATGGCACAACTGAAGACCGTCATGACCCTGTTAGAATTATGGATGGTGTCCTTGCTGTTTCTACTGGACTATCTCATACAATGGCAATTACTACAAATGGCACTCTGTGGGGATGGGGGCATAATCGATCTAGTCAGCTTGGAGATGGTTTAATGAGTCATCGTCACGCACCTGTTAGAATTTTAAATGGTATAGTTGATGTTTGTGCTGGAGTCCAACATACAGCAGTCATAAAAACTGATGGCAGTTTATGGGGTTGGGGTGACAATAGTCTTGGACAACTCGGAGATTATATAACAGCGCGCCAATGGGATCCTATATCTATTATGGATAATGTGTCTATTCTCCAAACAGGCTCATTTCAGACAATGGCAATTAAAACCGATGGCAGTTTATGGGCTTTGGGTCGCAATTGGTTTGGAGAGCTTGGCGATGGTACAGGAGTAGACCGCCATTATCCGGTATGGGTAATGGACGATGTTGTTTATATTTCAACTGGAGGTACCCACACTATGGCAATAAAATCTGACGGCAGCTTATGGGGCTGGGGTGGAGCAAATATTTTGCCTCACTCTGTAAACAATGGTCAGATAGGTGATGGTGAAAGAGTACCAAGACGCTCTCCAGTGTGGGTAATGGATAATGTCATCTACGTTTCTGCTGGAGGCGAACACACAATGGCAATAACAACCGATGGTACGTTATGGGGTTGGGGCAGCAATAGTTTTGGTCAGCTTGGATTAGGGGGGCGTGGTGCTAGAAATCCTACTCCAAGAAGGATAATGGATGATGTAGTCGCTGTTTCAGCCGGATCCAGTCATACAATTGCCATCAGAACCGATGGTAGCATATGGGCTTGGGGCAGGAATAGCAATGGTCAGCTAGGTGATGGCACTACCACGGACCGTAGCCGCCCTGTTAATATTACAAACAATATAAT
>Ga0131853_10015933_pt1 | contig 13729 bp, 9 predicted proteins | sample TergutLab28metaG_FD_92764 | JGI IMG/M metagenome (GOLD analysis project Ga0131853, IMG submission 92764) | Labiotermes labralis P1 segment gut microbial communities from Petit-Saut dam, French Guiana - Lab288 P1 (version 2) (version 2) | ecosystem: Host-associated > Arthropoda: Insects >... | reverse complement strand
TTACTCCCATCCTTTCCCCCTGGGAGCGAAAAAAAAATGGTTGGTTATTTCTAACAACAAAACATTTTCCCCCCCCCCCCCCCCCCCCCCCCCCGCCTGTTTGGACGTTCCCACATTTGCCGCCAGGTACCTCCACGTCCACAATGATGCGAGAGATCCTAGTAGCGAAAGGTGGAACTGTGTGGGCGAGAATTGGTCGGTAATTTTGCCTGAAATTGCGACTTCCATGTCAATTCAGGGATCTTTTACATGCCGCAAATCTGCGACATGGGACCCACAGCTTTACTTCCCTTCCGAAGGAAGGCGTGCTGAGGAATTTTTCACCCTGGAAAATCCTGACGGCTTCGGCCAGGTTTGAACCCGCGAACTTAAAGGCAGCACGCTACCGCTACACCACTGAAGCCGCTAGCTGGTACCTTAAAATAGATCACTGGAAAATGTAGGATCTTTTGCCACTCCCTTTCATCTTTTGATTCCATCCTGTGTTGCATCTTCACTTAAAACATCAGTGATAATATACAAGTGCTGAATATACCACCATTCGAGTTATCATGTTGAATGAGCAGAGGAGTCACCCCAACTAACGTGAACAGTGAACAACGGATAGCCTTGGACAGTTGATGAATATAAGTGACCACAGTCAAGACACTACACCATGTGTGCATATATGAACTAAGAAATGTGAAGTTTCTGTATGTGAACACAGTAAATGCACATTCTTCCTATGTATACATTCTAGGTTAGTTGATGAGTTTGATTTAACATTGCCATATTCTCATTGTGGCAGTATGTATGTAAACTTCAGCATATTAATTCATGCACTGTCACACAGGAATTTCTCTGTTTTAATGCATTGCTACAAAATAACATGGAAATTTGTATGATGACAGCTTGACCATACAAGAACATGTTAACAACATACATACGTACATTTGTTGGAGTGTGTGTTTAAAGAGTGTAGGTGACCGAAGTATGTAGTGGCAAATAACATATGCAACATGACATACTAACATTTTATCATTAAATAACCTAAGAATTATGCATTCATTTGTATTTTTTTTACCATAACCTAGTGGTGTATAATCTTAGTTACTGACACAGGAGTGGTGAAGGCATGATGGTCTTTCCTTAATTAAGACATTGTGTAATCCTGTATCCATTTATTGTTTGGTTCAAGGCTTTGGTTGGAGACAAGACAATTGCATTTTGGCTAATGGACAAGGAGATGTACACACACATGTCAATACTGTCTCAGCCGTCGGCAATCATTGATCGAGGACTAGCACTGCACAAGATGATTCGGTTGATCACACACGGCTTGGGAGGGGAGGCGTACCTTAACTTTATGGGTGAGTGAATTACGCAGTATCACTAAAGGAGAAATAGAAACACTGGGGGTGCTTACAACTCACTGAGGCAATATAACAGAGTTGCTGCTATACAGACTGTTACTAGTGTCAATGACTAGCTAGATAACTAACTAACGACATGGAGTACAGTCCTTCTTGAGAAGCTGACAGTTCCTCAGGATCTAGAGATTCTTTATGTGTTACAGAACCTAAAGGTCCTTTTCATTATTTACAAGAACCCACCACTTGTCCCTGTCCTGAGTCAGATGAATCCAATCCTACCATCCTGTTTGATTAACCTTTAGGCACCATGCATCCTATATATAGGACAGATGTACCGCTACTGCCCAGAGTACACTTTTTATATATTTAGTCAACAAATATATTTAATTTTTTTTTAGACTTTCTCTCGCCATCTTCATTTATTCCTCCACAAAATGTTGTGTATTTCCTAATGTTACCCTTCTTGGTTCATAAAATATTCACATTGTACATAAATGGTGTGCCAAACTGTAAATGTCCAGCTCCAGGGCCAAAGGGTTAAGATCCATTCTAATACTGTACCGTTTGTGCACAGATTCTGCAAGTGGTGTGGTGTCTGCCTTCAGCTTTCCCACCAGAACCCTTTATGCATTCCCCCCCACTGTGTGCCACATTGTGTTGCAGGTACTTCAGTATGTACTTAGGCATTGAGTCAGTATTTCACAGCATCAGAATTGGCTTGAGGTTTAACAGTTTGAAAATAATCCAAAGTTTTTTAATGTTTGTAGGCAATGAGTTTGGTCACCCTGAATGGCTGGACTTTCCACGGGTTGGAAACAACGACTCATACCACTACGCACGTCGTCAGTGGCATTTGGTGGATGATGACATGCTGAAGTACAGGTTTCTGAGTGCATTTGATGCTGACATGAACAGACTAGAGGAATGCCATGGGTGGCTCCATAAAGATTCGGTAATTTGCAGTCAGCTCAGTCGTAGGCATGCAGAATATGCATCACGTCATATTTATGACGTCTGACACCAAATTAAGAGAATGGTATTTGCATGCATGAGGTTGCAACACTAATGAGGTGGCTTTGAGATTTTGATGTTCTCACAATGGTGTTGCTGAAGAGTGAAGTCTTCTGGAATGTGACACTTTGCTGTTGGTTGAGTAGTTTTTACGTTCCAAATTTAAACTGCCTTCATCTTGAGGATCAAGAAGGTTAAGCAAAACGGACTGTTTGGCCCTGAAAATGAAGACACTGTGATCCTTGAAAACACCAGGAGTGACAGTTTCTGATGTCACAGGATACTTGGATCTTCAGCAACAGAGTTTTGAGAACCTCAATTCTTGCATATGTGTGTTCATACTGTTGCAGAATTCACTTCATATTAACAGTTCAGTCATTAATAAAGGATCACGTTGAATGATATATCATCATTACAACTTTGTACACCGAAATTTGGACAGTCAGATGTGTGTTTGAGTAATCAGTACCAGGTTCATTTGTGTTCAGGGATATGTAAGCTGGAAACACGAGACTGATAAAGTTGTGGCTTTCGAACGAGCAGAGCTGTTTTTTGTCTTCAACTTCCATCCAACGCAGAGTTTCACCGACTATCGCATAGGGGTGGAAGTGCCTGGAGAATACAAGGTGGCTCTGGATACAGATGATGGAAAGTTTGGAGGCTTCCACCGAGTGGATTCAAATGTTCCACATTTCACTTTTCCTGAAGATTTTGCTGGAAGAAAGAATTCAATTAAGGTAAATGAAAGTCATAATATTTTGAACTTTTTCCTGTTTTAATCATTTCTGTAATCTCTGTTATGTGGGTCAGTGGGCTGTAAATCTTCCACTGCTATGTGATAGCATCCAGATTTGAATGTGATGTGTAATGATAACTGTTCCAGAAAATGTGACAGTAGGCATGCTGTATCACATGCATGTGCCATCAGTGATGTGACATTGCACATGTTGGTCACCTGCATGTGTCATCGCAGTACTCGTACAGCGTGCATGGCGGATAATGTGCATGTGCCATCACATAATGTGACACACAGTCACTGAAAGTAAAGATGGAATGTGTTGTCTTTGCTTTCATTGTTTTCCCACTTCTGTTACAAAGATGCGATTTGTGTTTTCACTACAACATTGTGAGTTAAAAACTGTCCTCCACACTACAAATTGAACACACAGCTTCTGTCTCATTCTGCGCATGAGATGCGGGAATGAATGCTTGTCAGTCATGCCACCATGTTTAAATGTGATGTAAAATGCAATAGGTAACTGCAATCAAAGTGAAGGTGTCCCTGTCCACATTAGGAAGGCATATTGTGGGAGTGGAGGTATTGTTCCACTCATTCTTAACATAAGTACTAGATGGATGCAACTGATCAACTTCATTTCCTAGCTGCTTTACCCACAGGGTAAGAACCCTGGTGCCTCTCGAATAGGAGGCTGGGTAGGGCTTGGAGCCAGTCTGGATGGATTGGAGATGAGAAAATTCTCTTTCCCCTGCCAGGAAGCAAACCCCAAGTCATCAGTCCATAGAGTGGTTACTGTACTGGCTGGACTGTCATGGCTGTCACATGTGCACAGTGTAGTTCTGAGTGGTGGACTTTAGGGTGCTAATCTGAGCATGTGTGCCACAAAGTGTACCGGTCATCAGACCAACAGTTCAAATGCCACAAGATTAATTCAGCTATTAATTAATGTACTCTAAGGAGTATTTTTTTAATCAAAATGTTAATGATTTATATGAACGTTTTCAGCTGTACTTGCCATCACGCACAGCGCAGGTGTATGCAAGGGTTTAGTTCCTCTGCACACAGCAGCACTGTGCCTGGACATGCTGATTGCCTGCCATATGTTTTTGTACATTTGGGAGTACTTCTGTACCAATTCCACATTTCAGGGTAAGTAAGAGTCTGTAGTCATGAATGTGAAGTTGTGTGACCTAATTTATCAGTTGGTACTTGATACTTTCCTCACAGTGTATGTGTGTGTGTGTGTGTGTGTGCAGAAGTGCAGTGACACTTCATGATCATTGTGTATTCCTATGAATCTCATGTATAAAGGAAGACACAAACATTTTTGCGCTGTTTTGAAAAACCTTGAATGCCAGCAGTTATTTGGACAGCTGGCGATTGCAGCCTACTTACAGCTGTAAATGTTATGTATTGTACAAACGGAATAAACTTCTTGGGTTGTAATTATCATACAAAGAGTGACCTTGTTTACTTGTTGAGCCTGAAGTGCACTGTGTATGTTCAGTACCAACTAATTGCACCTGTAATAATTAGAGTGGTATTACAGCATCTTGCTTCTTAATCTTCTGCGTGTTTCGGCTGTTAACAGCTGCCATCACGAAGACCAACTATCACAAAGTAATCATATTGACGTACACACATCTCTTTGTCACTATACAGCTTGACTGATATCGGTATTTACGATCAGCAGTTAGTATATTTGTGAATTACATTAAAATATTGTAATGTTGCACTTATAGTGGTTAAAATAAGATTAAAACTGTGCATATATACAAATAACACCACAGTGATTTTATGCTAGTGTTTGTAGCATCCAAATATCTGTGTTGTCACCAGATTCAAAAACATTTTAATCCACTTGTTACTGAAGAGGTATGCGCTATGTGATAGATTACTCTGTACTGAGTGTAGAATATTGGTATTTTATATATATGCAGTGTGGTTATTTCTTGCAATTCGGACAACATTAAATGTGAAGCACTTGTCACCAGGAGGTGTGACTCCTTACATAGGTTTCTTGCAATGCATGTCCCTTATCTTTTGTTTGTGATCTGTATAATTTATGTTCTGTCTGTAATGTGGTCTCTATTTATTGGCCCATATTTACAGTTGCTGTTCTCTTCGTCACCCCTGCCTGTTTTTTTTTTGTTGTTCGGATTTTTCCGTTGGCATTTTTTCTTCTATAAAAATTTCCATAGGTTTCATGGTTCTGTGATCACAGTACAGTTAGTTGACTCATTATATGTTGCTACTTCATTTATATTCACCCATTTATGTAGAAAGAATAATGTACTGAAGTAGTTTAGAGCATTTGGTGTGATAATGGTAATTCTTTCAGTGCAAAATTATGATTGGCTTATTGAGCCTAATAGTTCAGATAGAGCATTATACATAGAGTCTGATTCAGAATTGCATGTCCATGTTCCGCCAGTTTTCTTCATGGTGCCTGTCTGAATGTCAAAATTCCGAACTGAATCAGGAATGCCTGTTTGTAGTCCTGTTTCGCCACGTGTCCATTTGAAGATAACAGCTACATAATGTGTCATTATACAGCATTTTTCCAGCTAAATGCATGTGTAATTATAAATAACTATTTGTTATTTTGTACTATTCCTACATTTTACAACCCATGAAGGCCATATTCAGGGGGAGTTAAATTATGAAGGAATATGTTTATGTCAAAATATTGTCAAAGATATGCATAAATAAAGTTAATTAACAGTGACATGTGAAAATATTGCAAAAATGTATAAAATATAAATACCTAATTGTACTTGCAATTAGTTTGGACAGATATTTTATAGTTAATCGGTGGCACAGAATATGTACAGTGTTAAATGTGTAGTTACGAGTATGTTTGGTGTTACAGGTTGTAAGTGTGTAGTGGCAGACGACTTAAGCACATAACACAGCTTAACCCTGAAAGCCAAAATTATACATGAGATAGAGGCTTTGAAAGCCCAACAACAGGCATACATTTGCATACGGTATTCATCTGCATACAGAAGGAGAATTTCTACCTAATTCATCTGAAATATTTGGGGGTGCCAAACAGTTATGCACAAAGTTAAACATGTTTATTATCCTGAAAAGTGGATTTTGTGAAGGTGGGTCACCTTATATGCAGGCTTTACTTATATTCGAGTAAACAGCAGTAACTCCACGGAACACTGTCCTCCTGAGAAGCTGATAGTTGCTAAGCTGGTGAAGAAATTCCCCACATTTTTTGGAACCTGAAGGTCCATTACCGTATTCTCAAGAACTTGTCACTGGTCTGTGACCTGAGCCAGGTGCAGCCAGTCCACACCTTCCCATCCTGTTTCTTAATAACAATGAATCTGATCTGTGATTTATTGTATGGTGTTTAGTGCATGTAACTGAAGATATTCCTCAGATGCCAAGATCCGTATGTCATATCCATCGTGTGTTTAACCTTTTACAGCTTAATGATGATGTAAGTCATTACAGAGTGTAATGGTCAGTGGCCCACAGTTGACCAGGTTGTCAAAACTGAGTGCTATAGCCCCTGGCTTGGGCTGCCGGCATGTACCGGCCATTTAAACCTCGGTCTTTAATAGGTTAAGCCTTTCCAAGGAATGCATCTTCAATGAAGGTACATGGTGAGTGTTGTGAGGACTTCTACCTCACAACCAGTCCAAGGCTGCATAACAATTCATAGCATACTTGATTTTAGAGTGAAGGGTTTTTAGACTCATTTCCATTCGCCAAGGTACAGATTCATGCCTGGTTGACTCTTTGTGAGTGCTTGTTCAGTACATTCACAGTCAGCATCAATATCTTGAGATAGGCTTATGTTTTACCATGATGTGATATATGAATCAGATATAACATGTATAAATAATAAATAAATTTATTATTTTCTTAAATATGCATTATGCACTAAGAGATAAGGTGTGATTTGGCTTATGTGTACTGAAGTTCAGCACTTACACTGAATGATGAGAGTTGCCACTCTAGTAACACCTGTTTCTTCAAGTTTATTAGAAAAAAAGAAAAGAAAAGGAACAGAATATACAGCAGGTTTCTGACACCAGGCACTGTCAAACCGTCTTGCGGACAGTAATGGCGATGCCTGCACAGTTGCTACATTAAGAACAGTACTGTCTGTATACAGTATATATTGCCAATTGGCAGCATCCCTGATACCAGTAAGTGGTACAGGTAAGTGCAAGTGTAAAGGTTAAGTTGTACCGGGCCAGCTGTGAGGGCATATGGGGGGGGGGGGGGTAGAGGTACAACTCCATTCATTCTTAACCATGGCACTGGATGGAGGAGAATGGTCAACTTCATTCCCCAGGGCTTTACACTGAGGGAAAGAACTCTTGGTACCCACTGAATGTGATGCTGGGTGGGGCACCAGTGCTGGTCTTGACATTTTGGAGATTCTGCCAGGAATCAAGCCTTGGACAGTCCAGCTTGTAGTGTGATCACTACACTGAATACGCCAGCCTGGCTTCTGTATAAATAATTTGTACACTTAAATTGCCTCTGATATCTAATTAATCATTGGCTGCTGGGCCTCTTTAGTGTGGGTAAAATGACTGGGGCATGGTGTTGACCGGCCACCCTGCTTCAGTGCCAAGGTTAATGAATTAGTAGAGCCATACCTCTACTCCCTGCCTGTGCTTGTTTGGCATATTATGGGGAGACCTTTCTGATTACTTATGATTATTCTGTTTACTTTTGCTCTCATCATTGTTAACAAGTAAGGTGATTCTTCCCCTGTCCATCCCCTGTTGTACTGTTTGTCAAACTGTCGAGGCTTACTTTGAGAGCTTGGCTGCTCCACTATGTAAATGGCTGATAGTTTTGAGATTTTCATAGTAGCATAATTGAGGATTCCAGTCTTCTGGAATGGACACTGCATTGTTGAACAGTTGGTTCTCGATGTTTTGAACAAACATACTGCCTTCATCAAGGTCCAGGAGGTCATTATTCTCAGATGACACTCCATTTCTTTAAAGTGTTGGGAGCCACTGCCTCACTGATGCAGCATGTCACAGATAACATGAATCCTAAACAAATGCACTACAGTTCCAGTAGCACAGCATTCATATGAATAATTACCGGTATGTGACAGTATGGACCTTCTAGGGGAACATACCAATCAGAAACCTTCTTATGTCTGTGGAGACTTGAAAGTGATCACATATCATCTTAGTTACAGCTAAGTTATACAAAATTCGGTATGCTTCCATTGTGAATGGGAAGGCTGAGCACAGGAATGTTCTTGGATCTTCTTTTACAACACAGTGGCCACTTCAACGAATGATTTCAGGGCAGAAAATGTCACCAACTTCTGATTGATATAAAAAAAATCTCCTAGTTGCTACTACATATTAAACTAGGTTTAATGCAACATACCGTTAATACTGTGGATGAAAATGTAAGGGGCTTTCTGCATGCACTTGAAATTGAACTTTGTGACAGCGAGGACAAAATGAAAGAAGGGATATTCATGGACCCCAAACTGTAGAAACTATGAAAGACATTGGATTTAATGAAAATTTGATTGAGAACATTTAAGGCCGTGGCTATAAAATGCCATAGAAACCTCAGGCAGTGGATTGATGTTCTCTGCTGCTCTGTGTGACAGAATTTACATGACCTGAAATGGTGTGTCTTAATTATACAGTGGACTTAAATAAAACAGCTGCAGATACTACCAAGACTGGGCAGGTTGGTGTAAATACAGAAATAATTTGTTTCATCTGTGAGATTTGAGGTTACCCCTGCAGTGATTAATATCACTACTGCTGTCTGGGGCATAACACCCTGTAGTCTGGTGTAAATATCTGCCTTACTACGCAGTGGCACATCTAAGACTATGTTGACTTGAACTTTACATACTTTGCTGTTTATACAGCAGTTATTTTGTTTGCAGTTTTGTGTGGTAGTGAGACAGTCCCTTATCTGGAGGAAATATTGCAAATTCCAAGTGTCTAAGAACTATGTCACAAAAAATATAGGGATTAGATAAGCCAAGGATGAGTTTATAGTAGTTAAAAGGAAATGTTGTGCTCTTCAAGTACATATTTTTGTGTCAGGTTCAATTTTTGTGCCTCAGTTTCATTGTTTATTCTGTCCCGATGCAGCTTGACATGCATATTCGTATTACAACATATACTTGATTTTGCTGCCATCTTTATATGTAAAGTTAAAATTTTCTCAGTCCACGCCACAATGGCATAGGGGGAGTGGAGGCATAACTCCATTCATTCTTGGCCTCGACACTATGGAGATGAGTGGTTAACTTCACACTTCGATCGCTTTACCCACGGGAAGGGACCCGGATACCCATTAAACAGGAGGCAGGTTGAGCCCCAGAGCCGGTCTGGACGTTTAGGAGAATAGAAAAATCTCTTTCCACTTCTAAAATTCTAAATTTCCACTACCTGGATTAGGACCCCGGACCGTCCAGCTCGTAGCCAAGTCGCTATACAGACTGAGCTACCCAGTCTTCTGGCGTAGCATCTACAAATGCTAAATTGACGTTATCATAAAATGTAAATGAAATAACTGTAGGAGTTAACTCTCGAATATAATCACACACGTTCTCCACGCAAAATGTACATGCATATGCCACAATAATTACAATACGGTAGAAGCTTTGTAGAATTAAAAAAAAATTGAATACAATAAAGTCAGTCACATCTATCCCAAAGCAGAGGAAAACTGCACATGAAATATAACCTCATGTTTGAGACGGTTTATCAATACAACACAGATAGCAGCACCAGCCAAAAATACAACCCCAATGGTAAAATGTCAGACAGTACCAGACCAGCAGTCACACTCTATAGTTCTATACTAGATGATCTGTGCATTAGTCTGTGGTAATGGTCCGTGGCGTTGTGCACCAAACGTCGACCTTTCACTCTCCGAGCACTGTCATGTAAGTACTGGATATGTCCAATATACTGTACATACTTCATATTTCTTACACGAGTATCTTTTGCAATCATGCATGTTTGAAAATGCAAGTGTATGCATATAGCAATGATAACAAATGCACCATTACGTTTACTATTAACAACACGGAAGACGGGCGCTTCCAACATATCGATAAGCAGAATCTCGAAACAGCAAAGATGGAGACATTTTTCAGTTTGTGGTATAAATTTTAATAATTCGACGAACATTTATTGGAGTGATGACTCGCAAGGTTTTAGTTATATTTCCTGTTGTTTTACATTTATGACACTTGAATGGCAGTTGAGCATTTTTGTTTGGTACGGCAATTGGCAGTAATTTCCGAATTATTTAGCGATGGCGATTGCACATTCTGATATGAATATACAAAAACGAAGAAGAAAGAGCCCCAACATTGCTTTGGTCTAGCCTGTCAAGTACGCCTCCTCGTCTTAACTTGCTCGCTGAATTCGTATGCAGGGTAGTTACGTACAGTGTGTTTGGTAGTGTAGGGGTGGGATCAAGCTTGTGTCTGCCTCTGCTGTAGGATGTAGACCGAGGGAGTAGTCAGACCTGGAGATGGCCTAAAACCGGCCGAAACCTGTTGTCTTCATAAGTCTGTATAGCGTCATAGACTAGTAAAGCTGTAGCCCCACTCATTAGTTCCCACAACGGGGTATACTGTGTTCCATCAAAATATTTAATTGTGCCTAGGGAAGTCATCAGCGTTTCTTACAAGAATCCCACGAAGTATCAGGACCGGCCTTAGGAGGGATCAAGCGAAGCGGCCGCTCAGGGCGCCGAAGTGGGTGGGGGGTCAGAAACAAGGATGGAACATAAGATTCTCTTATTTATTTATTTTTGCGAATATTGCCCAGAAGTTAATTGAAGTGATCAACGAGCGACCCATGCTTGAAATTTTTTTCTCTTCAAGACAAAACAATTTTCTGTAGATGCATATGTTGACGAATATTACGTGTCCATTAAAAATAACGTGCAGATGTCACGTAATGAAAGAGGTGACACTCACGGGGGTTGGGGGGTGGCGACAGACATTTTGCGCAGGACGCAGAGTTGGCTAACGCCGGCACTGCGGAACGTAACGACGTACACAGTGTGGGCATAATTCAAGAATTTGATGTCATAAATACCGCAGTACAGACTAGGCTGTGAGCTGCACAACCCGGAGTTCGAATCCCGGTAGTGTAAGACTGGCGGATCCAGGAAATTAAGAATTGGCGGCACATTTGTTTTACAATAAAAAAAAAATGAAACTTGGTAGGAAACATACAGTCAGTGTGAAAGACTGCTTTATTCTGGAAGAAAGTCATGCAAACAAGAATCAAAGTTTGATATGAATGTGAAATAATTTCAATATAACTACTCGTTCTGCATATTAGAGAAATGAAGACTTTAAATTAAATATGAAATAAAAGATAATTGTTTTCATAGTTACGGACAAGCCAATGATTTGATCGGGGACGCGCCCCGTGCGCCCCCTTCCTGGATCCTCCTCTGGGGACAAGATATTTTTCTTTTCTCCAAAATGTCTAGACCGTCTCTGGGGCCCACACAGCGTCCAGTTCTGTGGGTACCGGGGTTATATTTCGGGTATAAAGCGTTTGGGACCCGATGTTTTAACATTCACCTCCATCTAGCTCCGAGGTTAAGAATAAGTGTAGTTTTGCCCGTACTGTCCGTATGTGCCTTCACTAGACAGGGACAGCTTTACATGTACCTTGTGATAAACACGTGCTGTTAGAGACGAGAAGGAACTAGAGATAGCGTAGTAAAACTAAGTCCTGCTGCACGCCATCAGCAAGACAAATAAGCCCCAGAAGGCATACAAAACGTTTCTAGATTAGGAATTCTAAACAGGACTAAATTGTAGTAATTTATTTTGCAAATTACTGTTTTCTATCTGACTGAACGGTAGGAATGGACGGAATTGGAAATATTCTTTAAGTCCAGAAGGCATGTACGCAGATTATGTTCGTAGAAGTTCTTTTTTGTGGGCCGGGATAGCTCAGTCGATGTAGCGACTGGCTAAGGCCTGGACGGTCTGGGGATCGAATCCCGGTGAGTGCGAGATTTTCCGCACCCCTCCAGACCGGCCCTGGGGCCCACTCAGCCTACTATACAATTGGTACCGGTTCTTTCCCAGGGGTAAAGCTGCCGGGGCGTAGCGTTGACCACCCACACCCATATAGCGCCGAGGTTAAAGAAAGAGTGCTGCTATGTCCCCTCTGGGCCTTCGTGGCCTGTTCTAGGGTGAACTTTTACCTTTTACCTTGACCGTTAGAAGTGCTGTTCTAGCGACCCAGAGCAAGACAGTGCTTTATCACTGCTAACACCTATTTGCAAAACGACGTAAGGTGAATCTGTTTCGTCCAGTTCAGCCTTTCTTTGTGTTAACTCTCGGGGCAGAGGAAGATGGAACAGGAGGAGGGAGTAAGAAAGAATCCGGAGACATTGATATTTTTTGGTCGTTCAGTTTCACGAATAAAGGCATGTGTTATAATTGTTCTGCTCACGCCAGAGTTCCTCAGGCGCTTTTTAGCACAAGGGTTTCCCAGGAATTCAGTAGATGTCAGACGGTATTAAGTAAACTGACCCAATAACGTTGACCCGGTTTGTTAAGGATCTTCAAGGTTAAGTTGTTCCACTTGTGCAGCGAATTGCACTCTTATCTGCCGCCGATTTAGCCTACATATAATTTGAGATAGTCTGAGCCCTTCATACTAGTCCGTTTACTCGTTTTTTTACCAGAAAGTGTTCCTACTGTCTCTTCTCTGCATCTCCTCACGTGCATTATGTCACTTAAACACGGGAGAGTTGAGTCGCCGACATTGAGTGTTTTCACACAGTCAGTGTACTGCCTGAGGTCGCCGGGCGATAGTCTTCTTGTCGATCGAATAAGGGGAGACTGCAGAACCACGCAGTAGTTTGTGAGTTTTCGGACTTTAAACAGCCACCATGGCGACTCAAAGCGAAATATTCGACACGGAAATTTTATTAATAAAATTAGCATACATTCGGTATAGATTTCCTCATGTTTTTCTTCTTTTTGTCCCATACCCTTCTTCGAAAGGACCCAAAATGACCATTTGTTTCGCCTGTCACATATGCTGACGTGCACACTCCTTCTTCTTCTTCTTCTTCTTCTTAAATTCCCGTAGGGCCCAATTGTAGCATTAAACTGAAATTTAATTTTCAGTGTAATGGTAAGTTCGAGAGGGTGGAAGAGTTTAAATATTTGGGAACAACTTCAACAATCCAAAATTCTATTCGGGAAGAAATAAAGAGTAGACTGAGGTCAAGAAATGCTTGCTATCATTCGGTGCAAAATCTTTTGTCTTCCAGGTTGCTGTCCAGGAAATTAAAGATTAAGATACATAGAACTATAATCTTGCCTGTTGTTTTGTATGGTTGTGAAGCTTGGTCGCTGACATCGAGGGAGGAAAGGAAGCTGAGGGGTGTTTGAGAATATGGTGTTGAGGAGAATATTTGGACCTAGGAGGGACGAGGTAACGAGGGAATGGAGGAGACTGCATAACGAGGAGCTAAATGATCTGTACTCCTCACCCAATATTGTGCGGGTGATAAAATCGAGAAGAATGAGATGGGCAGGGCATGTGGCGCGAATGGGGGAGGAGAGGGGGGCGTATAGGGTCTTGGTGGGGAAACCGGA
>Ga0131853_10015932_pt1 | contig 13729 bp, 15 predicted proteins | sample TergutLab28metaG_FD_92764 | JGI IMG/M metagenome (GOLD analysis project Ga0131853, IMG submission 92764) | Labiotermes labralis P1 segment gut microbial communities from Petit-Saut dam, French Guiana - Lab288 P1 (version 2) (version 2) | ecosystem: Host-associated > Arthropoda: Insects >... | reverse complement strand
GCTTCGCTGACTGGATCGCGTTGCAGGCGTAGTCGTCGTGGGTGCGGGCGATCAGCTTGGGCAGCCCGGTGGTGCCGCCGGACAGCAGGAAGAGCGCGACGTCGCGACCGCCGGGCGGGCTGGCCTCGAAGGGGCCGCCGTCGCCCGGGCCGCACAGGGCGCGCAGGTCGACGCTGTCGTCGCGGAGCGTGCCGGCGTCTCCCGCGACCAGGACGTGCCAGGGTCCGCCGGTGACGGAGGTGACGTCGGCCGCCAGGTCATGGGCGAGTGCCTGGTGGTCGAAGCCGCGCAGCTCCGAGGGCACCGCGATCGCGCTGGCCTCGGAGTGCTGGGCGAGGTAGGACAGCTCGCTGTGGCGGTGGGCCGGCAGGGCCATGACGGGCACGATGCCCGTCCGCAGGCAGGCCATGGTGAGCGCGACGAATTCCCAGCCGCTGGCGAGCTGGACGACGATCCGGTGTCCCCGGCGCAGTCCGAGGCCGAGCAGCCGGGCGGCGGCCGCGTCCGCCCGGCTGGCGAGTTCCGCGTACGTCAGGCGCAGGTCCGCGTCCGCGTCGATGAGCGCCACGCGGTCTGGATGACGGTCAGCGGCCCGTCGCAGCAGGGTACCGAGCGGGACGCCCGCCCAGTAGCCCTTGGCGACGTAGTCAGCGGCGGCGTCCGGCGGCCACGGAACGGCGTGGTCGCTGACCGGACTCGGCGTCCAGTCCTGTCCTGACACGGAAGCCGGGTTCACGTGAGCCTTCCCACCAGGTCGGCGCGGCCGGACAGCAGCGTGGTGACCGCCAGGTCCGCGAACGCCGCCTCGTCCCGGGCCGTATCGGGCGGGGTGACGGCGAGAGCCGGGATTCCGTTCCTCATCCGGGCCCGTTCGCAGACCAGTGACCTGGTCAGCCGCGTGCCGCCGTGGACGGCCACGAGGGCCGGGGGATCCGCCGCGGCGGCCAGGCCGGCGAGCCGGGCGTAGACCTCGGGCAGCCCCGGCTCATCGGCGGGCGCGGTCACCGCCGCGCCCCAGGGCCCGTCCGCGGCGGGCCCGGCGACCAGCGGCAGCGGCGTGTCGCCGCCGTCGACGCGGACCGGCTGCCCGTCGGCCGAAGCCGCCACGGTCACCACCCGGCCCGGGGACGTCCAGCCCCGGCTGGCGAACGGGGTCCGCGCGGGCTCCGCCCCGTGCGCCGCGGTCCAGCTCTCATGGGACGCGCCGACGAACGCGGGAGCGCGCCGGGCCAGCCGCCCGTCGCTGATCGACCGCGTCAGGAAGTGGTAGCCGAACTGCCACGGCTCGAACCGCTCGTAGTACTGGCCGAAATGCTCCCACCAGGCCAGGCTGGGCCGCGCGGAGTCCTGGATCTTCCGCACCGACGGCTGGGCGGCGGCCTCGTACGCGGGCAGCGCGGCGGCCAGCTGGCCGGGCCGGGCGGCGAGGGCGTCCGCGAGCGCGGTGGCGTCCTCCATCGCCATCTTGGTACCGGACCCGACGGAGAAGTGCGCGGTATGCACGGCGTCGCCGAGGAACACGGCCGGCCGCGGGTCCAGGACGTGCCAGCGCCGGGTCCGCCGGGTCCGGAAGTTTCCCCAGCGCGAGTTGTTGACCAGCAGCTGGTGTCCGCCGATCTGGCCGGCGAAGAGCTGCTCCAGGTATTTCTTGCTGACCAGGTCACTGGCGCCGGGAGGCTGGGTCGCGTCGAACTCATCCAGGCCCGCCCGCCGCCAGGACGCCTCGTCGGTCTCGACGATGAAGGTAGAGACCTCATCGGAGATCGGGTACCCGTGCACCGCGAAGTTCCCGTCCGGGCCGCGCTCGTGCACGAACGTCAGGCCGTCGAAAAGGTAGTCGGTCCCGAACCAGATGAACTTGGCGGCGGCGGTCTCGACCGTCACGCCCAGGTCCGCGCCGCCGCTGACCAGCTCCTCCCGGATCCGCGACCCGGTTCCGTCCGCCGCGACTACCAGGTCGTACCCGTCCAGGTCCGCCAGCGTGACCTCAGACGAGAAGCGAAGCTCCGCGCCTGCTTCCCGCGCGCGGTCCTGCAGGAGGCCGAGCAGCGTCTTCCGCGAGATCGCCGCCATGCCGTTGCCTCCGCAGCGGATCCGCTCGCCTTTGAGACGGACCTCGATGTCGTCCCAGTGGCGGCCGTGGAGGGCCAGCGCGTCCCGCAGCACCGGGTCCGCCGCGTTGATCGCGTCCAGCGTCCGGTCGGAGAAGACCACTCCGAAGCCGAACGTGTCGTCCGCGCGGTTGCGCTCGAAGACGGTGACGCTGACCGACGGGTCGGCGCGGCGCATCAGCGTCGCGAAGAACAATCCGCCCGGGCCTCCGCCCGCCACCGCGATGCGCATCGTTCCTCCTGCTCCCTGGCGATCAGTCACAGGGGCAACCTAGTACCACGCGGCACAGAGGCTCTCACGCGGGAGATACGGTGAGGCCATGAGCGCCCCTGCCGGTCCCGGCCCCTTCGTCACGCACGGCACGGTGACCTGGTCCGAGACCGACGCGTCCGGGCGCTACCATTTCACCGCGCCGCTGCGCTGGGCCGAGGACGCCGAGCACGCCTTCTACCGCTCGGCCGGCACGGGAACGATCGTCGGCGGGTTTCCCCGGCGGGCCGTATCGGTGGACTACAGCCGCCCGCTCGAAGCCGGCGATGCCTACACGGTGGAACTGTCCGCCGAGAAGGCGGGCCGGACCTCGATCGGCTACCGGTGGCGAGTCCTCGGCCCCGGCGGTCCCTGCGCCGAGGGCAGGCACACCGTCGTGCATGTCGATGAGTCGGGCCGCCCCGCGCCGCTCCCCGACGCCTTGCGGGCCGCACTCGGCACGATCGCGGGCGACGGGACCGTATGACTGAGCGTCAGTCCGGGAGCCGGATGTCCGGCCTGGACGGGTAGGGCGCGTACCGGCGCGCCTGCCGCGGAAGGACCGTACCCGGGTCATTCCGGGTTTGACTGCCCGGAATGACCGGGCCCGGCTTTACCGGATTGGCGATCCCCTGGGCGACGCGCTGCTCATGCTGCTGCCATCCGTGAAGCCATTTCCACCCCGCCGCAATGACCGCCGTGGCGGCCACTCCCATGAAGGCCACGATCTGGTCCTGATTCAGGTGCGCCCCCGGCACGGCCTGCGCGACCTCGCCCGCGACCCATCCCGCGGCTATCGCGAAAACGGGAGTGAGAATGGCGACGAACCGACTGATCAGCGATGTCTCTGTCTGAGTATCCATCTGATCCCCCTTTTTGCTGACATTACCCACGAAAATTCCGCCGTCAAATCTCTCCTGTTAAGGTCGGCATGTGAATACCGTCAGGGTGAACGGGGAGCTTGAAGAGGTTCAAGCCGAGCCCGGCACTCCCCTGCTCTACGTGCTCCGCGACCACCTGGACCTCAAGGGCACCCGGTTCGGCTGCGGCCTGAGCCTGTGCGGGTCCTGCATGGTGCTGGTCGACGGCCAAGCCGTGTACTCCTGCGACATCCCGCTGTGGTCGGCCGAGGGCAAGGACATCACGACGGTCGAGGGCCTGCGCGACCATCCGGTGACCGGCGCGCTCATCAGCGAGCAGGCCGCCCAGTGCGGCTACTGCGTCTCCGGGATCGTCGTCGCCGCGGCGGAACTCCTCCGCCGCAACCCGGACCCCACCGAGGCCGAGGTCCGGGAAGGACTGGACCGGAACCTGTGCCGCTGCGGCTCCCACAACCGGATCGTCCGCGCGGTGCTCGCCGCCGCCCGGGAGCTCCGGTGACCGACCTTCCGCCTCTCCTCGCCGCCAACCCGCGCCTGTCGGCCTGGCTGCGTTTCCTTCCCGACGGCGCCGTCGGCGTCCACACGGGCCGGGTCGAGCTCGGCCAGGGCGTCATCACCGTGATGGCCCAGGTCGCGGCCGAGGAACTGGACGTGGACCCGCCCCGGATCCGCATGACGCCCGCGACCACCGGGTTCAGCCCGGACGAGGGCTACACGGCCGGAAGCATGTCCGTCCAGTACGGTGCCGCCGCGCTCCGGGTCGCCTGCGCGGAGGCCCGCGGCCTCTACCTGGACGCCGCGGCGAGGGAGTTCGGCGTGGACGCGGCTCGGCTCACCGTGTCCGACGGCGAGATCAGGGCCCCGGACGGCCGCACGACCAGCTACTGGGAGCTTCCCGAGCTCCCGGAAACGGACGTGACCGGGACGTACCCGCTGAAGTCTCCGTCGCAGTACCGGATCGTCGGCACCAGCGCGCCCCGTCTCGACCTGCCCGACAAGGTCACCGGACGCCCGCGTTACGTCCATGACCTTGCTCTTCCCGGCCAGTGCTACGGCCAGGTCGTCCGCCCGCCCTCCCGGGGTGCCCGGCTGGCCTGCTTCGACGAGAACCTCGCCACCAGCGTGGCCGGGGTGGTCACGGTCGTGCGGGACGGTGATTTCCTCGCCGTCATCGCCGAACGGATCGAGACCGCACTTCACGCCGCCGCGCTCCTGCGCGAGTCGGCGGAGTGGGAGGAGCACCCGGCTCTCCCCGATCCGGAGGACCTTCCCGGCTATCTCCTCTCGGCCCCGGCCGAGACCACGGTCCTGGCGTCGCGGGGTTCCGCGCCGGCCGCGTTCTCCCATGAGGCGGTATACCACCGCCCCTACCTGGCCCACGCCTCGATCGGCCCGTCCAGCGCGACCGCGGTGCTGACCGGGCAGACGGCTCCGGGCGCGGAGCCGGGCCGGCTGCGGGTGTGGTCCCACAGCCAGGGCATCTACCCGCTGCGGGCCGAACTCGCCCGCGCCCTCGGCCTGGACCCGGAGAACGTGACGGTCACGCACTCCGAAGGCGCCGGCTGCTACGGCCACAACGGCGCCGACGACGCCGCGATGGACGCGGCCCTGCTGGCCCGGGCCGTGCCGGGGCGGCCGGTGCAGGTGACCTGGAGCCGGGAGGAGGAACTGGGCTGGGCCCCGTTCGGCACCGCGGGGGTGGCCCGGGTCGCGGCGGAGACCGACGAGGCCGGCAGCGTGCGGGCCTGGCACCACGAGATCTGGAGCAACGGCCACGCGACACGGCCGGGTTCGGTGGCCTCGGTGGCGCTGCTGACCGCCTCTCACCGGGAGGGCGGTTCCCCGATCGACCCGGCCTGGGAGCCGCCCCTGGCCCTCGGCGGGGGGTCGGGCCGCAACGCGGTGCCGTCCTACGATTTCCCGTCGTATGAGGTGGTGAACCACCGGCTCCTGGAGATGCCGCTGCGGGCGTCGTCCCTGCGGTCGCTGGGCGCGTTCCTCAACGTGTTCGCGGCCGAGTCGTTCCTGGACGAACTGGCGGAGAAGGCCGGCCGCGACCCGGTGGAGTACCGGCTGTCGGCCCTGGGTGACCCGCGGGCCCGCGCGGTGGTCTCGTCGGCGGCGTCGCGGGCGGGCTGGGGCACCCCGCTGACGGGTTCCGCCGGCCGGGGAATCGGCTACGCCCGCTACAAGAACACCAGCGCCTACTGCGCCGTGGTCGCCGAAGTCGAGGCGGTCAGCGAGATCCGCGTCCGCCGCCTGACCATCGCGGTCGACGCCGGAATGGTCGTGAACCCGGACGGCGCGGCCAACCAGGTCGAGGGCGGCGCCGTCCAGGCCACCAGCTGGGCCTGCAAGGAACAGGTCCGCTTCGACCGCTACGGCGTCACCAGCGACACCTGGGAGACCTACCCGATCCTGCGCTTCTCGGAGGTCCCCGCCGTCGACGTCGAGCTCCTGCCCGGCGACGGAAACCCTTCACTCGGCGTCGGCGAATGCGCCCAGGGCCCGGTTGCCGCCGCCATCGGCAACGCCATCTGCGACGCCCTGTCCGTCCGTGTCCGCACCCTCCCCTTCTCCCCCGAGAACGTCGCCGCCGCCCTGCCGGACTGACCCGTGCTGGTCATCCGTTAAGAGGGCCGCGCGCTGCCGGACCAGGAAGTCGCGTTCGATGGTATTCGTGGCCAGTTCGATGGCCCGGTCGTAGGCGGCCACCGCCTCATCATGGCGGCCCGCACGCGCGAGCAGGTCGGCGCGGGCGGCGTGGTACGGCTGGTAGTTCTCCAGCGAGGCCGCGTCGATCTCAGCGAGAGCGTCGAGGCCCGCGGCCGGCCCGCGGAGTTCGGCGACGGCCACCGACCGGTTCAGGGCGGCGACGGGGTTGGGACGCAGAGCGTAGAGCTGGTCGTAGAGGACGATGATCTGCGACCAGTCGGTGGATTCGGCGGTGGGCGCGTCGGCGTGGACCGCGGCTATAGCCGCCTGGATCTGGAACGGGCCGGGCTGGTTGCGACGCAGGCACGAGCGCACGAGGTCGTGGCCTTCACTGATCAGCGTTCGGTCCCATCGGCTGCGGTCCTGGTCCGCGAGACGGACCATCGTTCCGTCGGCGGCGGTGCGAGCGGCACGGCGGGAATCGGAGAGCAGCATCAGGGCGAGCAGTCCGCTGGCTTCGGGTTCGTCGGGCATCAGCTCGACAAGGGCCCGGCCGAGCCGGATGGCTTCGGCCGACAGGGCGGTTCTGGTCAGCGTCTGCCCGGAAGCCGCGGTGTGTCCTCCGGTGAAGATGAGGTAGATCGCCGCCAGGACGGCGTGCAGCCGGCCCGGGAGCTCCGCGGGCCCCGGCACGCGGTAGGGGGCGTGGTTGTCATGGAGTTTGCGCTTGGCCCGCACGATCCTTTGCGCCATCGTCGGCTCAGGCACCAGGAACGCCGTTGCGATCTCGCCCGTCGGCAGCCCGGCGAGCAGTCGCAGGATAAGCCCGACCTGGGCGTCCGCGGCCAGGGCGGGGTGGGCGCAGAGGAACATGAGCCGCAGCTGGTCGTCGGCGACGACATCGATGAAATCGTCGAGCCGGTCAAGTTCGGGATTGTGGTCAGGTTCCATGCTGTCGATGCGCATTCGGTGAGCAGCGAGCTGCCTCTCGCTTCGTGTTGACTCACGCCGGAGCCAGTCGATGGCGCGGTTGCGGGCGGTCGTGGTGATCCAGCCGCCCGGGTTCGGCGGTATCCCCGTCTTGGGCCACTGTTCGGCGGCGATAGCGAAGGCTTCCGCCACGGCGTCCTCGGCGAGGTTGATATCGCCGAGGACGCGGATCAGGGTGGCGGTGCAGCGGCCGGCTTCGCGCCGGAAGACCTCGTCCAGCGGGCTGGTCATCCTTGGGCGGGCCGTACTTCGACGGGTTCCCCGCTCGCCGCCGCTGCCTTCCCCGCCCATTGCAGGGCGGCGTCCAGATCGGGCGCTTCGATGACCCAGAAGCCGCCCATTTGCTCCTTGGTTTCGGCATACGGGCCGTCGGTCATCGACACTTCTCCTCCGGTGGATCTCACGACCGTGGCCGATGACGACGGATGCAGGCCGGCGGCGAACACCCAGGCGCCCGCGTTCTGGAGTTCCTCGTTGAACGCTCCGACCTGGGCGACGCGAGCCTGTGCCTCAGGCGTGGAGAAGTCGACCTCGTAGCTCTCGTCATGCCAGACGGAGATCAGGTATTGCGGCATTGTGGCTGCTCCTCGTTGTAGCGGATCGGATCGGTCAGTGAGCGCGTCGTGCGAGCACAGGAACAATGATCGTCGCCGCGAGGATGTGCAGGCCGACAAGGGCGATCTTGCTTGCGGTCGTGTCGGCGAACACCGCGGGGGCGACGCATGAGAGCGCGGTGAGCCCGGCGGTGACCTGGGCGAACCGCTGACGAGGGGCGGCGCTGCGCCGGATCAGCACGGCCAGGAGCACCCCGCCGCAGACCGCCGCGATGAAAGTGAGCTGGGCGAAGGCTGCCAGCGGGATCTCCCCGTGCGCAGCGAGCGGGACTCCGGCGGCCCGCAGGACGGCCGCGCCGGCGGTCGTGGCCGCGGCGCCCAGCACGCCCGCCGAGGCGGTGGCGCGCGGCAGCGTTCTGGTCAGCGGGGAGGAAACGCGCTGGACGGTGGTGCTGGGGGAAGCGGTAACGGTGGACATCGTCGGCTCCTTTGAAGCGGCGGCGCTCTCTGCGCCGCTCACTATGTCCACGAGCGGCCACCCGGGATTCGACACCCGCACCCGGGAAAATCTTTGCATCCAGGCCAGCCGGGGCGGATCTCCGCGGCGGCAGTCAGTTGCCCTGACCGGGCGGATGCAGTACAACGTTGCCATGGGAAGGCAGACGATCGCGATACTTTACGTAGTCGCGATGGTGATCGTCATCATCGGTGTGGACATCGTGGCCTTCAGACATCACTTCTGGCCGCGGCTGCTGGCGAACGTCGGCATTGTCCTGTTGTTCGCCGCCTTCTACCTGCGGTTCCTCAAGAACTGATAGCCGGGGCCCCGAGTCTCATCGCGGCCCGATTCACCACGGCCGTCACTCGAGGCCGGTCAGGACGTGGGGGACGGCGAAGGCCAGGTTGTTGGTGATGCGGCTCAGGCTCTCGCGGATGATGAGGGCGACCGGCTCGGCCTGGACGGTGAAGACGCCGAGGACCGGGTGGTACTCCTTCTTCTCCAGGTCGCTGGAGAATTCGGGCAGGGGGCAGTACCGCTGCAGGATGAACTCGCCGTCCTGGTCGTCGTCGCCCGCGTTGCTCTTCGTCGGCCCCTGCTCCAGCGGTTCGTTGTTCACGAGGATGGTGACGTTGGCTCCTTCGCGGCCGTGGAGGGGCTTGCGGACCGCGCCACGGAAGCCTTCCGGCTCCTCGCCCTCGAAATACGCTTCCAGCAGGAACTCCGCCTCCGGACGGTCCTTGAACAGGTCCCAGAGGACCGGGAGGATCCCCTTGTTGGACCACAGCAGCTTCCAGATGGGCTCGAGCCAGACGGTGCCGTCGCGCAGCAGCGCGTTCCCGGCCGCCGACGGGCCGAACTCGTCCTGGAGCATCCACTCCCAGGGGAACAGCTTGAAGATGACGTCGATCGGGGTGTGGTCCGGGTCGCTGAAGTACTGGTCGCCGACCGGCTGATCGTCCTCGTCGACGTCCCCGGTGCGGACGATCTCGCACATGTAGATCGACTTGACCTCGAAGCCGGGTTCCCCCGCCGCCGGAGGAATGCGCGCTGTCGAAGCCGCCGCTGCCGGAACTGACCTTGTAACCGTGCGGCACCGAGCCCGTCTCGGGCAGGCCGGCGTTCGACCGGGCTCCGGTGTCGTCGGACCGGAACCATCCGGAGCCGCTGCGCTCGCTCGCCGGGACCGTGTAGCCCGTGCCGTAACTGCGCGGGGCCATCCAGATGTGATGGTTCGCGTCGTCGCAGTCTCCCGAGGCGACCACCTTGTTGGTCCGCGAGTCCACGCAGTTCGCGTAGTAGTCCTTGTCGGAGGTGCAGGCATGCACTCCGGCTACCGTCCCGAAGGCGGCCAGCCCCACCAGCGCCGGCAGGTACCGTCTCGCACCGCTCGTCTTGACCGCCATGCCCGCTTCCCCCGTCATCCGCGATGTGTTCTGCTAGCGAAACAAGTGAACGATAGATCTAGTTCGGGAAAATCCTAAGAAGTCACAAAACGGCGGGAAACGCCAGTGGAAAGAAGAGGTTCTGTGGCACGGGAAACGGCATCCCCCCGCGGAGAATTCCAGGCGGTCCGCCCCGCCCGCCGCGATGAAGCGGCGCTGCTCGGACAGGTACTGGCCAGCGCCTTCGCCGAGGACCCGGTGTTCAGCTGGCTGATCCCGCCGGAGGCGCGCGGCCGGGAGGCCCGGCTGCGGACGTTCTTCACCAGCATGAGCCGGAGCTACCTGCGCCGGGGCAAGCCGTGCTACCTCGCCGGCGACGCCGCGGCCGCCGCGCTATGGTCCGCGCCGGGATCCTGGACGCTGCCGGTCGGCGAGATCCTCCGGGAAGCGCTGCCCAGCGGGGCCGCGTTCCGGGGCCTCCTGATCCGCGCCCTGCGCACCCAGACGCAGGTCGAACGCCTTCACGCCGAGCGCTCCGCGCCGCACTGGTACCTCGGCTACCTCGGTACCCGTCACGACCGTCAGGGCGAGGGCCTGGGCGGCCAGATGCTGCGCGAGGTCCTGGCCGGGGCGGACGCCAGCGGCCTGCCTGCCTATCTCGAATCCTCCAACGAGAGGAACCTGACCCTGTACGAGCGCCACGGCTTCCGCGTCGTCGGCGATCACCGTGCCCTCGGCCACGGCCCCTCCATCTGGCGCATGTGGCGCGAACCGGAACCCGGCCGAGGCCGTTGAGTTCCGCCGGGAAGCGATCAGGACTGCCGCCGCTGCCCGCGGAGGACTACGCCTGCGGCGGCTGCGGGTTCAGTTACGCGGCACTCAGCGCCGGCGAGGCCCGGACGATCATCGCGTCGGTTCCGGAACGCACCCGGGCCGCTGCTCTCGCCGTGCCCGAATCCCGGCGCCGGCGGCGACCTCAGCCGGACACCTGGTCGGTTCTGGAATACGCATGCCACCTGCGTGATGTCTACGCGACGTCAGCCATTCGCCTGCACCGGGTCCGGACCGAGGACTCACCGGCGCTGGAGCCGATGCTCAACGACCTGCGAGCCCGGCGCTTCCGCTATAACACCCTGGACCTGGCTTCGGTCCTCGACGAGCTCTCCGGCACCGTCTCGGGCTTCCTCGACGAAATCAACCGCCTGTCCGGCGACGACTGGTCGCGCAGTGCCACCCGTCTTCCCGGAGAGAGCCGGACCGCCCTCTGGCTGGTCCGGCACGCCGCCCACGAGGGCGTTCACCACCTGGGCGACATCACGTCGGTCGGGCAGGGCCCGGGCTCACCATAAAGGGTTTGCGTTTGAACAGACCGGCGTGACATCGTGCCGGTGGACACGGTAGCTGGCCAGCCCCCGCCGGGCTGGCCGTACGGAAAGGAGGGTCCCGTGCTGAAGACGCCTGCGACGGGCCCGATCACGCTCGTCCTTTCCGTGACTCACCTGTGGAGTGCTACTGATGCGCAATGGCGCAGATCCCTACGACCCCGGCTACGGCCGGGTCCGCCGCGCGAGAGGTAACAAGCGCGGCCGGTTCGACGGCGAAGAGACGTTCGCCAAGCGCGACCGGCACCGGCCCAGGCTCAGGGCCCACGACAGCAACGACGCCACCGACGGGCTGCCCGAAGGCGACCGCTGGTCCACGTGGGATCAGTCCACGCCGACGGAGAGGGGCCCGCTGCCGCACCCGGACTGGCTGGTCACCGAGCTGGCCGCCGTCGACACCGAGCTCGGCATCCTGAAGACCGGCAAGGAAGCCGACGTCTACCTGCTGCGGCGCGGCGTTCCGGAAACGGACCGTTCCTCCCTGCTGGCCGCCAAACGGTACCGGGACGCGAGCCACCGGATGTTCCACCGGGACTCGGGGTACCTGGAGGGCCGGCGGACCCGCGAGTCGCGGGTGAACCAGGCGGCGGCCAGCCGGTCGAGCTTCGGCCGGGAGGCGATCGCCGGGCAGTGGGCGCACGCCGAGTTCGCCGCGCTGAGCCGACTGTACGCGCTCGGCGTGCCGGTCCCCTATCCGGTGCAGATCACCGGCACCGAGGTCCTGCTCGAGTTCATCGGCGACGACGACGGCACCGCCGCGCCCCGGCTCGCCGAGACCCGGCCCGGCCGCGACGAGCTGGCCAGTCTGTGGGACCAGCTCACCGAGGCGCTGGTGACCCTCGCCCAGGACGGGCTGGCCCACGGCGACCTGTCCCCCTACAACCTGCTCGTGCGTCAGGGCTGGCTGGTCATGATCGATCTGCCTCAGGTGGTCGATGTGATCGCCAATCCGAACGGATCGCAGTTCCTCGACCGCGACGCCCGCAATGTCGGCGCATGGTTCGCGGCGCGAGGCCACCCCGACGCGGATGCGGACCGGCTGGCATCCCTGCTGCGAGAGGAGGCCCGCCTGACGTGAACGGCGGCCGGCCAGCCGGAAACCGGGTGAGCGCGAGGAGCTTCCGGGTCTAAGCTCCTCGCGAGAAGAGCCAGGCGGGAGCGGGCGAAGGGACGGCGGGTACGACTATGACGCAGCAGACCGTGATCTCGGTCCGGGGACAGTCACGGATCGAGGCTGAGCCGGAGATCGCCCGGCTGACCGTCACGATGCAGGCCCGGCACGCGGACCGGCAGACGGTCGTCGAACGGCTGGCCGCCCGGAACAAGCAAGTGCTCGACCTGGTCAAGGAGTACGGCGAGGCGATCGAGAAGGTGGAGAGCGGCGCGGCCAGCATCCGGCCCGACATCAGGCCCAAGGAGAAGACCGAGCGGGTCCGGAGCTACCAGGGCCGGGCCACCGCGCTCGTCAAGATCCGCGACTTCACCGTGCTGGGCGAGCTCATGACCCGGCTCCCGGACAGTGAACTCGTCACGGTCGACGGCCCGTGGTGGTCGCTGCGGCCGGACAGCCAGGTCTACCGCCAGGCGCGGATCGACGCCGCCAAGGAGGCCATGCGCCGGGCGGGAGACTACGCACAGGCCTTCGGCGGGGAACTGGGCGGGCTGATCGAGGCGGCGGATACGGGCCTGCTCACCGACCAGTCCAGCGAACGATCCACGTTCTACGCCGCGCGCGGCGCGGCGGTAGGAGGCGCGGCCCCCGGAGGGGCTTGGGGCGGCGAGCCCGACTCCATGGAATTCGAGCCCGCCACGCAGGTCGTCACCGCGCAGGTCGAGGCCCGCTTCGAGATGATCCAGCCCGCGGACCCCAGCCCCGTACCTGATTAGGCGTGCTTGGCTGGAGTGATGACGCCACGGGAAGCCCCCCTGCGGCCCGCCCGGCCCGTGCCTCCGGACGGAGCCCTCGGGTCGCTGCTAATGCGCCGGCACAGCACGCGCCGCTTCGGAGCCCGGTCCCTGAGCCTCGCCCAGGTCGCTCTCCTGGCCTGGGCCGCGCAGGGACAGACCGACGGCGAGCACCGGTCCTGCCCGTCGGCCCACGCCCTGTATCCGCTGGCACTCACGGTGATAGCGGGCAGCGTCCACGGCCTCGACGCGGGGATCTACCGGTACGACGCCGAGCGCGACTGCCTGACCCTGACCGCCGACGGAGACCACCGCAACCCGGTCGCCGCCACCACCCTGGCCGACCGTTCCTGGCTGCGTCAGGCCCCGGCGCTACTGCTGATCAGCGGCGACCTGGCAACGGCCGCCGAGCATTTCGCCGACCAGCCGCCCCTCGGGCAACGAGGCGAACGATACGTCTGGCTGGAGGCCGGGCACGCCAGCCAGAACATCTACCTCCAGGCCGCCGAGACCGGACTTGGCGCCGCTCTCGTCGCCGGCTTCGACGATGACCGGCTCCTCAGCCTCACTCCCCCGGTCGTCCCGGCCGGCCATCACCCACTCGCGCTGCTCGGCGTCGGCCATCCACTGGATGGACTACGGGAGTAGCGCCCGTCCGCCCACCGAAGAAAATGGATTGCGCTTCGCCGGACCCCCAGGTGGTCGACGTCATCTCCAATCCGAACGGCTCGCAGTTCCTCGACCGCGACGCCCGCAACATCGCCTCCTGGTTCACGTCCCGAGGCCACCCCGACGCGGATGCGGACAGCCTGGCGTCACTCCGGCGGGAGGAGGCCAGGCTGTCTTTAGGGGCGTCCGCCAGTCAGGCGGCGCGTCCCGGCGGCGGACCAGCGTCGCGGCGGGTTGCCGGTCCCTGGTTGGGGTGGCCGCGGAGGGTCTGGGTGCCGTCGGGGCTGGTCGCGGTGACGGTGCCGTCGGCCTGGAGCTCGACGGTCGTAGGGTGGGCTGCCCAGCGAGGTCCCGTATTGCTGCGGGCCTTTTCCGGGCAGCCTCCCTCCGAACCCGGCGTGCGGCTTTCGCCGCACCGGGCTCTCCAGCGATTTATGCCGCGTGCGCG
>Ga0131853_10015930_pt1 | contig 13732 bp, 11 predicted proteins | sample TergutLab28metaG_FD_92764 | JGI IMG/M metagenome (GOLD analysis project Ga0131853, IMG submission 92764) | Labiotermes labralis P1 segment gut microbial communities from Petit-Saut dam, French Guiana - Lab288 P1 (version 2) (version 2) | ecosystem: Host-associated > Arthropoda: Insects >... | reverse complement strand
TGTGGACAAGCTAACATATGCTGGAAATCTAAATACGCTTGCCGAAATTATGGATAATGAAAATTTCCATTTTGAAAAAGCCGATATCGCCGATGCCCCTGCAATTCGCTCGATTTTTGAAAAATATAAGCCCGATATTGTTATTAATTTTGCTGCGGAAAGTCATGTGGATAGGAGCATTGATAATCCGGGTGTGTTTTTGACGACCAACATCATCGGCACGCAGGTGTTGCTTGATGCGTCCCGGGAACATGATGTGCGGAGGTATCATCAGGTATCCACCGACGAAGTGTACGGGGATCTGCCACTTGATCAGCCGGAGTTGTTTTTTACGGAGGAAACACCGATTCATACATCCAGCCCATATTCGGCATCAAAGGCGGGAGCGGACTTGCTTTGCCAAGCATATGCTCGTACGTATAAAATGCCAATCACCATATCTCGTTGCAGCAACAATTACGGCCCGTACCATTTCCCTGAAAAACTCATTCCGCTTATGATTACAAACGCAATGCAAGACAAGCATCTGCCGGTATACGGTCAAGGAGTGAATGTGCGGGACTGGTTGTATGTAATCGATCACTGCAGGGCGATCGACTTGATTGTGCGGCATGGGACACCGGGTGAGGTATATAATATAGGTGGACACAACGAGAGAAGGAACATTGACGTTGTGAAAGAAATACTGAAGCAGCTTGATAAACCTGAATCGCTGATTCAATATGTCACCGACAGGCCGGGGCATGATTTGCGCTACGCCATAGACCCAACGAAGATATCAAATCATTTGGGATGGCTTCCGGAAACCGCATTTGAGGATGGGCTGCGTCAAACCATACAGTGGTACCAAGATAACCGAATTTGGTGGGAAAATGTATTGAGCGGCACATATAGGAGTGAGACATGATACTTGTCACAGGCGCAACGGGTCAATTGGGAATGGATGTTGTGTCAGAACTGAAACGGCGAGGAATGATACATCTTGGTATCGGTTCCGCCGATTTGGACATTACAGACGCGGAAGCTGTTCAACGTTTTTTTAAAGAACAGATGCCGACATGCGTCATTCACTGTGCGGCATACACGGCAGTCGATAAAGCGGAGGATGAGCAGGAGCTTTGTATGCGGGTCAATGCGGACGGAACAGAAAACCTTGCGCAGGCTTGCCGCGAAACAGATGCAGAAATGATATACATCAGCACGGATTATGTGTTTGACGGTGCGGGTGATGCCCCGTATGAAACGGATGCGCTCAAAGTTCCGCAATCCGTTTATGGCAAGAGCAAGCTTGCGGGTGAAGAAGCTGTCTTGCGACATTTGAATAAACACTACATTGTGAGAACTTCGTGGGTCTTTGGTAAGCACGGCAATAACTTTGTCAAAACAATGTTAAAGCTTGCCCAAACAAAAGACGAGATAAATGTTGTGAATGATCAGATCGGTAGTCCGACCTACACGCGAGATTTGGCGGTTTTGTTGTGCGATATGGCATTGTCCGGTAAATACGACGTATACCATGCGACAAACGAAGGGTTTTGCTCATGGGCAGAGTTTGCAGAAGAGATTATGCGACAGCGCGGAAGTTTTTGCAAGATAATCCCGATTTCGTCAGAACAATATCCTACAAAAGCGGTTCGGCCTAAGAATTCGAGGATGTCGAAGGTGAGTTTGGATAATGCGGGCTTTGCGCGGTTGCCAAGATGGCAGAACGCGTTGGAGAGATGGTTACAATAATATGTGATAGTAAGGATAAATAGATGGAGCTGTGGATGTAGCAGTGAAAAAACGATTAAGGAGTATAACGGATATGCCTAAAAGTCGTATTGAAAAATTAAAAAGAATAGCAAGATATTTTATTCCTCATAAAATTTATCTTTGGCTAAGTAATCGCAAAAACATTATTAAGCTGAAAAGGAAGCGAAGAATGGCGAACCTGACAAGTGCTCCACAAGAGGACATTGTCAATCAATACTGGACTAACGTTTTTGAAACTGCCAAGGCTTGCAGAACACAGTGGTGGGAGAGCGAATTGGTAAGGCGGCACTTAAACATACTTACCAATAACGTGGATTCTCCCGATTTGGCAGAAGGATTACATCGATTGCTTGCTAAGCACCTGAACGGCAGGCGTTTGAAACACGGAGTTTCTGTCGGTTGTGGTAAAGGGGACAAGGAACTACAACTTTTACAGCTTGATATTGTAGAAAAGTTTATTTGCTTTGACCTTTCAGAGGGAGCTATCAAAATTGCTAAAGAAAGCGCAAAAAGATTAGATCTGGAAGATCGAATTGAATTTCTAGTAGCAGATGCTTTTACATACAACTTTGAAAATTTAACGATTGATCTGGTTCATTGGAGCGGCTCCTTACACCATATGATTGACGTTCCGTTTGCTGTTAAGTGGAGTCATGACATATTAGAGCAAGGAGGCGTGTTTTATATGAGCTATGAATATGTGGGCCCAAATTTATTTCAATTTCCGATACATGTATTAAACATTGCTAACGAAATCTTGGATGAGCTTCCACATAAATACCTAAAGCATCCACATGCTGATGGACAATACATGGGGCGCATTGTTAATGTAGATCCAAAGGTATTACACTTACAAGATCCGTCAGAGGCGGCAGATTCCGAAAAAATACTAGGTAGTATAAAGGATTTTTTTCCGCAGGCAGAAATCATTCCACTAGGAGGGATTATTTGGGCAGTAGCATTAACGGGATTGTATCATAACTTTGACGAAAGCAATGCAGTAGATGCTTCCGCTTTGTCTCACTTGTTGCAGATTGACAAACAGTATGCTCAAGGTGAAAATGCTTGTATGAGCTTACATGCCTCGGCGTTAGCAATAAAATAACTTTAACAATGTTTTATAAACAGGAGTGTATGAAATATGACCGCATTCAGGAAGGCCGCAGGAATAATCCGCAGATTGGCAAGGGGCGTTAAATATGCGTTAAAAATAAGAACTTTAAGAAATGGTATAAAGCTTCTCAAAACTCAAGGACTACGAGCTTTTTTAAGTATTGTTTTATTTAAGCTTCGCGGAAACCCATCTTCCAACTATATGGGTATGGATCATCAACAAAAAGGTAATCATATCCTTGAATTGCAACAAAAAGAATTCTCATCAAAGTACGTGTTAGATGAAATCGAACGCTTTAAACACAAACCGTTAATTTCGGTAATTTTAATTCGATCCGATTCGACTCCCAAATGGTTTGATATTACTGTAAAATCTCTACAATCTCAAATATATATAAATTGGGAGCTCTGTATAATTAGCAATAACGATGGTGATTCAGATGTTGATGAAGGTATGAAGAGAGCGGCAGAACATGACAATAGAATATTGTTACCCGCAATAAAAAATACTTGCAGCATATCTACTGCATTGAACAAGGCGTTAGAAATAATACGAGGCGAATTTGTAGCGGCTCTGAATTGCGACGGAGAACTAACTCGCGATGCGCTTTTTTGGATGGCAAAGGAGATAAACGAGCATTCCGATGCAGATTTTATATATAGCGATGAATGTAAAGTTGATCATGGAAAAAACAGAAAATATGATTTTTGTTTTAAGCCCGATTGGTCACAGTTATTATTAGCAAGCTTTATGTACACCGGAAATCTTGCCATATGCAAGACAACACTAGTGCGGCAACTTGGTGGTTTTCGAAATCACTATGACTTTTCTCGGGATTATGACTTAGCGTTACGTATAAGTGATTCTGCCGGAAATATACGTCACGTGGAACGTGTTCTTTATTTTAGTAGAGAAACGTTAGAATCTTCTACAGCGGTTGAAAAGAAGAGGAAAACAAGGATATCTGCGCTTAAAGATTGGTATAAACGCAACGATATTGACGCTGTTGTTTCTGAACATTACAAACAGAATGAAGCAAGGCCTATTTTGTCGAAAGACCTTATGGTGAGTATTATCATTCCATCTGATAACTATGAAAATGTGGTGCAGTGTGTAAGAAATTTGTGTGACAATACCCCATATCCGGATTTTGAGATCATTATAATTTCAGATTCAACGTTAGCAGATCAATTGTTACAAGAATTCCGGCTGTTAGAAAATCTAAAAATCTTTCGCTCTGATAAGCCTTTCAATTTTTCAGCCAGATGCAATGCGGGTGCCTTAATGGCAACCGGCGACATTTTGGTTTTTTTAATGGATACAATTTCCCCTACAGAACCCGGTTGGCTCACCAATTTATCAGGATGCTTGAGCTTTCCAGGTGTTGCGGCTGTGTCCCCTAAGATTATTAGAAAAGATAACACAATTAAATATGCAGGTATTGCTGCCGGTGGATTTGGATTCGGTGCGATTATGTTTAATGGAGAACCTAATATCATTGGCAGAGAGTATTCAAGTTTGATATTTTCCAAAAGAGAAGTGTCAATTCTCAGCTCATCGTGCATAGCGATCAAGAAGACAACGTTCAATGCAATTGCCGGATTTAACGAAGAATCCACTCCGGAAAAATATTCCAATATTGACTTATCCATGAAAATTGCCTTGCATGGGAAAAAGTGTGTTTATTGTGGATTTGCTGAACTTATGGAATGCGGTGAAGAATGGTATGACAACTGGATTTTATCGAACAACGAAACAGGCTACTCATATATTCTTCAAAGATACGCACATATGCTTGAGCAAGATCCATACTTTACAAAAAGTATGAAATTATATATGCTGAAAGGAGTTCCTCTTGAGTATAGAATATATGCAGGTAAAAAAGTAATCAGGGATAGGCATCCAAAGAGAAAAATCTTATTTATCTCTCATGATTTGTCGCTAACCGGTGCACCTATTGTATTGTTGAGTGCAGCTAAAGCAATTGTGAGCGAAGATGATTATGGTGCCATGATTTCATTTAATGATGGTCCGCTTGCAGAGTCTGTAACACAAAGTGGTATTGATGTCATATTCGACAACACGATTCTTAGCGATGAAAGACGATTTGTGGCAATATGCGAATCATTTGACTTGGTTTTTGTCAGTACATTGGTGTGCTATAAGGCTATTGAATACTTATCACCCACAAAAATTCCTGTAATATGGTGGGTTCATGAGTCAAAAGAGAGCTATAAGCTTGGAGCTAAAGAATTGCTGCCCGAAGCAATCGGTACGAATATTAATGTGTACTGTGGCGGTGCTTATGCGCAAAAGTTACTACAACAAAGCAGGCCATGTTATTCCCCAAACATTTTGTTATACGGAATGCCGGATATAACAAAAAAAGAAGAGAAGCAATCGTATGTGAAATATAAAACACCGGAGAGGCTTTTGTTTATTATTGTGGGCACGGTAGAATATAGGAAAGGTCAGGATATCTTCGCAAAAGCAGTATTGGATCTTCCGGAAGAGATTGCAAAGTCGGTGGACTTTCTGGTTATTGGCCGCAAAATTCACAATAATATTTATCAGCATCTCATTAAGTTAAAAAAGAAATATCCTGATAATGTTACTTTGGTAGACGAGGTGAGCCGTGATGAATTGAATGTTATTTATTCGAGCTGTGACTTCGTTGTTTGTGCATCACGGGATGACCCCATGCCTGTTTTTACAATTGAGGGCATGATGTTTTCTAAGATTTGTATTTGTTCGGAGAACACAGGAACGGCCTCTTTTATTGAAGATAAGATAAATGGATTTGTTTATTACAATGACGATTATAAGCAATTGAGCAAGAAAATTCAATATGTAATTGCTCACCATGACGAATTAGATTCCGTGAAGCAAAGAAGCCGGAGAATTTATGATGAGCATTTCTCGATGAATATGTTTAACCGTAATATAAATGATGTTGTTGAGAGCGCATTAAGGAGGACTGATGGCAATTGATATTAGAAAGGGTTTAAGTAGTCTGAATCGTGCAAATTTCTCGAAGTTTAGGGGGCTAATCAAAAAAGTCGGTTTTAGACGCGCATTGTCGACAATCTTGGCATACGTTACAAATAAGACAAACAATGCGTCAAAAGCGATAACGGCAAAAGCTCTAGCCACAAATGAATTACAAGTTATGCAGCCTTATGTCGTAAAAATAAAAAAACCGATTGACGCTGAAAGGAAAAAAGTACTGCATATAATAGAAAATTTCTATACAGGCGGATCGTCTCGACTTATAATTGATCTGGTTGAAAACTTGGGTCATATATATGACCAAAAAGTATTTACCTTTGCTCACCGTGAAAGGGCAGAATTTCTTGGTATTGACATAACAACAATTGATGTCGACATTCCAAGTTTTGTGTTAAAACAAATAAATGATTTTAAACCGGACATTATTCATGTTCATATCTGGAGAGGGGAATGGTATAATAAGGTGTTCGATATATTGGAGCACGTTAAAGAATGTGCTGTCATTCAGAATATCAATACACCCCTAGAGCCTATTGTAAGGGATTTTATTAGTAAATACATATTTGTGAGTAACTATGTATTAAACAGTTTCTATAAACAAGACGACAAAGCAATTGTAATCCATCCGGGCTCGAATTTCGATATATTTACACGAGAAATGTCAGAAAATTATTTGCCATGTGATACGATTGGTATGGTATATCGTCTGGATGATGATAAACTTTCAACTGAATCGATGGATGTTTTTATCAGGGCAGTAGAAAAACGTCCGGAAACAAAAGCGATCATTGTTGGTGGTGGAATGTATTATGAAGAATATAAACGTAAAGTGGAAAAAGCAGGATTGACAGAAAGCATTACTTTCACAGGTTATGTACATTATGAAGCCTTGCCGGATCTATATAAAAAGTTTACTCTCTTTGTTGCTCCGGTTTGGCAGGAAAGTTTTGGACAAGTAGCTCCTTTTGCTATGAACATGGGCATTCCGGTTGTTGGATACAATATCGGTGCGTTGGAAGAAATAATCAACGACAAATCATTGCTTGCGAAATCTGCGGACGTTGAGCAACTCTCAGATATTATCGTTCATCTTTTAGACAATTACGAAAAATGCGTATCAGTTGGACGATATAATTATGAACGTGCGTCTAAAAGTTTTGCAGTTGAAAAAATGATTGCTGATTATGAGGAAGTTTATAATTACTATTCGGGTCGCTAAAAAACCATTATAATATGGCTTGAAAAGAAAGCAATGGCTTCATGGATATATAAAATTTATTTAAGGAAGGTGCGTTTTATGCCGAAGTATCTTGTTTTGGGAGGCGGAGGATTTATGGGAAAAAATCTGGTTCACGCGCTTGCCACTTTAGGGGATGTTGTGGTTTTTGACAGGGAAATGCCATCTGAATTTGCAAGCAATGATAAACTTGTTTGTAAAACCGGAGATTTTGTCAACATAACTTCCTTTGATGATATCTTAGAAGGAGTAGATGTTGTTTATCATCTTATTAGTACCACTTTGCCATCCGAAGGCACACAAAATACACCTAAAGAAGTATCGGAGAATGTATTGCCGATGGTACATCTGCTTGAAAGCATGAAGCGTTGTAGTGTGAAGAGAATTATTTTCGCTTCATCCGGAGGAACTGTTTATGGCGATACGGATGGACATATTAACAAACCGAACGATTCCTTATCTCCTATATGTAGCTACGGTTTGCAAAAACAATTGATTGAAAATTGTTTGATGTATTATAATCGAGCAGGTGATCTGGACTGTAAAATCGCTCGTATTACCAATCCATACGGACTTGGGCAACGGGTTGATAAACCACAAGGCATTATTCCCATACTAATATATCGCTTGCGAAACAATATGCCGATTACGATTTACGGTGACGGTACAATTTCACGTGACTTTATATATATGGAAGACCTTATCAGCGCTCTAATCGCATTGAGTACATATAACGGTAAGAAAAATATATTTAACTTTGGCTATGGAGAGTCATTTTCTCTTAACTACATTGTCAATGCAATAGAGCAAATAGCCGCTGCTAAATTTACGGAGGTATACTACCAGCCTTTGCGAAAATTTGATGTACCGCATGTTAATGTCAGCATAGAAGAAACGATTGCCGAGCTTTCTTGGAAGCCTCAAATCACTTTAGAGATGGGAATAGAACGAATTGTCAGGAAAGGTGGATATAGAAATGAGAGCATTTGAAAAAATATTATCGTCTATAGGGCTTGACCACACGATTGAAAATTGGGAATTGCTCAATTATGAACTTGTTAAAAGCAATCATGAACTTTTGGACGTGGTACTACCATTTCCTCCAATTGAACTAATCAATCTTACATCAGGGCTAACTGATAATTTAGATTTTGCCAAACATGGTGTGGATATTTTTTCAGCACTCCGTAGAGCATGCCCCAGAGAGATACTCTCCTTTTCAAAAGTACTTGATTTTGCCTGCGGTTGTGGGCGGGTGGCACGTATGATGTACCCACTTTCCTGTTCTGAGTTTCATGGAGCAGACATAGATCAGTCGATGGCTGCCTATATGACTAAAGCATACCCGAAGATGAACGTGGTTCATACAAAGCCAAACCGTCGCCTGCCTTTTAAAAAAAATTATTTTGACTTGATTTATTCAATCTCCGTTCTTTCCCATACCTCGGAAGAATCGCAAGATTTAATTCTAAAAGAATTGAGCAGGATAACATCGCCCGATGGTATTTTGTTGATTAGCGTACATAGCGACCGAGCAATGGAGCGAACAAGTGAACAAAAAATATTTGACATGTTAGGTGTAGACAGGGGATTGTTTGAGCTTGCGCAAAACGATTTTTACAATAACCGTCATGCATTTATTCTGCAACAAGGGCATTTGACCACACGAAAATATCGTTACGGCATAACATTTTTATCAAGTGGATATATACATTCGCATTTTTCAAAATGGTTTAACGTTCTTGATATCGTAGATGGTGCAATTCATGACTTTCAATCTATAGTCGTTTTATCCCCCAAAAAGTAAAAAGAGTTAACTATTAATTGTAAACTGTCTGACAATAAAACCAGTTTGAGTTTAAGGCGGCCAGTCAAAGTGAAGGCGAAAGGTGCATTGCATGAAGCGATTCAAAAATGTCGTTAAAAAGATCTTTAGACCTATATACAGAAAAATTATGAATAGAATTATTGTTGAGCTTGACCAGTCAGTTACCGCAAAAATGAATTATGAACTGACATTATTGCATAACAAGATGACCAACATGCACACTAGCATGCATGATCAGATGACGGCTGAAAGTCATGCGCTGTTGAGTCAGATTAAGTGGGTTGAAAATAAGATAGAGGCTCAAAATGAAATTGCCGCTGTTAACACAGCTACATTTAAAGACTATCGAAACTGTCATGTGGGAAAAGAAGTCGTAATCGTTGCCACCGGACCATCGTTGGACGATTACCAACCAATAGAGAATGCTATTCATATCGGTGTAAATCGTGCGTATAAATCAGAAAAAGTGAAATTGGATTTTCTTTTTGTACAGGATTTTAATAAGATTTTAATTGAAAAATATGGCGAACAATATTACTATGATTACATTGAGGATATTGAGAATGAGAATTGCACTAAGTTTATCGGCCGTTTCCCTAAATATTTTCCATATAGTTTTATACAGTTGCCTGAGGGCATGCTTTTTAGAATGAACGCATCGGAATACTTTGTTGATCCGTCACCGGATAAATTTATATATGAAAACATCTGTCTCCACCCTCTTATGGATTTCAACAGCGTTGTTTTTCCAGCACTGCATTTTGCTTTATTTACGAACCCAAAAGTTATTTATTTGGTGGGATGCGATGCGAGCGACCAAGGATACTTCTCTGGAACATTAGGCGGAAAAATGACAATAAGTAGTGTATATACAGACGATACAATATCAAGGCTGATGGAAGGATATCACAGGGTAAAAGAATTCGCAAAACAGGCTTATCCGGAAACGGAGATCGTGTCTATTAATCCCGTGGGTCTTAAGGGGCTGTTCAAAGATGTTTATACCACATGAAGTGTAGAGAGTGACTAGAATTATGAAGAGAATTGCAATAATTACCGCCAGAGGCGGCAGCAAAAGAATTCCGAGAAAAAGCATAAAGGAATTTTGCGGACAGCCCATTATAAAATATTCGATTGATGTTGCTTTGGCATCCGGTATTTTTGATGAAGTGATGGTATCAACGGATGATCCGGAGATCGCGTCAATATCAAAAGCATACGGAGCGAAAGTGCCGTTTATGAGAAGTGAGGAAACGTCCTCTGACCATGCAAGTACAGCGGATGTGATTGAGGAGGTGCTGCAAAGTTATAAAGATATGAATATCGCGTTTGATTATGTTTGCTGCATTTATCCAACGGCACCTTTTATTACGCCAGACAAACTTAAAAAGGCTTTTCAGCTTTTACAGCAAGAAGAAGTAGAGTCTGTGATTCCTGTTGTACAATACTCTTTTCCACCGCAAAGGTGTTTTGTTATCAACAATGAGAAATTGGAATACAAGTGGTCGGAGTACGCAAATATGCGCTCGCAGGATTTAGAACCGATTTACCACGATTGCGGCCAATTCTACTTTATAAAAACACGGGCATTTATGCAAGAAAGAAGCATGGTTACGCAAAATACTGCGCCCCTGATTATGCCTGAAACAGAAGTGCAAGACATTGACAATGAAGCGGATTGGGAGATTGCAGAAATGAAGTATAGGGTCATGAAGTTAAAATAAGTACAATAAAAACAGCTATTGCTTTACAGGTTTACGAAATGCAAAAACAGGCTTACATTTTCACTGAATGCGGTTCTCAAATCGGATATGGACATCTAACCCGGTGCATTGCGCTGTATGATGAATTGGTCGCGCTTGGCGTAGAAACGAAATTTGTTTTAAATGCAGACGACAATTCGATTGCACAGGTGTTAGAAGAACGCAATTTTGTGCTGGACAACTGGTATGATGACCCATGGAAAGCAGTAGGAACAAACGTAAGCAATGAAATATACGCGATTGTAGATTCTTATATTGCCGAAACAGAAACATATGTAAAGATATCAACACGTGTAAAACATAAAAACGGTATCGCACAGGCCATTTACATGGATGATACAAATAGGCTGGCGTATCCGAGCGGGATTATTGTCAATCCGTCATTTTTTGGTGAGGATTTGAATTACAACAGGCGAGAGGATCAAATATATTTGCTTGGCGCTCAATATATCATCTTGCGAAAAGCGTTTTATGATTTGCCGAACACAACGATACGAAAAGAAGACAACTTGAAAAATATTTTGATTGTGATGGGTGGAGCCGATGTAAAGAACGTGACGCCTAAAATAATGAAAGCATTGAACGATTCTACAGGGTTTGAAGATTGCATGAAACATGTTGTTATGGGCAAAGGTTTCGATAACATTGATGAAATAAAAAATCAAGAAACGAAGTTTACAAAGCTATATGATAGTCTCAACGCAAAAGAAATGAGAGATTTAATGCTTACTTGTGATGTGGCGATATCAGCAGCAGGTCAAACGGTACACGAATTGCTTGCGACTCAATTGCCGTTTGTTTGCATAAAAGTCGTGGACAACCAAGCCTATAATGTCAAAGGATTGCTTGAACATGGGATTATTGAAAAATACTTTGACTTTGAAAGCAAAACAGACATGCAAATCAGTAAAGAGCTTGAAAAACTTCCTGAGATGTTGAAATCATTATATACGGATAACAAAACAAAGGATGCGGTTTTGATTGAACACGGAGCTAGAAATATCGTTCATGAGTTGATCAACGAATCTGATTCAAATAACTTGTAGATGTGGAGCGAAATGTATGGATATGATGAATTATCCTTTTGATAGCAATGAAATACTCAGACGAAAAAAATCGCTCAAACGGAAGCTTCTCGAGAAAAGCGATTTGATTGAGAAGCGGATCGCCATCGTAAGCGGTGCTACTGTGGGGGATATTAAGGACATTTTAGAAATTTTCCTTTTGAACTTTGGCATTAATCCTCAATTTTATGTAGGACAATACAATCGATTTTATGAAGACATCATGTTCGAGAATCAAGAACTCGCAGACTTCAAACCGGAATTGATTTATATTCATACTTCGATGCGCAATCTTACAGACAATACTTTGTCGGATAAATTGCAAGCGGTTTGGGCAAAAGTCAAAGAGGATTTTTCGTGTCCTGTTATTCAGAATAATTTTGAATTGCCTCGATACGCGTCCAATGATGATTGTCGTGAAATCAACCGCTTGAATATTAAAATAGCGGATTACGCAACGGAAAACAGTGATTTTTATATCAACGATATTCAGCATTTATCCGCTTGCATTGGGCTTGATCAATGGTTCAATGAACAAGAGTATTTTTTATACAAATACGCTTTCAGCGTGAGCGCAATTCCGTTATTTTGCTACAACATCGCAAAAATCATCAAATCAATCTATGGCAAAAATCAAAAGTGCCTCGTCCTTGATTTGGACAATACGCTTTGGGGTGGAGTGGTTGGCGATGTCGGTGTGATGGGTATAGAGCTTGGTATGGAAACCGCGCTCGGTGAGGCATACATCGCTTTCCAAAAATACGTAAAGACGCTGCATGATCAAGGCATTATTCTGGCTGTATGTTCAAAAAATGACGAGCAAATCGCAAAAGACGCGTTCAGCAATCCCAATCTTATCCTTCGCCTTGAAGACATTGCGGTGTTCTACGCGAATTGGGATAACAAAGCGGACAACATCATCAAAATTGCTGAGCAGTTAAACATTTTGCCGGAGAGCATGGTTTTCATTGATGACCATCCTGCTGAACGCGAATTGGTGCGGAAAGCATTGCCGGAGGTTAAAGTCCCCGAAGTCAATTCGGTTGTGGATTTTATAGGGCAAATTGAGGGCGCGGGATATTTTTATGTCACGAATCTATCGAATGATGATGTAAAGCGCAATGCGTATTATGCCTCCGATGCAAAACGAAATGAAGTAAAAAATACGTTTGTTGATTACGGCGAATATTTGCACTCCTTACAAATGTCAAGCGAAATACGACCATTTGACGCCGTGCATTTGGACAGGATAACCCAACTGATCAACAAGACAAATCAATTCAATCTAACAACGAAACGATACAGCCAAAGCGAAATGCAACTCATCGCGGCGGACTCAAGCCATATTACCCTTTACGCGACGCTTGAAGACAAATTTGGCAGTAACGGCATTGTTTCTGCTTTGATTGGAGAAATCACCGGAACAACGCTGCACATTCGCTCATGGGTGATGAGCTGCCGAGTATTTAAGCGCGAATTGGAGTATGCAATCTGTGATGTTTTGGTTGAAGTTTGCAGGGAAAAAGGGCTAGAAAAAATAATTGGATACCATTTCAAAACAGAAAAGAACGCATACGTATCCACTTTATTGAGTGATTTAAAATTTTGCAGGATTTCGGATGAAATGTGGGAGCTGAACTTAATGAGTCCATATGTAAACAAAAATCAAAACATTACGATAAGGATGGGAAAAAATGATGGATAAATTGAACATAATACAAGATGTTTTTCGCGATATTTTTGATGATGAGGGCCTTGTTTTAACAATCGATACATCACCTGATGATATTGAAGACTGGGACAGTTTTGCCCAAGTGACGATTGTATTGGCTTGTGAATCCGCGTTTCAGATTAAATTTGATTTAAATGACATCGCGAAGATAAAAAATGTGGGAGACCTCTTGGAAACAATTGACCAGAAGTTAAACAAGGTTGCCCGAATGTAGCATTTTTAATGAGCAG
>Ga0131853_10015928_pt1 | contig 13733 bp, 8 predicted proteins | sample TergutLab28metaG_FD_92764 | JGI IMG/M metagenome (GOLD analysis project Ga0131853, IMG submission 92764) | Labiotermes labralis P1 segment gut microbial communities from Petit-Saut dam, French Guiana - Lab288 P1 (version 2) (version 2) | ecosystem: Host-associated > Arthropoda: Insects >... | reverse complement strand
GTACTGTGCAGTCTGAGGTAAAGTGGGAGAGACCTGAGCCAGTGTTGTAGGTAGTTTGTCTGGCGTACTGTGCAGTCTGAGGTAAAGTGGGAGAGACCTGAGCCAGTGTTGTAGGTAGTTTGTATGGCGTACTGTGCAGTCTGAGGTAAAGTGGGAGCGAACCGAGCCAGTGTTGTAGGTAGTTTGACGTACTGTGCAGTCTGAGGTAAAGTGGGAGAGACCTGAGCCAGTGTTGTAGGTAGTTTGTCGTAACGAAGGCAATTGTCCGACTGTTCACTGTACACTTCGGGAGCCATTCCTAACGCGGTTAATGTGAGGAGATTGGCTTCGTCTTGTTTTGTATTGGAGCCAAAGCATTGCGGCGAATCACATAAGTATTATACTAGACCGACTGGAGTTAGAAATAGAAGATCCTGCAGTCGGCCCTGGGATCTAGATATAGAAATGTACAGCAATTCCTTTCGCCAAGTACTGGAAACTGACATCGGCATCTCTTTATAGCAATTTTGTCTCGCCAAGCACGAATTCTTAACAAGTCACATAGAAGCTATATTTGAAGCGAACTTTATGGCCGGAAGAGTGGGCCCATCATAAGTATCTTGTTGCTCCGTTGTACATGTACTAATATTTTCGTCTCTGCACTGCACTTGCATGCGATTTTGACGTCACACGGTAAGAGTTTCAGTTCGAAGTGTATATAGTTTGTCCAACATGCCGTCCTCGATTCCAAGTCTGTGAGAACAGCGTGGTAACTCCACGAGCTGGGTGTTCGGTACCGTGAATGACGCCCCGCAAAGGTTTTGTTACGGCAGCGCCTAAGACCTCTATTCGGGAGATACCAGGTTCAGATCTTTGCCGAATGACTTAGTATTCCTTGTTTACAGCACTGTTATTATACACCACAGTACTTGCTTTGTTTCTTATTTACCTTAGCGCCTAAGTACGAAGTAGGCAGTGAGGAACTTCTGCTCATCTTCCTTTACACAAAGCAAGCCTATCACGATCCATTTTCTTCTCGTTACATATCGACTGGCCGTTCCTCATGTTCATTCTGTGTCACAATCCTTCGTTCGTAACTTTTCTTGTGAATGACTTGTGGATGGAAGCGTTTCTTCTGATTTATTTCTTTTATTTTAATTAAATATGTTTAAACTCATGCTTTAGTGTATCAGTCTGTTTATTTTAACTGTGCGGTCTGGAGCAGATAGGATGCCGTGCTTAAGGAGAAGCCATTGATATGTCTCTGGTTCATGAGTGAGGGGAGGTTGGAAGTTTCTACCCTGTACTTCGAGGATAGTTAAAGTTTGCAGTTACTGCAAGTTCGATGATTATCCTGCATAGTGCTTCCTAGAACAGAAGTGCCGTCGTTCATTCCTTCTGCTATTATGAAGATAGCGAAACGTCGTTTGCTAACCGACAGTGACTTCATTTCGGCCAACACACAGGTTGCTGGCTTGCCGTATCAGTGAAGTGTGCAGAACTGCGGTCTCTTCAGAGCATCCATCCGATGTTGGTAAATGGTTATTTGAAATTGGATGTAACTGGGTAAAATAGAGCGTGTAAATGAAACCCTTTTTGGAGGCAACAGGGAAATAGAATGAGAAACTAAGACAATTATTCGTGAGGAGGAGGAGGAGGAGAGAGAGAGAGAGTGAGTGAGTGAGTGAGTAATGATATGACAGTAGTAGTAGCGTAGAATATGAGTAGCAAAATGATTGAGAAGGTAAAAGTAAAGTTTCCCCCCTGTCGACGCCTTGAAGGTGTATAGGGGAAGTATAGGTACAGCTCCGCTCATTCGTACCTTTGGTTGTAGATGGAGGCGAGCGGTAAACGTCATGCGCAGGCCGCTTTGTCCCCGGGAAGGAACCTCGGTATCCTTTGCATGTAAGGCTGGGTGGGCTTCAGAGCCGGTCTGGACGTTTTGGAGAAGAGATAGAAGTCTTGGCCCTGCCACGATTCGAAGCCTTGATCGGCTATCCCGTAGCTCATTCGTTATACCGACTACGCCGTCCCGACTCCGCTATCCAGACTTCCTAATGAGTGAGCAGACTAATGCAAATACATATATATTTAAGGACCCTCTGTTTCCCAAAAACCTGGTGTTACATGGGCACGAAATTATGTAAGGGATGTATCAAAATTTGATAAACTTATGTGTAAATTTCATCCTGTTACTTCATCCGTTGTTCAAGCTGCAGAACTGTAAGACGATGTGAAATGCTCGACCTACTGTTAGGACTTCATTGCCCGACTGGTCACGTGACAGGTAGGAAGTACCGCGTGTCAGTGATGAGATAACATTTTGCTGTCAACGAACAATGTGCGTGTCAGGGGTAACGAAAATCCTGGTGGCAGAGTGAAAGTTGCCAGCGACTTCTCGAATGTGAACTTTGTGCTGTTTCGAAGATAAAGGCTAACGACCCTTTCTTGCTCGCAGAGTATGCCGTCAGCAATCTGACGCACCTGGATATCCTGCAGCTGTAATACCAGCATGCCGAGGGCTTTCTCGGTGATGTATTCCTATAATTGGCCACACATGTTCCCGGACTTACCATTCCAGAAATCCTATGTGTTAGTGTTTTGTCAAAATCGCGTTTCAGAACCACCGATGTCAGATTAGCATGCCAGAGACTGCGGGACGAATCTCGGTTTAGACAGAGTCGTATGCTGCAGTTCTTCAGCGCGCACGGGACGAATTACAGAATCACGAGGGCGGTGTTGCGTAACTAAATTGCGCGTGATGACCATCTGCAGACGAAACTTGTGTTTCTCTGCATTTCGAAATTATTTTGTTCCATTAAATCCTTTAAGCCCCTGTACATAACGTGATAATGAAAGGCTCTGTATATTTGTAGGGATCTTCTGCTAGACTGTGCGTACCTATTCATAGGCAATAAAGCAGCTGTGTATAAGTACATACTTTATATTGTCAGACGATTGCACTACAGTTCTCTTTTTTTTTCTGGTTCACGGACCGGTAAAACCGCCTGATTTTCTGAGAACCAGTACCCCATCTCTTTCACACTCTACAGTAGTCTACAAATAAATTCCACTAATCTATTACACCTACGGTTGAACATATTTATTTGCGGCATAATACCTCTAGATGGTACCAGAGTCGAGGAGACGTCGCCATCACAATGTCAGCATACTATTACGCACTGTGCATTATATAGTGTTTATTTCGTATAGAATATACATAACAATTCTTTGTAGGACTGTAAGTGGCTAATACTTGTATATAATAACACTAGTGCTGTGTTGAACACGTTATAATGGCTTGTGCTCTGCAGCTTTTGTTGATTCCAGTTTCCTTCCATAATCTTCCTACTTCCTGTCACATTATAAATTTCTCGTAACTTGGTTTTTTTTTAAATTATTGTTACGATTTTCAAATCGTATCCATTGTATGAAGTTCCTTTGGCTGTATTGGTTTCCCTCTGTGTTCTGTGTACATCTGCTTTCGTGCGATTGAACTGAGTAAGACATAGTAATTCGAACTTTGAATGAAATTGTTTTGACAGAGCCCTCACTGTTATAAAATGTAAGAAGCGCGTGTAATTAATAGCAACTAATTGTCTTAATATTAGGGTGAGATATACCGCTGTGACGAGTAAGTAAACAAAAGAACACATGGGCTGTCATTCACAGCTGTGGCTTTTTTAGACAAGAGCTTTTTTGTCTACAATGCTACATGTTTCGGCTTATTGCCTCTTTTTTACACTTGCACTTGATGATGGCTTATGAATAATCCGAAGAATGTAGCAGTCTAAACAATAAAAGTTATTTTTTTTTCATGGTTGCACTGTGCGTTGATAATATTAAGTTTTTTATTTTTCCAACTAATGCACACAAATTGTATTAAATAGTTATTAAAACATTTACAGTTATAAAAGTTGCTGAAACATGTTTCGATTTACCTAAACCATCGTCAGGGAGCTACAACCTGTGCGGCCATGACACTGAAAACATCTATAACGACATGTATACTGGAACCAGAAATGTAATTTTACCTAAGCACAGGTTGTAGCTCCCTGGTGATGGTTTATGTAAACCGAAACATGTTGGAGCAACTTTTATAATTTTAAATGTTTTAATAACTATTTAATATAATTTGTGTGCATTAGTTGGAAAAATAAAGAACTTAATGAAAGTAATTTTTTGTTTTTTTATTCCATGTAAGTGTCTCAAAAATGTCATCTTTGCTGCAACGTTTAGAAGCAGCACAGATGAAATTGTTGAGACACTTACTTGGAATAACAAAACTAGATAAAGAAAAGAATCAATGTATTAGGCAAAAAACGGGAGCACAGAACATAGTAAAGGAAATGAAACAGTACGAGAAAAAGTGGCTACAACATGTACAGAGGGTGGACACAAAGAGACTACCAAAACAAGCACTACAATATAAACCAAGAGGACGAAGGAACATAGGATGATCGAAGAAGAGATGGAGGGACCAGCTTCATCTTGAGGATCAAGGAACAGGAACACGCCTAACCCTTCAGGAACATGATGATGATGATGATGATGATGATGAATAAAGGTTATTGTCTGAGAAAAGGTGTGAGTGACGGTCCGTTTATTCTTGTGCTGAAATAATTTTCTGAACTGAGACGCAGGCAAGAAGGAGAAGAAAGACGGTTCTTTGGAAAGTGTCGAGTCCAAGTCCATCCTAACGTCTGTATGTGATTCTTGCTTCAGACTTCAGAGCTACATGTCAACGTGATTGGTTTAGGTCTAAGAGCGTTGGAAGTACGTAAATGCAATGATTTCTTACATTTCAAATTTGTATACTTTGCACACATTTAATGTCCGTCCAGACATTCTCGGCTTACGTAACGTTTTTCGAGGCCTAGCACCTAGTCATATTGCAGACTGTATGCTCTTGTAAAGAACGTTTCGCTTTTAAGTGAAAGACTTGCTTATCAGTGCAGGTGTGTAGGCTGGACTGCTGCTGGAGTGCAGTGAAAGGTGTGATGCTGAGCGGGTAGCATAACGATAACCCTCAACGGGTTCCCGCTGCGAATTTCGGCCGTGTTACCGGCTGTCGTGACTAAGGGTTTCACGTAATTTGTCTACGTATCTCCGGACTAGTACTGACATAACACTTTTTCAACCGCTTTCTACTTACCATATGTCTGCTGCATTTCTGAGTTAGACTGTAACACATGGCATACGCCTAGACGACAGACAGCAGAATGCTTAGGCCAACTAACTTTTTGGCGCATTCCGCAAAGGTGCATTTTGCTTCACGTTTCACGGTGTTTTACGTCCATTGGTTACAGTGACGTAAACAGCAAATTGTTTTTCGTTTGATTTAATTATATTTGTTTATTTATTTATGGTTTAGATAACTGAGCTAACGATAAACCTCACTAGGACGTAGTCACCACTACTAATATTGTTCCACCTAGTACTTCTAATCGGGCCGGGTAGCTCAGTCGGTATAGCGACTTGCTACGGACTGGACGGTCCGGGGATCGAATCCCGTGGGGGCGAAATTTTCCGCCCGATCAGACCGGCCCTGGGGCCCACCCAGCCTCCTGTATAATTGGTACCGGGTTTTTCTCGAGGTTAAAGAGCGGCCGGGGCGTGACGCTGACCCCTCACCTCATTCTAGTGCCGCGGTCAAGAAAGAGTAGAGCTATACCTCTACTCCCCCAATGGGCAGTACGGCCTGTACAGAGCCTCACTGCCTGTACAAGGGTGCACTTATTACTTCTAAATTGCCGTGTACATGTTAAAATGTGGGAAGGTAGAGTGCTAAGTGAATATTGCTGTGGGACGCATGTGGAAGGAAGCAGTTTTGACGTATTTTGGTGTTCAGACCCAGCATTTTCCGGGCGAGACCGAGAGGAATCCATGAACTCGGAATACAAAACATAGCCATTTTCTGTCAGATGCCGACCAAGAATGCTACAGGCTCGACTGTTGATGTTAATATTTGCCCATCGCAGTAAACAGAGCCTTTGGAGCTGTGGCTTGAGTGTGTGCATGGGTTTTTAATTGGAACGCGTTACTAAAGCACCTCGGATCTGTGTAGCCTCGCATACCTCAATGACGACTTCATTATCCTGACTTGCATCGTGACAGACGGCGTTCAGTTCTGTTTCTGGGAGCTTCACGTGGAACAACTGACAAGCACGTGCCTACAAGGACACAGGTGTTACCATCCTGCTTAAGTAATTTATCCTTTACAACTGAGGCAGGGCTGTGGTGGCCAAGTAGTGGGATGAATGGTGGATAAAATCATACTGTAACAGGCTTTAGTCAGAGTTCTTTGGGTTTCCCCATCTTATCATTATTCCACCCATCGTTCTGTTCTAATTTGTCCCCTTTTGGGCATACGACAAGCTATACCAGCCGCTGCTGTTTTGCATTTGCCGCCCCCTTGGGTGTGCGGTAGGCTATACCAGCCGCAACATTTGCCAGCCCATTGGGTGTGCCATGGGCTCTGCCAGCCGTTGCTGCTGTGTATGTCCTCTGTCATCGTCGTCGTCGTCATCGTCATCATCATCATCATCATCATCTTCAGTTTCCTCACTCCACAGTGCCGTAAACATGTTATGTCACTAGAATTATTCTGATAATTACTGTTATTATAATCATCATCTTAATCATTGTTGAATTCGTTTTATATTCCTTTGTTGACATTTCACGTACTGTGGTACTGTACTGTACTGTACTATCTTTCAGGTATCCTTATCATGACAGTACGGGGCGCTCATTACAGGAATGTTAGTTTTTTACATTCTATGATGTAACGTCGGCTTGTAATCGGATTAATTGCAGTGCTTTAATTCTTCTTCTTTCCTTTTTTGGCGTGACCTAACTATTATTTAGTCGTCACGCTGTTTGTTACTTGATGTGATATGCTTATGTTATGTTTTACGTGTTTTAGTTTGTAATTTTTTCCGTATTTTATATATTTATGTTTCGGAGTCGTCTGTGTAATATCTTGTGGCAGCACTTTAATAATAAAAAATAGAATTATTATTATTATTATTATATGCATTCTATAATTGTATTATTGACACTCTTTTTTGTTACTGCATACCAAATTTTATCTCGCTCCCCCTTGGCAAGGGCTCTCACATGTGTAATCCATGTAGGCTGAAAGCTGCAGTGTCTTACGGCCTCCATAACCAGGCCTGCCAGCGGCCCTCTGCTGGAACACAACATATCTGTAATGATTTGGTCCGTCGTTGGACACGTTTAGCGCACATGAAACTCACGCACAACGCATGAGGTAACGTTTGATGGACAAGAATGACAGAGAATGTATTCTAATTAGGATTCAACCCGTGAACATGTCGTTTCTCCTGTTGTTCAAGGTAATGTCTGGATGTGCGTATTTGCATCTGCTTGCCTGAACAAAGACTTCACTCCTGTTTTACAGCGTGCTGTGTGGCTGTGATGTATACACCTTGAAAGGTGTCCTTCGAATAGGCTCCCTTTTCTAACCCATATGTATCTCACTGGATTTTGCGTTCTGAGTACTTACCAAAGGAGAAATCGGAGAACTGAGAATGAGAACGACGAAGGAAGGAGGGAAAGGAAGGAAAGGAAATCTTACACATAACATAGGACGATGAATTATACGATCGTGTTTGGGATCGTGTAGGTTGAATAGTGTGAAGGATATAAATATCTCTTACCGCTCCTTTACTTGCAATAGTCTTGACTTCTGGTGAGGCAGGTTGCAGGGCCTTACGGGGTAGGTCAACGTCTTCTGATGTTTTTACTGCAGTCTCGATCCCGTTCCATTCCGACGTTCTAGCTCTACAATGCAGACGTAACCAGTTTAGGGTTTTGGTCGACGTCCATACATGGTAGTGTTTAGTAAGACGGTGCTTGATGCACTAGACTCGTGGAATTGACCTGTGTACGAAAACTTAGTGCATTTGAAGGAGATAAGTTCAAGGTTCATTCATTCATTCATTCATTCAGTCAGTCATTCATTCGTATCTCACAGGGTCCCCATTTAAGGAGCCCACTCACGAAACAGGGGAAAAACATATGGTGCTGTCCACGAATCCCCACACGGACGGAAGGCCTACATAGAATGGGGTGCAGCCTGGTTCCCCAAGGGGATCGTTTAGGACACTGCTGTTATTACTCCAGTGCCATACAGTCTTCGACACCATACCTTCCATCTTGGCTTGGGTATACCAGAGCCCTGTTAGGTAGCGTGTCTTACTAACACTCTACGGGGTATCCCCTTCACACCTGGTAGCACATCCCGCGTGACCCAGGGCACGGATCTCCATGATGTAACCCTGAGGTACGGATGAAGTGTTGGATTTATGGGAGGCCGTCCAGTAGGAGCCGAGTTGATCCGTTCCGACGGATGGACGGACGTACATATATAACGAAGCTTCTTTTCACAACTTTGCGAATGCGCCTAAAATTATTTGTTATATAAACACATAACTGTGTACTTGGTACGACAGCAGAATCCAAGTAATTGAAGGCCATTAATCAGTTACGGTACATCGCGGATTCAACTATAGTACTATTGTAAGGGTTTAAGTTGGATCGATATAAATAAAACATTCAGTTCGACAGCCTTTAGTACAGACGCGCAAACGAAAAGATTGGAAAAACGAAACATGGCTTCCCCATTATGAGTGTTTTATGCAATGCACTATGTCAGATAGGCATAAAATGGTTGTGATCGAAGCGTAGAACATCTCGTGGACCTTCGTTGTTGCTGTGAAAGTGTGCAGAATAATATACGGCGTCGCTCAATTGGCGGTAGAAGTTAGTGGTTTGTTATCTCTCTCTTGTTGATGCAGTGCAAATAATCGAAAGTTTACGTCGTCCCAACCGAAAAGAAGACGATCTCATAATGTTGACATCCGCCAGAGCAAGGCAATAACAAAAACCGTGCGAGTGATGACAGTGCGCACCAAAAATTGGATATACGAGGTTCATGGATATCTCGACCAAGCTGTAGGTCCAAACTTTCGGGAGACTGAATGGAAAGGGAGGCTGTGCAATAATGAGGGAACGTTCGCTCTAAATCCCCCAGTGTAGCCGTGAAACCATAAAACAGCAGTGACCGTGTGGGCAGAATGGCTGGTTTACGATTACTCTATCCTTCAACACGAGCGTTGAATTGAGGTCGTGCCAAGTTATTAATTGTTTACTTTTCCTTGGAGTCACACGGGTCTAAAAAATGCATTTGGCTCATACGAAAGGCACAAAACTCTAGTCTGCGTTCGTATGAAGTTCTTATTGATTTCACGAAGTGAATAAAACCTATGCCGCATTCGGGAATCGAACCTCAGTCGCCTAGCCCTCAGCGAGTCCTTTCAGTAACTGCTCCAACGCGGTGCGCTAGCCTAACGAACCAGGACTGGCAACTCCCTGAGCGGCCCAGTTACTGAACTGTCCAGACATCTAATATGCATGGAAGGTCCGACACAACTAATATAAAAACCATAAATTATATCACATTTAAAGTAGCACAGTCCAGTTCAATTCTAGCTGCAAATTTTAAATATAGTCTCGTCATGTCTGCAATCCCGATGACCTCGCAAAGCGCAAATTTTTATTGCGGCATGTTCTTCATCATGTCGCAGAGTTCCGGGCTGTGTGGTTTGTGCCCCTTAGCTTGCATTTCCACTAGCCCAGCAAATCTCACGTCCTGTGGCGCCAAGTCAGCAAAGTGATAGCAGTAATTGATGAGATCATGGCCTGAATTAATGCGTTGTGTGATGAAATGTTCCGTAATCCATGAGCTCCAGTCCATATGTGTCTGTCCTATTCATTTCCCTTCTGCCGCGAGGATTAGATATGGAGATACTGAATGATTAGTAATTATTTTACTGTGTAAGCCTATAGTTGAATACTTCTGAGACAAAATACGGTATTCGATCAGGCCGTGAACCATTTTCCAGTTCCTTCGCAGTATATTTCACAAAATACATTCCAATATCCTGGTATCATATTTCCGTTTCCCAGTCACTGTTTTGTAGCCATATCAGTGGACATGCTATGCACACCACACCATCCGTGATTTTCCCGTCTGATAAGTCCAGGACAGGGGCAGATTACAGAGGTTATTACCGTACATCCTCCATTCACCATTTAATCGCTTTCCTGTAGCTCCACATATTCCTCTTGTAACCTCGTTTCCGCAGATAATAGCCATTGCACCTCATTATATCTTGTTGGGTGGTAAAAGGCAAAAGGTAAAGTTCACCCTATAACAGGCCACGAAGGCCCAGAGGTGGAATAGAGGTATAGCTCTACTCTTTCTTTAACCTCGGCACTAGATGGGGTGGGTGCTCAACGCCACGCCCCGGCCGCTTTACCCCCGGGAAAGACCCGGTACCCATTGTTTAGGAGGCTGGATGGGCCCCAGGGCCGGTTTGAACGGGTGCGGAAAATCTCGCCCGTACCGGGATTCCATCCCCGGACCGCCCAGCCCGTAGCGAGTCGCTATACCGACTGCGCTATCCCGGCCCACCTTGTTGGGTGGTACAATATTAAAATTTTAGTATAGTGCGGTAACAAGATAGGCAATGTACGTCTAACGTGACATTGTGGCGCGTTCGCGTAACATTTGTTTCATGGAAACGCAGCAGTACGTCCCTTTGTATTGTTGGCCTACATGTAGCCGTCAACAGTTAAAAAGTGTTCATTGTTGCCATGGAAGTGCAGCAGTGAGTTCCCCTTGCACTCTTCTTGGGCTGCAAAATATTTCGTACTGCTGTCAGCATTATACAGAGACTTGGGTCTTCTTGTATAGTGCCCCATATGTTGGTCAGATTGTAACCAAATTTCGAATTTCTCAGAAGATTTTCGTAGAAGTTCCCAATATCAAATTGCACCCAAATCCGTCCAGTCGGAGCCGCGCTGATACAGGCGGACCGACGGCACGAAGTTAAATAGGCGCTTTTGGCGACCTGGTTGAACGCGACTAAAAACCGCGAAACGTAACTAATTTTCGTATGTATGCCGATGATATAAAGGCACGTAACTCAGTAGTTTTTTTATGTCTATACACATAGTCGTGTTGATATAATATGACCTACAACAGTGGTGTGAATTCAAAGCTGAAGATGCAGTTTTTGTGTGTCTTGCCTTAATAACGCTGCGATTGTGGTACGCTAACCTGTCCCTAAACACCACGCCAAGAAGGCATTGTGGCGAGTGGATGTCAGCTTGACTTACTTTTAACCTCATCTGTAATTGACATAAGGTCAGGTTCACGTCCTGGCCACTTTACCCTCGGGACAACCCCCTCCCCCCGGTACCCATTGGGCAGGAGACCGGGTGGTCGCCAGGGTTGGTCTGAGCGCCGTGGAGGAGATATTCGCTTGGCCCTCCCGGCAGTCGGATCGCAAGTCCTCGGTCGTGCAGCCAGCAGCTCAGTGACATGCCAACCGATGCCAGCGTTCCTGCCATCAAGAGAGAAATTAGAAAATCGTGGACACAGATTCGCGTTCGGACGTTGCGTCAACACTTCACTGACGAGAGGGCGCCGTGATTTGGTGTACATTAACTTCTTCAGTAAAGAAACTGAGACAGTCAGTCAAATACGCAGCATATATTTTGTACATCACAGCTACGTATTTCAACCACCTCGTCGCAGCCATTATCGTGCTGTACACAGAATTATAAAAAGGAAATTACAATTCTCTGTACAGCCTTATGATGGTTGTGTTGAGGCAGCCGATATGTTTAAAATATCTATTGTGTATTTGACTGTCTCCATTTCTATACAATATGAACACATCGGGTATGCCATACCTTGAAATTATTCGGTAAATTGCACAGGCTGTACGTAGACTGGAGCATGTTAAGCATTAAACTGTAAGAGCCCTAAAATGCGTCATCCTAATGGCGAGTGTTTAGTACTGTGTGTGTGTGTGTGTGAGACTCCTCAGCCTAGTAACCAACGTGCTGTTCGCTGCTCAACAGATAATTGCCGGAGTGTGTGTGTGTGTGAGTGACTCTCCAGCCAAATCACCAGTGTGCTGTTCGCTGCTCTACGGATAAGTGCCGGAGTATGTGTGTGTGTGTGTGTGTGCGTGCGTGCGTGCGTGTGTGTTGGGGGGTGGGTGGTGGGGGAGTGTTCGCTATGTACTTGGCAGTCGTCGCGAGGTGCTTGCTCCGGTGGGCGTTGGCACGACAACTTCAAGGCAGTCAACGCCAGCAAGTGGCATATGGCGGATATTAAGAAACGTTTCCTTGCCAAATGCACGGATTTCACGCCCGCCCTGTCTGTCTCGGCCAGAGGTCATAGTCCCTTATCTTCATATTGAAAGTGGGTATTAATTTAAATAGAAATGAACCGGAATCCTGTTCATTTTAATCGTTGTCTCAACTGTTTTTTTTTTCCTGTTGCTGTCATTGCTTGAAGTGGGGCGGTAAAGTCTTTCCGGCTACATGTTTCATTTTCAAAACTGCGGAATATATTTGGTGGAATTTGGAATTGATATGGTAGTTTGTTTGAATTTCAGGATAGAATTGAAAGCAGAAATTTGCATTTTAAATAGGAGCACACACAGGACAGGGTTTCTCTCTGTTCCTTAGTATAAATAAATATGGCGGACAGAGGGACTTAACGCGGGATCCGAATACGTGGTGCTTGTCTGTTCCTGAGACGATGGTAAGACATTTTCTTCATCCATGAACTTGAAAGGTTAATTGTTGTGTTCAGAGCGGCCTGCCTGTATTGAGTCCTTTCCTGAGCTTGGTGGCAATCTGGTATATGAAGTTCTATCACAGATCAAGGGGGGAGGGGGGAGGGATGGGTTGATTATTGCGTTGATTCGCGCTACCTCGACTGTTCAAAGCTTCTACTGGTGCAAGGGTGTCTGACCTTTTATGGTACATGGCCACACACCGGGCTGCATCTCAGAAAATCACAGTACGCTGTATAGCGTACTAAATTATTGTGTAATTTTTATTTTTGTAGTTTATCCATGTAATTTGCCGGTCCCATTGGCTGCGCGGTCTAAGGCGTAGGTCTGCAGCCGCTCGCCTGCTGAGATTGTGGGTTCGAATCCCGCCGGGGACATGTTGTAAGTGCTGTGTGTTGTGAAGTAGAGGTCTCTGCGACGAACTAATCACTCGTCCAGAGGAGTCCAGCCGACTGTGGTGCATCGTTACGTGTGATCTAGAAACCTCGTGAAAGAGGAGGCCCTGGTCCACTGGGGGGTTGTCGCGTCAAATAAAAAAAAAAGTTATGTAATTTACAAATGTGGCTGCTGGTTGCCCACCCCTGTACTAGTGTATTAAGATCGCGAATGCTGGTTTGATAAAAAAATAACGAATCTTAGGATAAACGGTCACCGGAACGAGATTTCACCCCAGGATCTCCGTAATTTAAGTCTATTAAGAGTGCCATCCGTTCAGTTACGACGCTTGATGGCAAGGAAAGTGCTGACACTGTTTTTGTTCGAAACTTGGAACCTAGAGGACCCAATCACTCTTTAAGTGTGCTCGGACGTTTCATTGCTACATCATACTTTATTCTGACACCTCCATCGATCGCTGTGTTTGCCGGAAGCAAGTTTGCCCGTCATGTTGACAGAACCGTAGAAACGATAACTAAGCTAATACCGCACGCGTTTTCCTGTCATTGTCGTACCCGTCATGCAGTCGGTCACCCCAGGAACAGACTTCATTATAATTGTTTCTTCGGTGGTTCTTAGTTGTGTCTGCTGACAGAGGCAAGCTGGTAGTGTGATGTCAGGCTTCCGCTTCCGCTT
>Ga0131853_10015925_pt1 | contig 13736 bp, 5 predicted proteins | sample TergutLab28metaG_FD_92764 | JGI IMG/M metagenome (GOLD analysis project Ga0131853, IMG submission 92764) | Labiotermes labralis P1 segment gut microbial communities from Petit-Saut dam, French Guiana - Lab288 P1 (version 2) (version 2) | ecosystem: Host-associated > Arthropoda: Insects >... | reverse complement strand
AGTGGTCGTACCGCACCGCTAACCTCTAAAGTTTCATTTTATATATTTATTCAACAAATATAGGTACTGAATATTTTAAGCACGGTGTATACTCTCCGTTTCTTTCTCTTCAAAATGCAGTTTATTTCATAATTCTAACGAATTTGGTTCCCGTATTATTCACATTTTATATACAGAGTGTGCTAAAATTTAAAAAAACTCCGGCGCCAAAAGGTTAATATGTACCCACTTACAGTCTTGTCACCCAGCATCACAGTAAATGTCTCTATCAGCCCTGTTTCACGTGTGGCTGCAGGTACAGTACCATTGTTTTCCTTTGTCCTTTCACAATATATTAAGATTTTTTTTCTTATATGTAGAGTTCACTTCACGTTTTACCATCATTGTTTTAGCGGCGAAATGGACCGACTCAGGCCTAAGCCGTCGCACTGTTAAGGTTTCTAGATCACACACAATTAGAGACAAACACGGTAGGACTCCTCTAAAAGAGTAATCAGCTTGTCGCACAACACACAATAATTACAAATTATCCCCTTTGCAGGATTCTTACCCGCGATCCCAGCAATCGAGCGGCCGCAGACCTACGCCTTAGACCGCACGGCCACCGGGATCGGCTGTTCATAATTCACGCCACATACGTCACTGACATAGTTTTAAAAACTCCTTCAACAAATTAGAATCAGCTGATAAACAACAAATAAATAAACATTCCGGTGATCCGAAGGGTGATTTTTCCAGACACAGTGCGTTAATGATCTTCAAACTACGTAATAATATTAAACACTTCATTATTCAACTAATGCACAATATATAATATGTAAGATACGATCAAAATTATAAAATATTTAAAAGTGCTCCAACATGTTTCGGATCACAGGCGATCCATTATCAGGGAGCCTTGTAGAGTGCTTGACTAAAATTACAAGAATGATTCTATCGTGTCCGTTGACATAGACATGGCCGGTGTTACGGCAGCATATTCTGACTGTAATTAGATAAAACAAGGACGGTGCACGGTGCAAACATGAAGATTATGTGAGAATATTTTCTGTCTTCCTTACATTTGTAAGTATAATGTAACGTTCACCACTGTGCAACCTTAGTAACTGATTTAACGTCTTTTAGTAACGCATCAGTCAGTAAAATTATGAATTTTGGGCCTCAAAACCAGACGAATAGCTTTAAGAGAGAGGTTATATGGGCATAGAGACGCTCAGGTCAGCGTAAAGATTCGAACTACGTGCCTCAAATTAAACTACTTCTGACACCAATCAGTTACTCAGAAAGTAAGATCAATGTGTATTGTTATTGTAATGCGAGGTAAGTAAATTATCAGTGGGACCCAAACACTGGGTCTTAAACTTTGTGCTGGTGTTGCATCAGTGTCTTACCCGCCATTCGTATTAGCGGGTCCTGTATTCAGTGCTAAGTAAACTCTGACGAAAAATGTTGGTACTTAAATAGTTCAAAACTACGTACCATGCATAAGAATGTATGGATATAAAAGTTGCATAATTATTACACCTCGCAATTCGAAGGAGAGTTTTCTGTCACAGCTCCAGCCATATACATATCCACGTTTAAAAGGATATTGGAAATACACTAATCAATAAACAAACGGTAAATATCTCAGAAGGCACAAAAAAAATTTATTTGTTTCAAGTACATAAAGCTAATTAGGTGTCTCGGCTTTTTTACTGAGTCATAAGTAGGCCAAAACAAATTGCATCTGACAAGTATATTGACTGCAGCATTATTAACCAGATATAGCAAAGTTAATTTTGAGAATCCAGCAGACCCTCAGCTGGTCAAGAAATTCACCGCAATTTGTGCATTCCGTAGGTTCACTACCGAATTCAGAAGAATCCGTCAGCTGCCCCTGTACTGAGACCTATCAATCCAGTCCATGACCTCATCCAACTCTTGGTGATCCATTTTAATATTATCTTCCCATCTATGCTTAGATTTCACAAGTGATCTTTTTTATCAAAACTACTACGTGCATCTCTCCTCTCCCCCACAAGTACTACATGCCCATTCCATATCTCTTGATTTAATCATCCCAATAATAGTTGGTGAAGAGTACAGATTATAAAGCTCCTCGTTATGCAGTCTTCTCCACTCCTCTGTTTCTTCGTCCCTCTTAGGCCCAAATACCTTCCTTAGCACCCCATTCTCAAACAGCCTCAGAGTGCGTTCCTCCCTCAATGTGAGAGACCAAGTTTCACACCAATACCAAACACCGCGTGGAATCTCGAGTTGCCTCACCATACTATCTATTCTCTGAAGTACAGTGACTCAAGACCCTTCATCTACCCATTATAAATCGTGAGTAAAATCTGTACTATCACGCTACTTGTCTTCACGAATGCATGTGTACACACTCCCGCTAAAACTGGTGCTTCCTTTACCCTAGGTGGCTGCACACTTTTTTTATTTCCTTCATGACGTCACGCGACAGTCTGTTACTATGTCCCAGATTTAGAATTCTGTTAAAACGTCTCACAGTGCAGAAAAGTGTAATAATTTACATCATAATTGACAAAGGAACAAGTTTTGTCCTTGGCAGTTCGCAGAGACGTGACATTAATGTTTCTTACGAACATCCCATTCAAGGATTGTCGACACTTCCCTGTTATAAAATTACGTCCTTCTTTACTTGCATTCGTGTGTGTGACTTAGTAAAAAAATAGGCACTAAGCAAGTCCCTGTCCAGTTCTCAGAAGGAAGTCCAACAACGCCTCGGGAAACATGCCCCGTAATGTGCAGTACGGGTGAAGTTTTCAGAAGTACTGAGATCCATTCAGATTCAGAGACAAAATTTTTATTACCTATGTCCTTATAAACAGCCAGTATATATATATATATAACAGCAACTGGTTTGCAATTGTCCTATTCTTTATTTTATTCATTCGTAGATTGCGTCGTTACTGTAACTGTCTGAGAAATTACGTTAATCGTCAGGTGGCGTCGACATGTACATACTTTCACTTAGACAGGTCTGATGATAATTATCAGATTCTTTATTGTACATCCTTTCACCTATGATATTTTTCGAAGAATAATCTGTGAAGTTTTTTTTTTCTCCAATACTCTTAAAAATTTTCAGACATCATACTTCTTAGACACAAATATGTCCCTAATCCTTTCGCTTTGTATGCCCGTAACTTGAATATTACTCTCTTCTGCGAAGTAATGCCACGAAATCTGTTTACCTACCAACAAACTACAGGACGTCATATGCCAGTCACCAATGTCAAAACGTCAAATAGCACATACTTTTACTTTAGCTTTTTTGCCCAGAAGTCTGCATGATTCTAACGTTCCTGGTGGAAACATATCACCAATTACATATACAAAATTTGCGAGATCCTCATGGCAATACTAACTATTTTTTTTTAATTTCAGGAACGTTCTTCTAATTGCACAATGCTTATTTATGTAGACCGAATGGGCGCTGCCTCAATTTGAACTGTGTTTAATTTTACGGTGCGTTCATTTTTCAATTACTAAATCAAATAGTCATAGAGCGTGTAGAAAAAAATAACACAAAAATTTCTTTAAAATTCATAACAATACACGAAGCAAGTTTCAACAATTCATACAGTTAGGCGCTGTAAACTGCCGTCAGCAAAATAAATGTTGTCTCCGAAAAAAAAAAGTGGACTGACTGCATATTAACAGCTTGTTACTGCAGATATTTACAGGAAATTAAAAATACTTATTTATGAATGTTGATTTTAAAGTGACACTTTCATAACAGCTATCGGTAAAAAAAAAATAAATACCTCGTCCTTCTATTATTCCCACTTACGAAGTTTAAAGTTTGTTTTTCCTTTGGCTAATCGTTAATGTGATTTTTAACAATATCCTTCCTTCCCATAATCACTAAGAGGACGCATGCAAACATCGTCATGGAAAGGACAGTATAGAAAACACATAAGTGCCATAAAATATCTTTAAAAAGGAGAAAATCACGAACATAAGGATATCACAAAAATTTGTAACCAAAGGCGGGAAATCTCAGAAGCACTTTTTCCTTCACTTCTGCTCCTTATAATTATGAAGTATTCTGGTACCGTGTTGTTTGGAAGTACAAATAAATTACTTTTCTCTGAAGCCTTTCAAAGCCAATTTCAATTTATGCAGGCCCATAGTTCCACATCAGGCTATATTATATGTATTGTATGTAACTCTAAGGCTTATCATATTGTAGTTATGTTCTGGACACTACTGTCAGTAGTTACGAATAGGACTACAACAGGAAAGCAATTAACGGAAAGAAGTACATACACGAAGAATGCAGCTTATATATTTCATTATTCAGTGAATTTGTTATCTCGGTGACTATAATCTGCAGCTATGTATCAGCGAAAGTGTTATCTAGGGCTAATGTAACCATAAATGAACACTGTAAATATAATACCTTTTAGGCTACAGATTTATGTGTCTACAACAGCGAAATGTTTCGACCTACATATTGGTTTCCCTCAAGCTCTTACAACTCCAAAAGCCCATACTGAAGAACGTAATGTATCAGTTTTAAGTTTACATAAAATATAAAGGTTGAGCTTAAAGTCTTTATCTGATTACAAACATTTATTACATGAAAATTACTGTACGCGGAATACAAACATATTTTTTTTTAAATGTAACTCAAGAATTTTTTACAACACATTAGTACACTTCAACATGTGCTCCTTTCGTTGCACGGAGAACGTGTAATCGATAATCAATTTCTCTCCACGTGTTCTCCAACATGTCTTCAGTTAGACTTTATGCTCACCCTGTAGACAGAGATTCAATCGAATATTACAATTCGTTTAAAATAAAATAATTCTTTGGATTTTAAGTATCCTGCAGTTCCTTACAGGTTATTTTTGCCGTCATCAGCCCAATGAAAATGTAGGAAAATATAAGCAACTTATAATTCTCATTGAACTGACATGGGAACAATAACAATAACCTTAAAAGGACTGCAGGCTGTTGCAGATATTAAGAATTATTTCATTGTGCATGACTTTTAATATTCGATATTATCTGTATTTTTACTGTAGGTAATCTTAATCAAACCTAGTACTTACTCATTACCTTCCTCGATATGGGATTTTGGAATTGTATGAGCCTGAGGATGACCTATATATATAGGTCGAAACATGTCGCTGTTTAAGACACACAAAATCTAATGTCTAAAAAACACATTTTGACCTATTCACATTTCGTATATTATATGCTCATAACACGGTGGGATGTCACACGTACAGAACATTGTAAAACTTGCCATTTAAAACTTCATGCGGTACATGCGTGTACGTAATGTAACTTACGCAGAACTGTCTTTAGGCATTCGTCTCCTAGCTGCAGTTCGTCACTGTACGAGTCACCCGGCAAATCGTGGCTAGGAGGCTTACTTTGTTCTCCACTAAAACAAACAAATTCCGTACTTTACGCAAAAAAAAGAACTTTCAGTTCATTAATAATTTCCTGACGCTTGCAATGTGTAGTGCAAAATTTTCTCCCAAAGCAGTTTTCTCAATCACTCCACGCTGTGAACCACATACCAAAGTTATTCAGTAGCAAGGGAGTGGCGGGTTAGTTCATGGCCGAAAGCCTAAAAGTAGAGAATTGTGCCGATAAGTTTGCTAAACTGAGGTGATCGAAAATATGGAAAATACAGGCAAATGTTTACATACTGCCAAGTTTTAAAAAACGTCTACCTTACGGGTCGCTTGGGCAGACACTGTGTGGTTCTTAAACACCTCGTAACTAAAACTGGCTTAATTCGTCAAAGCACAGATGTCGGCAAACGTACACCAGCTGTAGTGTTCCCACAGCTATATGCCGATATTTTAGTTCTCAGAACAAATACTAATTGTATCCCGTTAGACAAACCAACTTATTTTCACCATCAAAAAAGCCGTGTGCTCTTTTTGTGACAGGAATGAATAATCTTTCAAAAACGTCACGTAAAGAGCTTCGATGGATAAATCCAAATGGCTTTATTTTCACTCTACGGACAACAATATAAATAATCGCTTCATTTTATTTGCCCCTTCGTTAAACTTAGAAATTAGTCGTCCAGCATCACTGTGCTGTCTACATGTTTGTGCTAGTTTACACACCCCCCCCCCCTTTAAAATTGGTTAATGATGAGAAATGCGCTCTTCTGGGCTATTACAAGGCGTGAAATGGTAATTCCTTTCCGACGTTGCTGGACAATCTATCGGTCCCATAGTCAGAGATCAAGAAATGCTTGACGTCTGAATATAGGACTGATAGGTTACCCAGAAACGTCGGAAAGGAACTGCTACTACACTCTGCATAATAGCCCATAAGATTGGAGGTGTCATCTAATTCGCGGCGGAAGCCTGATATCTCGCTTGGCTAATGCTATTTACGAATCTTGGTATGAATATTTCCCACTATAGGCAAGACTATTATAGAGTACTCCCCCATTTCCTACAGTCAATTGTTGTAACTGAAGAATAAAAAACCAAATTGATGTCACTTATTATTTTAGTGTACTTCTTACAGGCTCAACATGTTTCGGACATTACTATGCCCATCATCAGGAGCTCGCGACTATGATGTTGATTACCACATTGGTCGTTTCGTTCTGTAAAGATGGAGGGGTTCTTTACAGAACGAAACGACCAATATTTTAATCCACATCATAGTCGCGAGCTCCTGATGATGGGTAGAGTAATGTCCGAAACATGTTGAGCCTATAAGAAGTACAATAAAATAATAAGTGACATCTAGCTGGTTTTTCATTCTTCAGTTATCACAATGATGCACGGTCCAATAAACATCAGTCAATTGTTGGTCTAACATCACGCTTAGCGTGACAGTTTTTGAGACAGGAGAGATGTCTGTGCTCCGTACTTCAGGTTCATCTACAGCTGTTTGACAGTGGATCTTCAAATGTGCAACTTTTTCTGTGGTACCTCTTGTAGAACGTAACATACCAACATAGCCATTGTGCAAAAACAAAACAAAAAAAAACAAAAATAAACTTTATTTCACTTTCGGTTTGATAGCAAATTGCGAAAGAAATACAACTTTTACGTGAAAATTTACATACATCGTAACGACGTAAAATTCTTTTAAGAAACACAGAAAAATACAAGCAGTTGTTAAGGTGGGACTTAGGAAGACTGAGCACTGCAGAACAGGTTGTTTCTTCGTTCGCTGTAGAGTAAAGATGTCGTCCGCTCTACGGCGAACAAACTCTTGATGTAAAGGAGACTCCCTGGATAATACAGATCGTGAATGTACATTCCATGAGCGGGATTGTAAATTCTATGAGCGGGCTCCGCTTTAAGATAGACATTGTATAACGCTACGAAAATGTAGCAAGTTTTTTAAAAAAACTCAATTTTTTTAAAATGACAACAAAACAGCCAAGACGCAGGTGCGTCGAAATAAAAATCTGTGAAATATAAAAGTGTATTTCGTGGGTTAATGTTTGAAACCCCCTGCTGGATCTGGGATCCAACTTCCTGCAGGTCAGAGGTTGAGTAATAGGACCCAAATAAGGACCGCTACCCAATATGTTTGCTAAGTTTAGAGTTTACTGATTTGCCATAGTTGTGAACTGCTATTCAGTTCAGTGGCGTAGCTAGGCTTTTTGTCCTCCGGGCCCGGAAATTAGAATGGCCCCAACCGACAGGAATAATTTCAAAATAAATCATAATTATTTACCTAATATTCTTTTATTTTTCTCAATAATTTTAAATCTGCTGAGAGCATAAAATCAACTTTTGTGACTCAAAATATTAATATTGCTACCCTTTGGACTCTGCTAGCAGGGGCGTTCGCACCACTCATCCCACCCCCAACTAAGTCCCTAATCCACTTCTCAATGAGTCCGGTAAAATATATATATATATATATATATATATATATATAGAATTATCACTTTTCACCTTAACCGGTAAAATATATTTACAGAAATGCCACTTTTCACTCTGTTTGGTAAAATAAATTTACAGAATTGCCACTTTTCACTGTCCGCTAAAATAAATTTATAGAATGCCACTTTCACTCTGTCCGGTAAAACAAATGTGTAGAATTAAACTTTAAACATGAAGACTTCTTCATGTCTTCTACCTTAATTCTGTGTCAAGAACGTTGTTTTGTAAACAGGTAGCGCGCCTAGTCAAGGCAGGATCAGTATTATTCTATCAGAAGCTTTCATTATTCCCACAGATTACGACCTTCTGGGTTGTAATGCCGGGTAGCATGATGCCTGCCTACCACACTGCATGATGTCACAACCCAGAAGGCTACAATTTGCATATTAACCGTCATAGGAACTTCATGCCCTACACGTTTGCTGTCCCCCTAAAATTCTGATCAATATCAATCAGCGAGTAATGCTAAAAGTCCGTTATTTTTTCTGTTGGTGTTGAACACTTATGTACGTCTTGTAGAGAAGTTCCATGAGTGAACAGAAGCGTGCTTGCATGAGACAATCTGAGAGTTCTACGCTTAGTTCGAAGGATAATATCAATGTGGATCTTAAAGAAACAGACTGTGAGAATTTAGAATACATTCGTCCGGTTTAAGGCAGCCTCCGGTGGCCTTCCCTTGTGAACAGGGTAATGAGACTGCCGATTCTAGAAACGATGAGTTTGTTGATAAAAGGAAAGTCTCGCAGATTTAAATCACGATATCTGCACCAAAGAGTCGGTTAAATAGGTAGTCCTTTGTTGTTTGGCTGGTTGGTTACACATTTGAAAGTTCTGCTAGAATATGGTCGACCGAATTCAGTAGGAAGCAGGAAGAATGGACGAAGTATAAAGTTTCTTTAAGCAGACATACGTACTTTGTGAGAAGAGATTTATGGTACATGTATTCACGGAAGATATGTCAGTACATTTTGTCTATACAAGAAAATATACCGAGCAGGAGAGCAGGCAACGTGGGAATGGTTGAGTAGTTTGAATCTCTCTAACACGAACACTACAAGAAATTCTGCATAGATTTCTGAGAAGCGTGTAAAATCCTGCTGCAAAAGAGACATCTGCCAAAGGGTGAGTCCTTATGAATCTGGATCACTCGCGCTTCTTCCTCAAACCACCCCTTCCCTCACTAGTGCAGTCCAGCTGTCCAGAATGCAGAATTCTTGGGCCGTTTATAGTTATTAACACTTCAAAAAACAGAGGGTAAAACCGGGAGAGACGCCACACTTTTTGCAACTTTCGAAGTAAGACAATACGAAAATCGTTAAAACAGCCGAATCTTCAGAGATACTACATTTAACGTTTCTACTTTACTAAGCTGTATGCAAAATATCTGCATAAATGAAAGCTTCCGAAATACAGGGCGACGAAATGTTGTCTTTTCAGCGTCCCTCGCGGACATCCCATTAGAGAAGCCGCTTTTTGTCAGGGATAGATGCCCCTTTGTAGCGAGAGGCACCGCACTTTGAATTCAAGAAGCAAGCTAAATAAATTTAAAATGTTGAAATTTATTCAAAGTAGTGAAGCAGTATCAACAGTAGAATAGAAAATATATCGTTAAGTACACAATATTTGAAACAAATGAAGTCAGGAGTCTAGGTTGCCATGAACGAGATATTCTAAACCCTCTCCTGCATCTTGCTCTCTTTCTCTCACAGTAACTTTCTACCACAGCCCATGTATTTGTCTGTGTATGGAAAACAGAACTCGTGCAGCCAGTTTCTGCAGCTCACACATTCGATCCAGTCATTATCCTTAGTTGTTTGCACGTAGTTTTCCCAGCATTCACAGCTCTTCTTTTCAGAATCTTCAGATGTCTACTGATTATGAATATCTGTTTTAACTGACATCTTTTTCTGCATTTTCTGACCTTGTAGACCTGAAGTATTGTGGCTGCTTACACTTTTGATATCTCTGCTTTTTACTTCATTCCTCTTTGGTTCTTTCACTTTTCTTCGATATTATTAGCTTCTTCAGTGATAAAAAAAAAACGGAGTTGCTGTTTTTTTAATTGAATATTTTCTCAGTATTTTCGGTACTGGACTGACCTTCTACAAATGCGGAGGAAGTAATTTCTTGAGGGGAAGTGTTTGAAGGAAGTACGAGTATAGTACTCAGAGTACTTAATTTTGGTTCTACCGAGATAGGTAACAGGGTTTGAGAATTTGTTACTGAAGCAGGTGATACAAAAATCAAAGGTGCTGTTTCCTTAAAGTTGTAGTTTCGCTGAAATCAGAAATGGAGATCAAATATTCAGATCCTCCGTTGTGGATGAAAGGTTAAACACCCGTTGATTCTAAGCACTTACACCAACACCCACGGAAGGAACTTTACTCCAAGCAAACCCAACGAGTCACGCCGTGAGATATCGAGTGATTTTACATGTTGCGGCTCAGTTTTTAAAATGACTCTTTAAAGGCCCAAAGAATATTTTTACAACGGCTGTAAAGTATGAATATAGTGTTTTCGTTGTTATACCGTGCATGTTGTCAAGTCACTCAATTATTTTACCAACCACGGCATGCTGCCACAAAACCAACTGGAATAGTGAAATTAATATGACTTTTAATAGTGTAACTTTAGCAAGGACGATATAGCTCCCTGATGATGGTCCTAGGACCGAAACATGTCGGAGCATTTTTAATGTTTTAATGTTTTAAGCTGTAAATTTTATAAATTTATATAAGTGCTGTGGTTGGTAAAATAATTGAGTGATATGAATATAGCGATTCGGTAGACAAATGATAGTAACGTTATTTTCAATAGCAGTCTGAAGCAGTACAAGGGAGCTGCCATCTACCAGCACAAGAACCTTCCCCGAAGCTCTGTGTTTGAATAAATGCTCTGTAAACCACTTGAAGAATAAGTTCGAGCTAATGCACGACGATTTCCGTTTCATGTACACATCTGACCCTGGGGATAAGCCATCACCGAAATCGGGTTTCTTGTTGACGTCCTTGAACATTACAACAAGGGGCAGAAATCTCAATGGGGGCATGGGTGTCTGTCTGTTGTGAGTGTTGTGTGTTGTCAGGCAGAGGTCTCTGCGACGAGCTGATCACTCGACCAGAGGAGACCTACCAAACGTGGTGCGTCGTTGAGTGTGATCAAGAAACCTTGTGAATGAGGAGGCCCTGGACCACTGGGGGCTGGTGCGCCAAATAAAAAAGAAATATGCATTATTACGCTGACACGTGCGGCCTGTCTGACTGTACAATATTTGTCTCATTATCTCATAAACGGCACGATTTTCGGGCAAAAAATATTACTGAACCTAAAATGTGTGTTTTGATTTTCTCTACAAATTTGTCTAAAACATTTCTCATTCTTAGAAGAATTGAGCGAGATACAATCACAATGTACTTCTGTCTTCACGTAAAGTACCAGTCACTCTCATCATATTTTAATTCAGCTTGAGTTTTCTCGAAACACTTTCGAAAAAGCTTCAAAAACTTTGATGAAAATCTGTCCAGTAGGAGCAGCGTTGTTCCACGCGGACAGACGGAGGGACGGACGGACAGACGGACAGACAAAGAGACATTACGAAAATAACAGTCGCTTTTCGCAGTTTTTAGATCATGTCTATAATGGTTACTGAGCGTTACTACATAACCTCAACATTTGTGAATCTGTTTTAACTAAAGCTTATGGCTTTGAGTTACTGAAGTGACAGCACCCCGTCGCTTCACCACAGATCACATGTTAATTGCTGTGCCTGTTATCAGGCATCTGGATTTGTATAACAACAGTCAAAACTTGTTCAATTTGTTGATCCAACAGATAATTCTATTGTACTGTGGACGAGGCTTTGCAGTGTGCAAGATAACTCTGCCCTGGACGGCTTTAATCCTGTTGCTAACTAACGAGTTTGTTTGGGGAGAATAAATCGTTGTACAATGACACGAGATGTGATCTGAACTGCAGCACAATTCGGGAGAATTTTGCCGTTCCTGCACATAACTTTCGCTTGCGTAAATTTCAAACACGACAGAACGTGTGCTTCATGTCGGGCTGGTGACTCTTTAGGCACAAATGTTGCTACAAGCGATCGTTAGTTTCGTAATGTCTATCCGTTTGCCGTCCGGATGGGATAACTTGGCTCCCAGTAGACAGATTTGCACGAAACTTGGTATTTGAATATTTTAAGAAAATTATCGGGAAAATTCAAGTTTCATTAAAATCTCCCAAGATTAATGGGTACTTCACATGAAGATCTGTGTACACTTATGATAATGTCACTCTGAATTCTCTTTTGAATCAATAATGTTTCAGGCATATGCTGTACAGAATATCAAAACACGATTTTATGTACAGTAACGTTTCTCACAAAATCGTGCCGTTTATGAGATATTGTGGAAAGGCGCGGTAAAGACGGACAGGCCACAAATAACAATAGAGTACGGCATATGCGCTTTGCATATTGGATAACTAAGGTTACAAGACACACAATAAGTATACGTAAAACTTGCTGCTTTTCCGCTGGAAAAAAAGTTAAGTGAACGCTCTTAATATTACGTTTATACGTACATTGCTTGTCTTGTTATTTCACGGGTCCTAAGACAGACAGTGTTTGCGACTCTGCACCGACACTGTATTTCACGGGTCCTAAGACAGACAGTGTTTGCGACTCTGCACCGACACTGTATTTCAGTTATACTAAAGCCCATCAATCAAAGAACGTGACATCTGAGGGTCTAACGGTGGTCACTATACAGGTTTTTACTTCAGTGTTGCGACGCCGTAAAGTCCGATGCATCTGTACCAATTCTGACAGGCTACTCGGCGTCACGAGACATAATATGGCACTTGTCAAAAAGAAAAGCAGATACGATTGATAGTCTACGCAGCATGGATTAGGGAAGGTGATTTTGCTCCCTCAAAGTGTTGACAGTCGCATGCCACTAGTGATAAAGTTGGGAATTAAAAAACCAGAGCACTGGAGTAAGCTCCTTGAAACTTAACGTAAATTCGACACAGACTCTTAATTCATTTCTCTTTTAAGCAATATTTTCGTTTCATGGGCCTAGGGAAAATATCACGTGTCTGTCTACACAGCTACGTATTAAATTACTACTGAAGTAAACAGCATGGAGTTGTGTGACGTTAAGAATATTTTAACTACAAGTACGAATTTTACGTAACTAGTGAAAACAAACTAAATTCTTACTTTGATTCAGTCAACGCTTCAGGTCCAAATTCATAAAAAAAAAGTCCTAATATAATGTGTCAATATTCATGTAAAATATAATTTTGAATTATCCTACGACCACTTCTCTGAATGTCCAAGAAAATGTAAGAAAAGCCACGCCTCGGTAAACTTTGAAAACACTGAACGAAGAATCCTCTCTTACCATTCAAATTTTTCAACAGATCATTGTGCACACACACACACACACGCGCGCGCGCGCGCAAATAATGTATATATATATACCATACATACTAACTCTATGGAGCAGTGTCCTTCATGAGAAGCTCACAGTTCGTCAGCTTGCTTAATTACTTACTCACTTACTTAGTTACTTACTTACTTTCTCCATGGTGCAGAGTCCTTCTTGAGAAGCTAACTGTTTTGCAGCTAGTCAAGAAATTCCCCGCATTTCACGGAACCCGAATGTTCATTACCGCACTCACAAACCTCCGCCACCCGTCCCTATCCTGGGCCAGCCCAATCCAGTCCGTATACCCACATCCCACCTCCTGGAGATCCATCCTAATATTATCCACCCATCTACGCCTAGGTCTCCCCAGTGGTCTCTTTCCCTCCGGTTT
>Ga0131853_10015924_pt1 | contig 13736 bp, 6 predicted proteins | sample TergutLab28metaG_FD_92764 | JGI IMG/M metagenome (GOLD analysis project Ga0131853, IMG submission 92764) | Labiotermes labralis P1 segment gut microbial communities from Petit-Saut dam, French Guiana - Lab288 P1 (version 2) (version 2) | ecosystem: Host-associated > Arthropoda: Insects >... | reverse complement strand
CAAATTATTTCCCTCTTAAAGATGTATAACTTAGACTACATAGTAAATTTTCCTACTCGAATAAATGATTATACAGAAACAACAATTGATAACATATTTCTGGATAGAAGTAAGAACGAAAACTTTATTATTGAACCATATTACAACGGACTATCTGATCACGACGCTCAAATGCTCAAACTCTATATCCCCTCATATACATCTTTTAAACCTGGATTGGCTAGAACTGGTAGGAAGTATGATGACTCCTCTCTAAGTGACTTTAAAATGAAATTAAGCTATGAAAACTGGGAAAATGTTTTTAACTCCACTAGTGATAATGACGTAAATGTTATATTTAATAATTTTTTTAATATGTATTTAAGGATATTTTGTGGCAGTTTTCCTCTACATAAATTTTTGGTTAGAAATAAGTGTAAAGGGTGGCTTCCAAAAGGTATATTAATTTTATGTAGACACAAAAAAGATTTATATCTACTTTGTAGGATGTCTAATAACATTGTCTTAAAAAGTTTTTATAAAAAATACTGTAAAATCTTAACTAGCACTCTTCAGTTAGCAAAGAAATTACATTACAATAAATTAATATCACAATCAGAAAATAAAACAAAAACAGCCTGGAGTATAATTAAATCTCTGACTAATAAACGAGCAGATAGTAGTGAGGAACCTATGTTGAACATTGAAGGAAAATTAATTAAAAATCCTCAGATTCTTTCAGAAACCATCAATGATTACTTCTCTAACATTGTTGAAGAATCAGTCAATAAAATAATTAAACAAGATAACAATGATCTCAGTAAACATTCTTACAAGCAATACTTAGTCAATGCATTTAAGCAACCTTTTGCTCCAATAAAACTCAAGTCAGTAACTGAAAGTGAAATTTATGAAATAAATAAAATTCTGAAATGGAAAACATCGTACGGGTATGACGAAGTTCCGTCGTGGATTGTAAAACTGAGTATGCCATTTATTTCATCTCCATTAATTTCTATCTGTAATAAGATGCTATCTACAGATACATTTCCTACTTGGCTAAAATTTTCTCAAGTTTTTCCGTTGTTTAAAAAGGGTAATAAAACTGAGATGTCGGATTACAGGCCAGTATCCCTATTAACATCCTTCTCTAAAATTTTTGAAAAAGTTATTTATAACAGACTACTTCAACATACTAAAGAAAATAATATAATTGATACAGATCATTATGGATTTAAAAACAATAGCTCAACTGAATTGGCTATATTTAAATTAATAAATCAAATTTTATCACATATTAAGAATAAATCCTTAGTCTGTGGTATCTTCTGCGATTTAAAAAAGGCTTTTGATACTGTGAATCATGATATTTTAATATCTAAACTTGAGTATTATGGCATCATCGTTAGAACCAATAAACTAATCAAATCCTATTTAAGTAAACGGTACCAGAGAGTAACAATTAAAACATCACATGTTTCAAATTGGGAATTAGTAAAGCATGGGGTGCCTTAAGGACCATTTCTGTTCTTATTTTACATAAATGATTTACCTCAATTAGTAAAATATATTGCCTTGTCGGTACTATTTGCTGATGACACAAGTTTTTTTAATAGCACACCCTAATTCAATGAACATGAACCAAGATCTCAAATTAGTTCTAGAAATAACACAAAAATGGTTTAAATCAAATATAATGCTATTAAATTATGATAAGACCACTTTTATGCAGTTTCCTTCAAACATTAATTACCAATCTACAGTTAATACACAATCTTGATTGCAAAATCAACTGCACTAATTCCATTAAATTTTTAGGTGTTATAATAGAATCCTCATTAACATGGAAAAAACATATTGGTTATATAAATTCAAAGCTAAATTCACTAGGTTACATACTTTGTTCCCTCAGGTCTGTCTTATCATTAAAAATTATAAAACAGATTTATACCTCTTATGTTCACTCAGTTTTAAATGATGGTATCATATTCTGGGGTAACTCGTCATATAGTAGAACAATTTTCATAACACAAAAAAGAATTATAAGAATTATCATAAAAGCTAAAGCAAGGGACTCTTGTCGTTCAGTGTTCAGTAGCTTGGAATTTTAACTTTATTTTCATTATATTTTCTCAATTCTTATGTTTGTTGTAAAGCATAAGGATATATTTACATTTAACATTGAACTGCATAAAATAAATACTCGCCATAAATTGGATTTACATGTTCCTTCAGCGAACTTAACTAAAGTTCAAAAAGGAGTTTACTATTCAGGTGTCATATTATTCAACGCCCTACCTCTTGGTATCAAGAAAGTAACGCATAATACTAATAAATTTAAACATGAATTGAAAAAGTTTCTTTTAAAAAACTTGTTTTATTCTGTTGAAGAGTATATGAATAGAGATGTTACATAGGATATTGGTGTTCTCCAGTAATTAATCCATTATATATTTTCAATAAAGTTTATTACCTTACATACATTGCAACAACATGATTGTGCTGACACATACAAAAATATGTATAAAATCTTGTACTTAAATTCTGAAGTTTTATGTAAGGTTTATTAGATTTTTTATACATGCATTTATTTATGTTAAACCCTGTTTTTAAATTTTGTATTTTACTTCAATGTTTATCAGTTCTCTTATATATGTATTTATTTACGTCAAGACAAGTTCCATGTAATGCGTTAATTTAACTTATTGACAAATTCCACTCCTAAAAGGCTTGTACCAAAATGGATCGATGAATGCAAATAAATGAATGAATGAATGAATGCTGAGCTCAAATCATTTGTTGTAACGACAACTATACATGGAATCGATGTAAATAAACATAAAATAGAACTGCTTGTTTCCGAAGCTCACTATAACCACATTTTCTGGTTCTAGCAATTTTATTTTTATTATCCCGTATTTCATCGAAACAATACGGGATGATAATCTGAAATTCCAAGGAAAATAGTTCACAGTAGTGCAGTAACGGGGTTGAATGATGCATTCAACATAAACAACGTAACTTTACCAGCCTAAAGTAAGGTGTAAAGTATCCTGTGCTAAATTATCCAAAACTAACATGAAGTCTCCTAATCTAGGGTGAAGTGTGCAATCATAAACTATCCTAACCAAATGTAACCAGTGCCATTAAAACTGTGGTAATGTCAAAAAGGAATCAAGAAGACCGAAATGAACTGTACACTCTAGAGGAATGACATAGGTATAATGTGACGTGAAGTGATGCGCGAAAATTGCAGTTAATGCTCAAGTAAACTCGGTCCTTTTCTGGGCCAGCACTTCATGCTAGAAAGGGGGCACAGTGTGAGACCATGTGTGTCCACAATGTAAATGAAAAATTCATTGGCCACTCTGGCAAAACTTCATGCTAGAAAGGGGGCACAGTGTGAGACCATGTGTGTCCACAATGTAAATGAAAAATTCATTGGCCACTCTGGCAAAACTTAGATATGGCTGAGCCTTTATACACAACCTTTCACTGCTATCAGTGGTGACACATTAATGTCCTAGTGTAATTTGAAGGCTGTGACTATGAAATTCCAAAACAGACTTAATTCGAGCAGTCACAGTTGTCCCTGTTTCCATAAGAAATTTTCTAGAGTATTGCTTTTCTGGAGTTTGAATCTTTGGTGTTCCAGAGTGTTGTATACTGTTGGTACAGTATTAGAATATTGTGTTGTCTTGTAATTCAGGGGCGACTGTATGCAGTGGGAAATTCTCCATTATTCAATTTGACAATTGTGGAGAGATTTTGGTTGTACTCTGCCTTTCTTCTACCACCCTGTCTTCACAGTTGGCAAAAACTATGGGGTTTTTGTCGTGTGGGGAACCCCATCACAGATGTAGTCTTAAGAATTGTCATTCATAATATAGTAGCTTTTCTTATTTCACACTTACAAATTGCTATTTTACCCCACAGTTTATTGAAATGTTATCATTTTTAGTACACATTGTGATGGTGTGATTGTTTAACACTCTTCACTGTTGAGCCCTGCTGACTCCTGTGGACAGAAACTTTCTGTTTTATAGTCTGTCTTTAATCTCATTTTAGGAGAAAGAAGAAAAATGATAAGAAGAAATTATTAGAACAGGTATCAAAAGTTGCTGAAGTAAAAAAGGAAGAGAAGTCCCAAGTGAATGAAGTAAAACGGACAAAAGCTGAGCTTGCATTTCAGAAGATGCAAGAGAAAATGGTAAGATTTCTGCACAAGTTGTTGTTGTTACTATTATTATGATTATCATCATCAACATTACTACTACTACTCTTACATTCATAACCTTGCAATTCAGCTTATCAGGTGTGCCAAAATGTGGTGCTGGTATATACAGGGACAGTAACATTGTGTACAGGTTCGAGGAGATTTATGCAGTAATTGTTAGAGCAAATTAAATTAGTGTAAAGATTTATCATAAAATAAACATCTGCATGAATATAATATGACATTTTGCCAATCTTTCTCTCTGAAGTTGGATTCCCTTGCATCTGAAAATGAATGCGCACTTACTCTGATACTTCATGTTTAACCCCACTATGTCATGTTAGTAACACCTGGAGAAGTTTTAATACTTTTATTTAACCTACAGTATCAGATTCAGAAATTAAGTAGAATGGTTTATTTGCAGTTAACAATACCTGCACCAAGGGACAGGTCAATAATTTGTACGTTTCATGTAATATTAAAAATTTTGAGTCATATTATTCTTCCACTACAGAAAGGCGAACAAAGATTGTTTTTGCGAAAAGTGAGAGTCGGTGAAAGAATGAAAATATGTAATGGGTGTTAAAAAGTTGCCTACCTGCTTCCCCACTCTTCCCTACACTGCTTACCTCCCTTCCATCAACAACCCAAGCCTGTGCACATAAAGTGCATGGCTTTTGGCCAGTGGAGGAGTTAGTGGAGCTGGCTAGTAGGCCTTCTGGGGGTGGTGAAGTGGCGAAGGGTGTGTGTTTATTTGCTTGGAACTTAGTGTGATAAGATCAACTGCACTTAGGGAGACAGAGAGGAAAGAGGGACTACCAAACATGATACACTCTCACTGCATTAGTGATTTTTTCTTTAACATGCCTTCTGAATATTCCACTGGCCAAAAACTGTGCACTGTACTGTACAAACAAGTAACGGAGAGACAGCACATGTGGACAGTGGCCACTGGTTTCTGTGGCAGAGGGCATGGTGATGGAAGTTAGGTGCTAGGCAGGTGGGTGGGGAAAAAAAATGGATTCATTCTTTGTTTGATTCAAGTATGATACTTACATAAAGATAACTGTAATTGAGTGGGATGGTTGATTCATAGGTGAACCATATGCTACAAGTCCATTATGTTGAAAGTAAAAATCACGTATTTGTCTTCGTCTCAGAAGAGCTCAAAATTACTTACTTTCTAATCCCTGGCCTGTTTGACTTGAAGCATTGTTAAGCATAGGTAGTTGTGATATGCATTTTTGCCTGTAAACTTGTGTTCATCACATATAGTATTGTTTATGCATCCCTTAAATGTATAACATATTTGGTACTTGAACTGTTCCTCAGTGATAAACTTCTATACCAGTTGGAACATTATTCCTGCAGGGTATCACAAGTAATTGTGAACCAGTCCACATAAACCAGTAAGCACTTTGCACAATGTTTATCTTGGGCAGTGGGACAGGGAAATAACATACTTTTCATTATTTTCATACTTTTTTTTTTTAAACTGTGTAAGTGTATATACAGTATTAAAGAGGTAATGCCTACCACTGTATATAAATTCTTAATACATTTTTATTTCAGCAAAAGGAACGAATCAAACAAAAAGCTGCAATGACACACAAACAGAGGGTGGAAGAATTCAACAGGCATCTGGATAGTCTCACAGAACATTTTGATATTCCAAAAGTCAGCTGGACAAAATAGAAATTCAATATGGGAAGAATATATCAGCAACTGGTATTCACAACTATTATTTTCACATTTTAAAATGTACAAATTTGTAACTCTATAACAATAAGAGACAGATTACACAGTGAAAATAGATTTGAGTACTACTGCATTGAGTCAGTTTGTATAGAAATTAATACACATTTTAGCTGATAATGCAGTGTATAAGGTGTATTTTTCAGTCATCCACAAACAATGTATTTAACACTGATAATGTTCTCCTCATGAAAACCTGTTGTACTTTATTATATGGTAGAACAGTAAATATAAAGTTCAGCACTAGGAAGCTTCAGATTCAAAATCAGTTAAATTCGTAGCTTTATTTCAAAGAATAAAAATAAATACTTTCCTCCCATTTTTGTGTCAAGAATATTGATTATGCAGGTTTTCTATGAAGTGTACTAACAAAGTGCACAATACTAGTGAAGTTTTGTGTACTGGGATCAGTTTTAGTTGTGGTGAAGGTGAAATTGCCCCTGTGCATGCCATGAAGATATAATGGGAAGTGGAGTTATAGCTCCACTCATTCTTAACCTCAGCACCAGATGGAGTGTGTGGTCAGCTTACCATCCCAGCTTCTTTACCTCTGGTGTCTGGTGACTAGGAGGCTCGGTGGACCTGTCAGCCAGTCTGGATGCCTTGGAAGGTCAGTGAGAGACATAAAATCTGAAAGAGATGTACTGACTGACGAAAAACTTGATTCAGATTGAAGATGTGAGGCCTGCACTGAAGCAAGTCAGCATTCAGTTGTGAATAATTGCCTTCTGCTCCATTGTGCAGAAAGCTGGCTGGAACACCAAAGACAAAGACACGTGGCAAACTTGACACTGTGTATAATCAGTTACATAGAAGATGCCACAATGATCTGGGAAAGGGATGTGGAAAGTGATGAAGCAGCATAATTTTAACACCTGAAGACATGGTATACCAGCAAATATGGTGAAAAACTGTGAATGTGTAAATTTTGTGACACTGGAATACTCTTATGGATAGATTAGATAGATACATAGACAGAGGTTCTGCCTCTTTCGGCCAGTCATTAATGCATACCTTTTGTGTAAAGAGAGTTAGTAAATGTATAGAAAGTCTTTTGATGTTTCTCCATACTGGTTCTGTGCACTTTCTCTAAAGCACCCTACTTCTCTGTTTTATTTGTGCATTTCCACCTTAAGCAGTAATATAATATCCAGTAATGTGTACTCATTTCTATCTTTTATTTCCTTTTGTGGTTCCTTGTAAAACTCCTGTCCCTTTATGGCCTTTACTGCTAAACAATGTGCAATCAGATCTAGGTCCATGTGTTTTTTAAAATGTAAGTCATGATTCTGTTAGGGATGTAAGGATAAATCTTTTTAACCAGTAATGTTACTCATATAGCTCCTGTCTGTTATATTCCCCCCCACTTACACTGACCCACAAAGACCCTCTTCCACTTCATTCTATAACTGCAAAGGTATAAATTTTGTTATTCTTCAATTCCACTGTTAATTCATCTAATTTGTTAGTAACTCCATGTGCATTCCAAGTGCTTCAAACCTTGTGTGTAATTTATACTGTAAACAATCCAGCAGGCCTGTAATTGGTGATCCATGTCAAATGGACATTAACCCTTTAAAGACGAAGCACAGACTGCTTAATTTAAAGACCTGGTTCCTATGACGCAGTAAACGCTTTTCATTTCGGTTATAAAAACCAATCAGTTTATGTTACATGGGGCAGAAGTCACTGTTTATTCTGAGATAAATACAAAACACATTAAACAGTGTGGGCAGAATGTCAGTTCTTAAGTTTTAAACCTGGTAGTGCATGAAACCAGTAGGCTTTAAAAGGTTAAACTATGATATGGTCACAGCAGAAATGAACAGGCAATGCAGACACTACATATTGATAACAAACTTACCATAGTAAATGGTTCTTGTAAAAAACTGTTCTGTAATAATTTATAATAAACACTGATTTTACATACAGTAACTTCACATTTATGTTGGAGAGAGCTGGTTGAAGTCACTGGTATATTGGTTGAAAGGCACAATACTTGCTGATTCTCCACAGCTGTGGAAGCTATCCACCACTGTCATGTGCCTCGCTCTGTACAATCCACTCTGAATGGTTAAAATAAGTTCCATTAAATTCGGAAATTTGTGCTGCTCATAATTACTTAAGAACAAACTGTTGTGCACACAGAAATTAAAACTGAAATAACAGTCATAATCTATATCCTGCCTCTTGGTACACATCATTTCACAGAAGGGAAAGTGAGTAATATAAACTGGAAAGTTCACTCTATATTCATGTATAATACCACGCTACAGTTTACAAAAATGATCACTCATATGTACATACTATTTCAAAATTCTCAGTACATTCATCACTAAAAAATGTAACGAATTTATTTTTAGAAACAATATAATGCATCTATTTCACCTGATATATATACTCAAGTACAAGACAGTTCTTAGTACTAACATGTTTCAAGATCTCTTACATACAAAGACACATGTCATACAAAAATATAAAAGTCTAGTTGAATGACCACAGGCAGGGAGTAGAGAAATATTTCCATAAAACCATATTTCATGCACTGCTCATAATTTCTTATATTTCTTGCTTCTATATGAAAAAATATAGCTCCCTAGTAAAGCTTATTGGATGGAATTCTTGTAAGTGCCTTTTGTAAAGCAGGCAAAGGGTTATTCAATGTACAATATCAGATCTTATACATAAATAAAAACATTTTAAAACAGATAATATTAATGTACATGGCTACATATTAATATCCTACAAGAAATATACTTAAAATAAATTTTAATATATTAATATCAGATTCAGAAAGAAACAACCAATACAGTACCATTCCAATGGTAAATGATTATTAAGACCATCTAACTCTTTTGTTCATTAAGACACTCCCAATTTTGGTGCACAATGTTTGCGCCTACTTATGACCTCTTAGACACTCCCGTACATCAAACAGTACATTTCTAGACAAGATTTAATATCTTTTTTAATGGCAATGAAAATTAATGTTCTAGTGTTCTGGGTCATGAAATCTTGTAGATGTTTTGAAGGAACCTTCAGCCTCCATCATCAGGGTAAAAGGCTCCTCTTAAATGTTGGTCACCACCTACATGGTGTCATCACTTACAAGAACACAGTCTTAATGTCATTCTATTAATGTGGTTTAACATTACTGCTTATACAGTATCCAGAAGCATGGAATATTAAGTACTGACATAAGGAAATGGAAAGAGAACTGGCTATTGATCCACACCAGAGCTTGTCCTCATATAAAAATTAATCTCAAGCATCTTTCAATCAAATATGTCACATACAGTCCTAATTTTAAAATGAAACATTACTCATAGCAAAGATTTTGCAATGGCGTGAGTCTTCAAAGTAAGTATCTAACAACCAGGGTAAGTTTATGACCATACCATTTGTTTTTAAGTTCATGTAACCTGTAGTTAAAATAAAATTACACATAAAGTAACATGTTTTCATTTCAACTTCAAGAACTGCTATTGACTGAGACAATATGTTACTTTAAAAACAAAGTTAACAATCAAGGTGAAGTAACAGCATACAGTACAGAGTTCAATAATCATGAGAGAACATTACAAGTTAGACAGCTGTATAAGTCAATACCTACAATTTAGTGTAAATCTTGTAATTATTTTGTGCTGAGCTGTAGCACAAGTAATATTTTGTTTTCACCATTGTGATGTACTTGAGAAATGTCAACGCTTTCACAGTTCTTCATATATTAGGTTTTAGACTTCAGCACTAATAAACTGTGTAATGCTGAAATATTTCTACCTTTTTTCCCCAAGTGAATGAGTTTTGCAATCATTTAAATGTAATACTGTCTTCAAATTTAACTTTTCTTACACCAAAAGAAACTACCACACTGTTATAGCAAGCAGACCAATGTATTCCATCATTTCACTGAACCTACTTTCCGACAGCTAACTCAAGTTAAAAGCAGGCGTAAGTAGAGTGTCAGTAATATGTCTGACACACATCTTGAAAAACATGCATTTTCAGAAAATCAGTATCCATATTTGGTGCCTCAAAAGGGTCAGCTGATGAACTGCACACTTCATTTTCTAGCATGGCTTGTCATTAATCTAGAAGTACTGTCTAGAATGCATACTCAATACATTGCCATTTGTTTTCACTACTTATGTAATACTCTTTAAGAATCATCTTACAGTTGGCAAATAAATAGTCCTGATGATGGCAATTTTATTCTGCACAAATTACAGTCATCTTCCAGCCAACAAATAATTGTATTTTCAATATTCTTAATGCCAGTGGCTTTCTACTGCCAGAGTAGTGTACTAAATTCTTTACTCACTTGTAAGGGAAACCACCAAAGTTTTAGGTAAAGTTGCCTCTGTGCAGGCCAGGGAGGCATTTATTTGGGGGGGGGGGGAGCTATAGCTCCACTCATTCTTAACCTTGACACCAGAGGTCAGATTCACACTCCAGCCACTTTAGTCCTGGGAGAAAGTGCTCTATGCACCCACTGAATAGGAGGCTGGGTAGACTCCAGAGCCATTCTGGACCCTTTGAAAAACAGAAATATCTCCTTTATCTGCTGGCAATCAAAATCCTGATAATCCAAGCCATATCCAAATCATAGTACCAATTATGCTAAACCAGCAGAAAATTTAAGCCAACTTCACACTTGGCGGTGAATCTAATTCTCTCCATAGCAATGCCTCCAATAAAATGTTGCGTCTTGTATTCTATGACTCATACCACTTAAAAAATTAACACTCTACTCAAGAACCTTTTGGCTATCCAAGTTTTTTCATGTTTTCAACATCTCATTTTTCTCTGGTAAAAATGACCTTACAATGAAAAAGTGTGCCTTCACCATACATTCCTTTCAATGTCATGCACACTCTGAGATTTCCTACCTACTAATGTTGAATCTAAAAAGATCATTTTCAGACACACACACACACACACACTGTACACTACTTTGTCCACCTTGATTCAAAAATCTTAAAATAACAAACATATTTTTGGGACTGAATATGGATGAAAACAGTAGTGCAGAATACTTACTATACTTGCACTTACAAACTACTTTAATATGTAAAAATACTGTAATGATTCCAACTAAATGATGCTATATAGCCTGTGCCAGACAGTAATACCACATAACTCTAATAAATTTGAAGATATAAGGAAATAAACCACAATTAAAAATATTCATAAAACTGTAAAAGCACACAACCCTCTTTAGTAAAGCTTTCACATCACCAGATCTCTGAAATTTGTTCACAAATAATCTTATACATGGATAGTACAAGAAATTCCTTTTATGTTGTACATCATTATGCTACTTTACTTACAATCTGAGACCTGTGTGGTTTGATATTTTGACTGCATTGATGATGAATTTCACATTCTTCTGGGATATATGGCTGTACTGACTGGTAACTTGTTACTAACACTTTGGAGGAGCTTGTCTCCACTGTGTAGAGCTTGCTGCAGTCCAAGATGGCAGAAGGAAGTGGAAGGAATGACAAGATGAAACACTCTCTCCTCCTGCAGTTCTTATCTGCTTCCTTCTGTTTCCTTGCCTTCTACTGTGATCTACATGACTCCACCCACCCCTAATACAGGTCCCCCACATACTGACTTTCTGTTAACTATTGCCTAACCTGCTGTTTCCTTGTGGAATGCAACTAGTTCTTCCAGCAACGTATTCTTCTTTGACTATCCTGTACATGGAGGCAGTAAGCTCCTCAAAATGTTACTAACAAATTACCAATCAAAATGGCATCACATCTCAGAAGACTGTAATCTTCAATCTGAGACCTGTTTTAATGCATGAACTGTAAGAACAATCTGAAATGTACTCCAAAATTTAAATATGAAGACCTGAGCAAATGCAATGCAAACATAAATGCAGCTGTGGAATAAAATATGTGAGTCACAAATTGAAAAATGAAAAAGTGTTGTATAAACTATTTTCTATCTTACATAATAACAACATCTCAGATATGCTTATTTAATTTTTTTTTTGTTGCAAGATTTCAAGTACTTACGGTGTATAAAATGATTACTTTCTTCCGGAATGGGAAAACACATAACATGGCAGAAATCCACCAACATTTTGAATACAAATGCCTCCAGCTTACATATATTACCCTAAGTGGAAGGAGATGAATCCTCTGAAAGATTCTCAAAGAATAAACTATGCCACTTCCTATATTTTACACATCACATATCTATATAAACTTGTGACTCCCAGAAAGAACCTGGACTCAGTGGCCATTTCAATAAACCCACTGAATGCAATATGGAATACAAACCAGTCTCATTTACATGATGGTAAGACAGGGGAAATTCAAAGTCATCACATAAACACACTGACCGTTAAATTAAAGTGTCTACAACAACAGTGGAATGTAGGCTGCAAATTAGTCTAACAATGCAACTACAGAAAAATAGTTATGGAGGTTTCTAAACTAGGTGTGTGAAATTACACATCAGCACATTTCAAACACTGCCGAGTCTGCTACCACAAGCCAAGAAGGTGCTGGTATATCCACTGAATTACCAGCGAATGTAAAGTCTAAAGGCACAAGACAGGGATCTTGAAATCTGTGGCCACAGCAAAGGAGATATCCCTCACAAAAAAAGAGTCAAGAACTGGATAAAATAAGCAAGGGGAATTCTACCACCTCCATTACTGGACTTAACTTACTATTATATGTGGCTTGCATTACAATGAGAATATTACTTGCAGACAAGGTAAGATTTTTGTTAGGTGACATGTGCAAAGTCAATGAAAATCATCATGATACACGTGATGGTTCAGCACCCATGGGTGGTGGAATCAACTCTAAATGAAATAACTCTTCAATTTGTACTGTAACTCATCAAATGGTCAAGTTCTGTCTTTCTTAAACAGAAAAAGTCTCCAGAAATTACTGTTTTGTGGGATGTGATGCCAAGCAATTCTGTACACCACAGCACATGTGTTAACAGTATGAAAGTACAACCCCTCACGGGTCAACGTGCCAGAAAACAGTAACCTTCAAAATTACAAAACTCAAACATTATTATGAGATTACATTAAAACGTTAAATGGCCTCATCTGAAACCATCTCAGTCCCCACTGTATATGTTATCATATGAAAAATCACTGGACAGTTCTTTGATCTGCTTAAAAAATAAAGGGCATACAGCTTCATCCATTTCTTCAAGTCTTGGCTTGACATCCTTTCGAGTCAAAGGGAGTTCTGAAAGTAAACACAATCAATCAAGTTAAACAACAAGCATTTGTTGAGTCAGATTACAATTTTCGTAATTTGGAATGACAGTTAGGGATAATTACCTTTAGAGGCTAAAGTATTTCCAAAAAATTTAATGCAGATTGTCTCCTGTCCTTCCTACTAACAATGTCTGTAACCAATAGCCCACATAAACTCTTCTATGTAACATATATCTATTAATTTAATACATCCTGAATAATTTGACGTCATATTTTTCATCAAGAAATAAAATAACACCTCCTTCATAGGAGGTTCATGAGGGTGACATAAACCTCCACATATTTTGTGAAGGAAATGACAACAATGCACATGGAAACAAGATTCTGTAATATTTTATGTAAAAATCAGACCAATGCACTACACGAGACCACTATGATGCTTCAGTTTCACAACTGCTTTGTAACATGTAGCACACCTCTGTAATCTGATATCTGTTATGAACTCTCATCATACTGTTAATTCACACTGATTTTCTTATATTTTTTCCTATATTTATATTCAATGACTTTAAATTACACACACAT
>Ga0131853_10015923_pt1 | contig 13736 bp, 13 predicted proteins | sample TergutLab28metaG_FD_92764 | JGI IMG/M metagenome (GOLD analysis project Ga0131853, IMG submission 92764) | Labiotermes labralis P1 segment gut microbial communities from Petit-Saut dam, French Guiana - Lab288 P1 (version 2) (version 2) | ecosystem: Host-associated > Arthropoda: Insects >... | reverse complement strand
TGGAGTTGGTGAAGAGCGTGGCTCAAAGTGCCGATTAAATAATGTGGCTGGTGGTGGGATGGCAATAGTGGCAGCAGACAACACCCAGTGTCGCTTCAATATCAATGCCTACCGCATGGTTTTCGTGGTAAACAAGGAGAATCTATTGTACAAACGTCAGGCCCTGCATCGTGCAAGACAGGTTTGTTGCATTGATGCACAGACAACCACATATTTTAAGTTCACACCTGCTGTATTTACTCCTGTCAACCAAGCCTGTTGGTTGTACAACAGTATGAACAGATTTGCTCTTACTGCAACAGTTTATATATATATATATATATAAAGAAATGCGTCATTTCAGAAGTCGGCTCTGTTTCTTCAGGCAAAGAAGCACATAACCTGATGGACACATTTGATTGAGCGATTCTCAGTTACTGGGCACCACAGAAACAGTAAACTTGTTAAGATCTAGTCCAAGGATAACAACAGAAACGGTGAAAAGTTAGTGACTAGACTCAAAAATCAAACCTGGGCTAGTCCACAAATTAAAAACCAAGAAATAGCCATGAACTCACGCTGATCAGACCGGACCATAGACAGAACACAGATATCCAGCACACGTGTACTTATAATTCCTTAGCACCACTGATGCCATCTGTAGAGAAAATTGTGAATGTTCCATGTGTTCACATATTTAAACCAAGAAATATAGTCAGGATGATCATAATGACATTGCAGGGCATTTCACCATTTTTGAAGAATACAATTTTAAGAATTCAGTATAGTGATTGGGATGGATGATAAGTTGTGTAGTGGCAGTGAAGAGGATGGGGATGTTAGGAGTGAGTTTGGGGAAGATGAGGGCACCGACTGTGCAGGTGGAGACAGTGACACTAATTGTGATGTAGTGTGTATTAAATGTATGAAATTAATAGTAAAATATTTTCTCTTAGCAGAAGTTTTTATTTCTGGGGTTCTCCTTAGATTTGGATCAATACATTTTTCTTTGGCAGTTGTGTGTTAATTGGGGTGTCAGATTAGAGTTGCCTGGTGTTTGGGTAAATACAGTAACTACACGGTGCCCAGTACGAGGCATTGAAAAATGTACATTTTGTATGGAGGGTGGTGCCATTACGAAATAGTCTAATAGTCCACATAGGCTTACATTTTGTGACCTATTGTGTCCTGTGACTGTACAACTCAGTTCAGGTATAGTAACTGCTAAGTAATAGCAAAGTATTTCTGTAGAATCTCCTTGAAACATTTTAGTAATACGGTGAATGTTGAACAAAATGAAAAGTTTCGAGGCTCTGAGTTGGGATTAGTGGAGATCTGAGACTTCTAGGATGTTATAACCAATTCACAGGTAAGTAGTTAACCAGCATTTTGGACTCAGTAAACTAGATTGCAATGTCCATAACTATTTACCATTCAACATGGCATAACATCCGAGAGGGCTCAGGTCAAGATGAAATCAAGCCTTCCATTTACGTGTGCATGTTCAGAAATGACACTGCACCATACTGTGTGTCTTGGAAGGTCTTAAAAATTTCTGCAAATCATTTTTTATCACAGAGAATTTTAAGTTACAAGTGGCAACCGTAGCATGTCTAAGAACTCATCGATACAGTATGGATATGAGAACGGTTTTGATGAACATTTGTAAACTAGATTGTCCTTGGCTGAGTGATGGCAAAGACATTGACTGTTTGTAGTTAGCACTGAAGATGTCTTATGACCCATACCAGTTAAGCAGAGCCATGGCTCCAAAAATAGACAGGTTGGAATGTGTGCAGGTTTGTTGGTAATAGTATTGCAAATCATACTGGTTACTGCTTTCAAAAACCTATACTGATGTAGGAGTGATCTTTGATGTGCAACTTGTTGTTGCACTGCACTGTTTAGGAATAGCGAAACATGATTTTGGAGCATCCTTTGTCGCATAGGTGGAGAAGTATGTATACCTTACCAAACGAAGTGAAATTCTCATACACTCCATTCCTACCACTGTTAGCCATATTTCATGGGTATATTTTAGAAAAGAAAGTTTGTTGTTTGCAACATTGAACTGTTGTGCGTACATTTCAATGTAACAGTGAGCCTGAGCAAGGAACTACAAGCATGCCAAACACAGTAGGCAATAAAATTTCCTACATCTTGTTTGTGAATGCTGAGGAAAACAGAGGCAGTTAACATTATACCATAAATGCAGGTAGGTGGTATCAGATGGAATGAGTTCATTCCTGAATTCTAGAAATGACCCAGTGGTTCAGAAACAGCTTTGTCATGCCTGTGCAGCTGCTTGAACTGATGTGAATTCTTTGTCTTAGAATTCCTTCTGCCTTCACCCACCATCAGCTTTTTAGGAGGTGAGGTGTGGAAATACATCACAGAAAGTCCATAGCCTACATTTTCACTCCTTTTTTAAAGTGATTTTCTGAATCCCTGAACATTTTTTTTACTGTGACATGAATAGAATGGCTGTTACAAATTCAGAAATATGTTGCATGAGCCTGTTCATAAATCAAACCTTTACTGGTTCATTTTCCAAAATGTGAACCACGGGTTGTAGGATGTGCATGCACATGCTGTGGTTACCTTGCAAGGGTTTCCTTCACTGTGACAGTGAATGATAAATGTTCATTCTGCCAACAGTCCCACTCATCGGTATCTTTGCGTTTGAGCTGCAAGTTCCGTGGCTGGCACGGGCGATGGGCGTCGCAGCATGTGAGTGAGTTTCAGCACAAAGCGTGCGTAGACTGGCTAATGGGACGTGGCGAGGGTGTGGTGCCGAACAGGACACGAGTGTTAACAGACAATGACGTGGCACGGCCTCCTTACAGATCGTACAATAGGTACAGGGTGGAGAGATTGGTGGTACCTGGTGGCAGCGGTAATGAGCCATGAAGTGATGACAGCTGGAAGTGTGATGCCATATTGTGCCTAGTCAAAAGCGCAGCACAGTGTGTGGTGTGTGTGATGTAGTGTGGTGTGTGTGCTGCCCCATGAATACTTTTGAAAGCAATATGGGCTGTACTGTGGACATTGCAGCCAGAAAAATATACCAGCCATATCAGCATCTAGAAAGCACAATGCAGTTCAGCCAAAGCAACGTCTACAGAGCACAGTAAAGGACTGTAGGAGCTGTTGCTGTTGTGTCTATGTATTTGTCAAATGGAAGTGTTCTTTATTATTTTTTGTACTTAATTTAAATACCGTTGAAAAGACCTCTGAGACAGAACTTTCTCATAATAAATAATGCAATTGCATTGGGCCATTCATGCTGACTAATAAATGGCCAGTCGGTTATAATGGTTAGTGAATCTTGAAGACACATAGTATTTTCAGTCTTAAGTATAATTGCTTTGCAGTTGTATTCATTTTGTTGCAATTATCACACACAATAACAGTACAAAATTAAGTGTGAACTCTCACTGCATCTCTTGATGTACAAATGTATCATTTTCTGTGTCTGTCCACAAGAAAATCTGGCAGGTGTTCTTGCTTGGTTCATTCTTAGCAGATCAAACAAAATCTGTAATAGTGCACTTGATACAGATATTTCTTTTTCATGCCATTGTTCGGAATGTGTATAATGAATTGCAAGGTTCACGTAGCGCTGGTTACATGCACCAACAAGTTAGTATCTGATTTAGAATTGTATATTAAAGATGTACAGGCCTTTTATTCTTGTTGTTTTTATTTTTCTCTGCAAGATGCTGGCTGGTAGTACAGGAACCATGATTGATGCTCATGGCAGTGCAGTTTTCAAGCCACTCAGGTGCCAATTTTTTACCTACCAACTGGTAGAAGGGTGGGTGGGATGGGGAAGAATGATTTTGCTAGTGAAATTATTTATTTTTTCTAAGAAAATTTGTTAAGAAAACAAAAAAATGAACCAGAAGTATTTTTATTTATTGACAGAAAACTGCTGTCAGGGTGTCATTCGACTATGTATGTGATTGCTCAAGTAACTCATGAGGACTGTGACCTCGAATTGGCAGGTTGGGCTGTTTGAAAATACATGGTTTGATGTTCATTGACAATTCTGCCCAGCCTTTAAGCTTGTTTGTAGGTGTGGTGGGTGACCCTATAACCTAAATTCTTGTGTTGGTATATTCTGTGTAGCAAATAATGTAGGTAACAGTTTGTTACCTTTTCCTTCTTTACTTTTTGTAAATTTATGTAAACAGAGCTCAGGGAACTTTACATTGAATTCACCTATTATCATCTTTTGTCACCAGCATTAGTTCTACTAAATGACCTGTTGGCTGCTGAGTAATCAGTAGACACTTTTCCTCAGGCTGCTTGATTTATAGTGGTACATCTTGAAGGTTTTTTTATCTTACAGTTTGTCACATTGACCTGCAAACTGTGTAGTAAGCTAAGGACCAAATGGGAGGTCCTTAGGCTTATAGGTTTTTAATGGACATTTATCATGCAACATCATCTACTTGGGGTAGTGCAGCTATTCGTGTTCAAAGGATTGCAGTTTTCTGCTGAACAGATATCTTTGTTTTAAAAGGACACATGTGGTATGTCAGTGCATTCTGCTTCTTCTAAAATTGGTTCAGTGCTATGCCCCTCTGCATCATTAGGTAGTGACACCAATAACCAGGTGGGCCATAATGGTGAGCAATTTGCCCTGCAGTTGCATAGTTTCCATTGCAAGATCATTTAAGGGAAATCTGATGGACAGAGGAGTGCTGGGCCAGATTTTTTGTGCATTTTATCGATTAAATCATTCCACCATTCATACGCTGTTTACCATCACTCAAGTTATGTAGGTCTGACCAGCAAACATAATTGCAAGTTGGAAATTTATCAGTGACAAAATGTTTGGCGGACATGTAAATAAAAGAGCAGGGTAGAGGCAGCACGATACTTAGTGTGTTCTGCCCTTCCATTGAATGCTGTGAGCAAGATATTACATACAGAGTTCTGTTTTGATCTAACAACTGTTGGTTGCTACTGACACATATCAACATAGTCTGCTCAGTGAGCTGCCCACTTGCTACAGAGTAGTGGTGGGAAATGACAGTTGTCAGATAAAATACAAACTCTGTACTTACATGGAGCAGGTGCTTGACCAAAACACATTCAGATATGTGCAGGTAGTAAAAGAGTGAAAGTGCGAAGAGAAGGTTGAGGTTCATATGAAAATTCTGTGAGGAGTTTTTTCACTAAAACATTAATATACATGTGGGAACAGAATGTGCATATGAAAAGAAGACTGTATGTAATTCATATAAAAATCCTGTGAAGGGCTTCTGCAATTTGAATAAGGCTTCCAAGTTACATTCCTAGAGTCTGGACACTGTTGGAGACATATTTACCCAAATGTAAAATTCCCATTTAAAATGTGTGTTCTAACAGTAATTAGCCATGAATACAGTATCAAGTGCACAGCAGTATGTTGGTGTAGGTTTGTTACGTAGTTTCTACCCAATATGCTAAGGCCTGATACGCATTACAGGATATTCTCCAATGTGTTTTGGCCACGTACACATGGCTAGTTAAATCTTGTCATCCAGTGTTCTGGTTTTCCACTTGGTAGCTCTTTAGATTGCTGTTTTTGTTTTAGTGACATAAATGGTAGGATGTTTGACCCATCAGCTGTAACCGATTGCATCAGAGTGACTTGTTTCTTTCGTGTAGGCAGTTACCATCATTACAGACTGTGTGTGTCAGCTGTGCTACTGGTCATGTCATGATGCTCACTTTCATCTGTGCTTCTACTTGGGGTAATAGGTAAGGTATGCTGCCTCTCTACAATGAAACCTTGTTAACTGAAAGTCCTCAGGAATGAATAAATGGGCTTTGAATTATGTTGTTTATGTTGCACACCTGCCTGTTATGTGACTGGTTAAGTCCTGATGTTAATGTTGTAAACTGATTTTGTTACTTAACTGATTAATTAGAAGGTCCTCTCCTCCTAATTATTTTTTTCATGCCTGCTACATAATTTAATACCATTTGTTAAAACGCAAGCCATCATCCATAATGCACATTTGTGCAACTTTGATTTAGTTATTTTGTAAATGAACACTCAGGTGTGCCCAGTGTTACAAAAAGATCTGAATTGTCCAGAAAGTAATGTAATTTGATGGACTTCAGTATTTGGCACCATTGGCACAAAGGCATTGCTGGACTGTCCAGGACAATGGTTACCAAAGTGTGCTTCGCAGATCCGAAAGGATTTGCAACCAGCTCGTGGGAGATACATGGATTTATTTATGTAATGGCTACTTTGAAGTGTACTGATTTTTTTATTCATAGGAATAATGTTTTGTTAAAAATAATTGGTGAACCTCTTTAATTTGGGGGGGGGGGGTGTATTTTTCGTATGATTGTTAGAATATCTAGTTAAACTTCCATACGCAGGACGAGAGTGACAGTCATTTTAATTAAGGTCAAATCATGCATTGCATTGTTACATGTGCTACTGGTATGTATTCCTAGCTATTGAAAATCAGTTCTGAGATACTAATTTTTAATGTTCGGTGCCTGTCATCCGGGCACTGTGTTTTTGTGAGCAAGGATGCAGAATCCAAGGTTATTTTGAGAAGCAAAGAGGGTTGCACAAGAAATAGGTTTGGGAAACTGAAGTAGAATATTTTTAAAAGTGCAGTGTTACATGCTTTTTGTCACGTGCATTGCATCTAGCACCGTAATTTGTTTTCAAGCTACTATTGCAAGAGGGTGGCTGGGAGTGTTGAAAATAAAAGGCAAAAAATTGGTGGGCAGAGATCACATAAGATGGCAATGAGTGGAGTCCAAATCTGTCAGGTATTTCAAGAACAGGTATTCTTTCTTTCATTCTTCAAACTAAAATAAAATGGCATGGTAACAAGAATGAAGAACAGCAAGGATTGGATTAGAGATATGAACCGCATAAGGATAAGGCGTTGAAACAAGTCTGAACTACTTGCAGATCTATACATATGGCTTGCTGTGTGGAATGTTGAGTTCTGTGGAAAGTTATTGTAGAAGCTGGCCTCTATGGGCAGGTCTTTTGTCACATGAATTTGCCACTTATCAGATTTGCACTTTTCTGCTGTATACAAAGCACTCCATAAGCAACTGTGAAGGGAAGCATTGATAAATATTATGATTTTAATGGTCACAGTTATAAATTAACATTTGTACCAGTTTGGTTTTGCTGTATACTTGATGTACATTTGTGGTTAAGGCAAGGAAGGGGATTTCCATTGTGATTAGTTTTATAATGTCACAGCCTTAGACAGCTTTTATTAGGTACTTTTGACCAACTGTTTCAGGCTTGAGATTTATTCCTGCAGTATACTTCACTGTGCTGCTCAGACAGCATGTGTTTGCAGCATATGGCATATGACACATGTTCACAACATGATATACGAGACGTGTTTGCAGCATGTGACACATGGTGTAGCTTTTTTGTTTGTATGTTTTCAGCTTCCAGCTTATCTTGTTAATTTCCATGAGTTATGTATTTCCATAGTCTTGGACCAAGTTGTTACTGATGCCATCTGGTATGGTTTTTGTTTTTACAATAGTGACCTCCATCATTGTTATTGGATTCAAGTCTTGTGTTGTTATGATGTCCAGTGGGCGGTGTCTTTCAAGCTGTCATATCTGTACAGACAACTGAAGATGCGTACCATTCTTCAACGTTCAGTAACAAGTCCAGATATTAACTGCAGCTCTGTCTCTGAAGTGTGATTCATCTCTGGTGTTTGTGGCAATTTGGGCAAATTTGAAATTCAGATGCACGATAATTCATTGTCTTAGTTAACTTCATTATAACGTGATACTCTTGCCATCCCAATTTTTTCTACTACCTGTATTGGGTGTTTCAGAGTTTGCGAAAAGCATTAGAATCTGAAGTTGTTGCACGTATCAGGACAAAAATATTGGGTGTTTTGTTGTGATGGTGCTCATGGCCTTGAGCTGAAATGTGAAGAAGCAGTTTGCAGGTAGCTACAGGAGAGAGAGTTTTTTGTCAGTGTTTGTGTGTGTGTGTGTGTGTGTGTGTTACAACGTCAGTGTTTCTCAACCTTTGTGAGACCGCAGCCTGGTAAATTCTTTTTTCATAAGACGAGGGCCTGGTCCTACTCATCAGTACTTTTCCAATTTTTTTTTAAGTTCATACGTTAAACTAACATAAGTATTAATAATTAATTATGGCATAATCATATAGAGTATGTGTATGGTGTGGCATGTTGACAAATATAAAATTGCATTTAAATTAGTTAAATTCCAGGAGAATCTCTTGCGGCCCGGTATAATTGATGCCAGGGCCCAGTACCGGGCTGTGGCCCGGCGGTTGAGAAACATTGTCATACATAATCATGAACATAATTTTTCATTCTTAACTTGTCCTGTTGGTTTCAAGTTCACATGCTGATGTTTTTAGGTATATTTCAGTGTTTAGTTTTGTGGGAAAATCTGCTATCCTACTGACAGGGTTGTTCTGCCAGTTATCACAAAACACGCCCCTTTCTTTACCATACCCCAAATTGACTGTGGTTTGTCAGGAACAGAGTGTCTTTGTAAGTTGCTTGAGCACCCACTGCAGTTATCCTGTGCTCCATCACTTTCATACAGTACAAAGAAATTTGTGGAAGACACAATCTAGAGTTCTGATTTTCATAGTAGGTTGAAGACAAGGCTTCTGTCCATAATAAAGCTTAATAATAATTATCAATTGTGTAAATATGTACATATAATTATTTCTTGTTCCCCTTTGTGTGGAAATCATTCCCACCATTGGGAGGTACATTTGGTCTGCATAATGCATGGTAACTGCTGTGACAGCTACATAATGCATAATGAAAGAGAGATGCGTGTTTCACACGTGAGATTTACAACAAAAATATGCCTGACAGGTTTTGTAAATATATTGTATATTTGTGATGACAAGATTTCAGTTTAATAAACATTCTATGTACAGTTTACAAATGAAAAGTACTGGTGTTGCATCCATTCTGTGACTACCATTGATCTTCCTTTGTAATTTCCAGTATTTTGAGTAAGTTTACAGCTCAGGACCAAAGGAAGGCATTAGATTAACAAGAACATCCCAATTTTTGTTTTCACCATTATAGTGCTGGTTGTGTTTGCTGTTTCATGTTATACAGAATCAAGCAGTTCTGAATCTCTATGGGTTCATGTATGTTTATAAGCCAAGAGCTATAAATGTATAAATTAGCCAGTGGATCATGATTATGGCGGTGCATTTCGACCATGAAGTGTTTGAAGAAGTGCTGTATATCCACTGCGGTGGGTGGGACTGATGATGATGATGATATGTTGTGGAATGGCAGTGAAGAGGTTGGGGATGTTAGGAGTGAGTGTGGGGAAAATGAAGGTGGAGAACATGACACTGATTGGTACAGGTAAGTAGAATGTGATGTGCTTTGTGTATTTAGTGTAGGAAATTAATAGTAAAATATTTTTGATTTGGATAATACTTTTTCATTGTCAGATGTTCTATTTGGTTGGGGGGGGTTATCTTGGGTTAAAGTCGTCTTGCATTCAGTTAAGTATGGTATATGTATATGTGAGTAAAATGAAGTTTTAGGTAATGATGGTCACACAATGTCACAAACATAGTTAAGTTACACATATTAGCACCATACAGTATACAGTTGGGTTGAAGAGGACCTGCAATATGATATTGAGAGAAGTATTCTTTGGTATGTACACACGTTTGGTGCATATGGTTCCACAGTGTACTGTACAGGGTTGTTATCAAGGGGTCACAACATTCCTAAAGAGAAGTGTGCCTCTAATATGATAATGCTTGTACAGTGCAAAATTATGAGGCTATAGATGTAAGAGTTGTAAAAATGTATCAGATATGTGTTGTCCAGTGTTAAAATATTTGAAATTCAACAAATTCGTATCCTCATAAACAGAATACGTGTTACTCACGTGAAAGATATAAACAAAAATGCCAGCTTTGTGACGAATTGTATACTGGGCAAACAGATGAAATATTAAAAATAAGATAATAGTGAGTTCATGAAATACACAAGATCCAACAACACACAATTGGCATATGCGATACAAATTTTGAACAGTGGTCATGAAGGTAGCCCTGTTGATGAAATTATGGAGCTGCCCAAACCCTTTCCAAAAACGGTGTATGATAAGTGTTTTAGGAAATTTCCATACACAATTACACAAACATGGAAATAAATTAATGTAACGGCCAATGATCAAGGGAGCCTTACCAAACCCCACTGTTTCAGAGTATGACACTGAGCTAAGACAAAACTACATCTTTAATTACAATACTCTGAGAGATGGGTTCCAAGTGAATCCTAAACCATGCACATATGAAGCAAGTACAAGTATTTTTAACTAGTTTTTAAATTGTTGACAATTTCAGAGCTGCAGATATTTGAACACAAACATCTTATTCAAGATTCAGAGTGTGTATGTCTTCTACCTTCAACTTATTATATCCAAACAATATATTTGTGAATTTGTAATGATGGAAAGTATTAATTTTATATAAATTTTACACATATAAACTGCTGACAACATATATCTTATACGTTTTGACGTCTATTACACCTATACTCTCATATAACTTCACACCATGTATGTACAGTTGTATTAGATGTATGTATGTGTCATTATGAATGATGTGACTCATTGATAACAGTACTCTAGATGCTGTATCATGTCAGTTTTTCATAATACAGACTTAGGTACTTTCCCTAAACAAGGTGTATTTTTGGGTTTAATTTGTGCATATCACCATTAATTTATTTGCAAACATAGGGTTCTCAATATGGTACACTAGCTAGTACTGTATCCTTTGACGTTATAATGAATTCTAGACCGAATGGTAGCAGGCATTTCGTGAAATATGCGACATTTTCGAACAATTTATTACCCATTTTATGTCATTTTGTACCGGGAAACTGCAAAGTGCATAACCCTGTTACCGACAGTGTGCCGTTACTGTTGGACACCGTTTATTAGAAGTATAACTCCGTAACCATGGATGGCACTCACATCGCCACTAGCAACAACACGGAGTTTGGTTCCTCTAATCGGTGTTCTGGTCCGCAGATAACAGAAATGCCCGACACTTCCAATGCTTACCGGTGTGTATGCTAGAGCTGGTTGTTAGAGTGAGGTATGGATTTGGCGTGTGGAAAAAAGACATAGATTTAGTAAATGAAGATGTTGATGTTGGGGCAGCCATGTGTTTATAATTATAGTATTGGTTTGGGGTTTTGTATTTTGCAGGTAAGAATGAAGTTTTAGGCTGTTGCGTTAATATATGAGTATCCTGAAATGTGCACGAGAGTAGATTGTGTTGTAGTGTTCAGCTGGTCCAGGTGACTGGAACGAACGTTATATCTTGAGAAAAAAACTGTGTTGGTTAATGTATAGCATGGGGCGTAAGTCCACGTGTGATGATTCTTTTGACCTATTATGAAGTCCGTAGTTCGTGCCACGTTGGTGTTTTCTCTGATCGCTTAGTATTTTGTGTGAGGCAGCACCATGGCCGGTATTTGATTTGGAAATGCGAAACATGCACAGTTATAAAATTGCAGGGTAGTTCTCTTACCAGCATTCTGATATTCGAGGCCCCTTGTTGATTACCGTAGGCTGTTCTTTGATTTATTTAGCTGAGGCGACACACGATCAATTTTTTACGACGAAATTTATTGTGCCGTTTTGAGCATCCGGTAACACACGTGTGTCCTAGATCATTCTACACAAAAAGTTTTTCTGCTTATAATACTTCCTCCCCCCCCCCCCCCCCCCCCCCCCCCCCTAACCCATGCACTGTTTTCTCCACTTGGATATTACACCTTCCTTTTTGATTACCAGAACCATTTCCTAAATTTTTCATTTCTGTAATCTTGGTACAAGTGATAATTTTCATATATGGTGTTTATTCATGTATGTGTAGCCATTTATCATTCCAAAATTTTTGTTGCCCCGTCTGTGTCCATTTAAGTTTCAGCAATGTATGTATTTCATTCTCAAGTCCATACCTCCTCTCTAATCAAATGTATTGGATCCCCATTTTGTATATTGCGTATCTTAGGCTTATTACCAAACCTTTCCTTTTTAGATTTCGTGTCAACCAATCATACCAACATAAGCAATCATCTCATTCCATCAATATAATCCTGTACTACCAGAAATTAGCTGAACTACACAACATCTTTTGTGCCATACTTTCTTTCCCAATTTTACATTCTGTTGCTCTGTTTGCTGTGGTCCTTGGGCTTCATAGGACTTTCTTACAAAAATCTTACCCCACAGTTCCGTCAGTGATATCCCATACCCCCTAACCATGCATATTTAAACCCCATTTTAAGTGGCATATCGTATATATTTTCTAATACTTTGACATTCATGCAGGGAGCCATCATTAAACATTTATTAGTTGCTTTTCAAGTTAGTATGTATTTCACTTTCATACTTACTTTTGCGTTTCCATTCTTTTAAACTTCATATCTTTGCCCCTAAAATAAGCAAATTCTTTTACTACTACAGTTATTGATAGTTCATGTACCAGCATTTTCTGTCTGTAAGTTTTCCTCCCCTTTTTTTTAATACCATTCCTTTAATTTTATTAAGGTTACATTTTACATTCCAGTGATTACAATATTTCATCTTCTGATCCATCCATCCTAGTGGACCATTGATGATAAATGATCATATTGCCATATCATCGGTAGGCTATAATGCCAATATAATTTGCTTTTCCACTGCTCGTACATATGGGTTTTCTCCACTAGTATAGGCTATAATACCATCCGTAAATATACATGTTGTAGAATTTGCACCCATCTGACAGCAGATCTGTAAATATAGTAAAAAGATAAGAGCCAAGGCTACAGGTTTGTCTTACACCAGTTTCCATTTTCACTGTTTCATTCACTTCCTCATAGCTCCATTTTACACAGCACTGTATTTTATCCTTTGTTCTTTTTATCCATTCAACCACTCTCTTGCTGATCCTATTCTGTTGCATTTTGTACCACACGGCTTTACTGTCTGTGGCGTTGGATGCTTTTCTAACTACAAAACATGGCTGTATATGTGGGGGGACCCCCCCCCCCAAAAAAAAAAGACTAGTCTCAATGCCACCGAACGCGGAGGAGTGGGAGAAGGACAACGTCAGTGCTTGTTCCCTAGACCCTCAACTGTCAGTAGCGAGACGGGCGTCTTCCGGTAACAACTCAATCGGCTGCACGGTCAGTTTTCGTGAAGGTAGTTTTTGTGACCCGGTCGAAATCGTGATGTGTGATTTAAAGGAACAAAGAACTTGTTTGAAATTTTGCTTCCTCCTTGGGAAAACACCCATGGAATCATTAGAAATGCTTCAGGAGGCTTTCAAGGAACAAGCTCTGAATCGTGCGCGAGTGTTTGAATGGTTTTCTTGCTTTAAAAAGGGGGATTTGAGCATCGAGGATCAACCCCATTCTGGACGCCCTTCAAGCAGCCGGAATGACGAAAACGTCGCAAAAATCCGCGAAAAACTCAACGAAGACCATCGTTACACCATTGGCGAGTTAACGGAAGTTACAGGAGTGAGTTGGAGCTGAGTTCAGCGCATTCTGCCTCACGTCCCCCGCCTGCTCACAGAGGACCAACGGCAATCCCGACTTGCTGTGTGCCAGGACTTGAAAAGGGAGCTTCAAAATGACCCAAACTTCTTGTCCAGGGTCATAACAGGTGACGAAAGTTGGTGTTATGGTTATGACCCCGAAAGCAAGCAGGCATCAAGCCAG
>Ga0131853_10015921_pt1 | contig 13736 bp, 9 predicted proteins | sample TergutLab28metaG_FD_92764 | JGI IMG/M metagenome (GOLD analysis project Ga0131853, IMG submission 92764) | Labiotermes labralis P1 segment gut microbial communities from Petit-Saut dam, French Guiana - Lab288 P1 (version 2) (version 2) | ecosystem: Host-associated > Arthropoda: Insects >... | reverse complement strand
TCTCCGTAACCATTGAACTTTGGATATAGGTGTTTTGGGTTATATCGGTATAGTTTGACCTAAGGAACACTCTCCCGAAGTTAGGTCCTTTCCTCCTGGGACACCCTGTATATATATATATGCCGGTCCCAGTGACCGCGCGTTCTAAGACGTAGATCTGCTGCCGCTCGCCTGCTGGGATTGTGTGTTCGAATCCCGTCAGGGGCATGGATGTTTGTCTGTTGTGAGTGTTGTTAGGTAGAGGTCTCTGCGACGAACTGATCACTCGTCCAGAGGAGTCCTGCCGACTGTGGTGCGTCGTTGTTTGTGATCTAGAAACCTCGTGAATGAGGAGGCCAGGGCCCACTAGGGGCTGTAGTGCCAAAACTAAACACACACACGTATACAGGGTAATTCATAAGTTGCTCTAGAACTTCTGACCTCGGCTGCGCAACAAGCAAGACAGATACATCAGGGTGGACATACCGAGCACCTGTAAGGTAGGACAGAAACTTGGGAGTGTATCTCCCTCTGTTGACATGCTCCCCTTCGGCGTGACCGCCCCGGCTACTGTACCGCAGAGATCGGAAATCCCGGAGGGACTTACGAATTACCCTGTATGTGTGTGTGTGTGTGTGTTTATATATATAAAATAGTATTTCGGCAACCGCATTCGGCGTTGTTTGTGAAAGCTTACAATGCTGAATGTAGTCGCAGAAATACTATAATATATATATATATACAGTATGTATAATATGTATTATTATTATTATTGTAATTGTATTTTAATGAGTTTAAATATAGGTGTATAGATTCCCTTGAAAATGGCGAATTTCCGCCGAAACGTGTAGCACTAAGCAAGAGATTGTATTGTTGTGTGTTAGACGTGCATATATTTGTCTTGTAAATGAGCAATGTAACGTAATTGTTTCAGAAACGTGTAATATTTGATTCGGTTAATTTTTTTTCTTTACGGCGGTGTGTCGGTTGTGACACTGTGCGTGGTCCTGTCGGTGCTGCCCTCATAATCAGGGTTAAAGGTGGAGGTAGAATATTTCTCCGGAACGTTAATACCCAACGACAAGTCAACACGACGTCACACTTGAGTACAGAAGTACTTGACATGTTCTGTTCTGGCCCACAGCGTTTACAGAAAATCAGATCCACTTTGAGAGCTGAAGCCATTTTTATTCCTGGCAGTTCGTTGCGTTGCGTTACTGAAGAGAATGTTTTATTTGATTTTATCTGTTCTACAGGGCGTGTCTTTTATCATGTCACGTGACAGCTGCCCAGCTCAGGGACACGTTGAAGGACACACATTTGTGTCGTACTCCATGTCTACTCCAAACGTTAAAAATGCTGCCACCTGTCGTTGAGACCCCAGCACTCTCTGCACCGGTTTCCAAAGCTCATGCATGTTTGATGAAGTCGGTGTTTTGCAACGATACGCAGCGCGCGTCTTCCCGAAACGCCCATATCAACTCCCAGAAGAGTGAAGAGCTCAATTACACCGCGCCGGAATCCTGAAGTCACTCTGTTTCTTTGTTAAAGGAGATGACGATGAGGAGTGGGCGAGCGATGCCGAAGGCGAGGCGCCTTCTGCTGCAGTTGGCGACCCTGACGGTGGTGGTGGAGCGTCAGGAGACAGCAGCAATGTTACGTCCCCGCCTCCGGGTCAAGAAGGGGGATCACCGCATCCACCGGCCCCCAGACTTCGCCTTAAGGCGGCTCTTGCAACCGATCCGGCGCTGCGGGTCGCAGACGCCAATACTGTGCTCACATCAGCTGCGCCCCCAACCGCCACCGGGTTGGAGTATCTTGCTGCACTGAACCCAGCCTTTCACTCTGGTGAGACCGAAGTAAAATGTAATAGCACTAGCTCGCATTCTAGGGGGAAAGTTGTAACCGTCGTAGGCACGGATCCCTCTCAAGGAATATAGAGGAGGAATTAGAATCCGATCTGCTTTTTCAGTGCTCTTTATTCACTTAGTTTCCAGCACCATCAACTTTTGGTTGCTCGTTGTTCATCTAACATTCACAACCGCGAACAGCGTACATCTGACCACTGCTGACTTCCTCGTAAGCAAATATCAAATCATATATGGAAAAAGGAAGATGTCAGCATTCTGTCCTTATCTGTCTCCCTCCTCTGTCAAAGAACACGCTACTAAAAAAAAACACGAGTCTAAAAACCCTTCCACGAACAACTAAACACTTGCATAAACCTTAGTGATACAAATACTGTCAGTGAACACTAGTCTGGCAAGTGCACGTGTGTACACAAACAGACCTTACCTCTTCCCTTTCAATACATAAACTAGCCAACGCTCGTCGACCGGTTTATCTCCTCACCTTCTTGGTTGCCTAGTCCGAGGTTTGAACTACGGACCCTAGCCGGTTACAAAGTGTTTCAAATAATCGAAGGTCATGGTCGAATGGTTGACATCCCTGCTGTATATCCGTAAGGTTCCTGGTACGTTATCTGTATACCTTGTTCTGCCAAGTAGTTCTGCAGTCGAAGCGCAGAGTTACAGATAAAAGCGAGCCGGAAATGATTCAGTGGCTCTTTTGTCTGGCCAGAGGTCACTTTGCGTGACAGTGTGTGCGGCGTGACACGTGCTTCCTGATCACATGAACGTGCGTAGGGACAAACTAACGGATTCTTTACGCATTTGTGTGTATTGCCTCCATAACCAGTGGCGTAGCACCCCCCCCCCCTTCCCGTCTTTTTGCGGCCGTGTCGAGTAGTCACATTGGCTGCCCCTGAGAGAAATAGTGAAGTTTAAAGAAAATCAGAATAATTTATTAAATTTCCTTTTAATTGCACCCCCGAATGTCTCCACCTTGTCGTGGTGGTGGTGGTGGGGGGGCTTGCGTGCCTCAATGATCTTACTGGCTATCCCGGCGGGAACTGTATGTTCCTGGTAGGGCCTCCCAAGCCGGACAGGCCGTGAGAGAGAAGCCAGACTAAGAAAGAGAAACTGTTCCTCCAAGAATGGGGGTTTTGCGGACGGGCTGGTAACCCTCCCAAGGAAAATAAAATACTCATAAGCAGAGACGCACAGTCTCGGATGAAACGATGGCGCACGTCGGTGCCGGAACAGGTCAAACGACCTAATCCGTGGAGGAAGAAGAAGATTATGATGATGATCCTTTTAATTGGCTCAATAATTTAAATTGCGGAGCACATAAAGTCAATTCTGTTAATGAAAAAATATGTATTTTCCCGCCCCTTGGACTTTAACCGATCGCGACGACCGCACAAATCATGAATCTCTTTGCTGTGTAATTTTCTCTAGCTTAACCTTTACGTATTTCGTTAGCAGACGGGAGCACAGAATATCTAGCAAAAACTAGACCGAATGGCAGCAGGCAGTCGCTGAACTTAATCTCATCTTCCTTTCGTTTTTGAATTCAGTTTAATAAAATATGACATAATGTTCAACTGAAAGTAGTACAACAAGATTTGAACGTTATATTTTGGAGCTGAATGCAGCAAGTTGCTCATAAACGTCGATAGTAACTTACTAGACAACACGGCGTCACAACCTAAAATTGTCACGTAACCGTCATGCCACCCCACAGTGTTTGCAAGACTAGGGGGTTTCTGTTTTGTATAACGAAACGACGCTCTATCCGTTGCACGCAGTCATTTCCACGTCTTTTATGTTGGCAGCTCTTCCCTCGAGCCAGTTCTTCTGTTTGCCCCCCGTGCCACCAGAGGGGGCAGCAACAGTGCCAACACCTAGACCAAAACCCGACGCTTTAGAATCCAGGCAAGGTAAGAGTTACGCTGTATGCCTTAAGGTCTCCATGTTAGTGTGACGGCACTTCATGTGTGTTACGCTGGGCACTTCTGATCCTGGCGTTGTCAGTGGTGATTTCTTAACATTCGGAATTTCTATCGGTCTTGGGGATTGCTGAAATACCTATTATGGAAAACAGGAACGAAGACGGGTGGCTGCACATGCGCTGTGGCAAGAGATGTGATCACGTTCTCTCAAGCGGGCACGTTGGCCAATCAGCGTTAGTCAGTCAGTAAGGTGAAGCTTTTGCTGTATGGGCGGTACGACCAAAGCAAGTGAATTTTGCTAAAGTTTCCATAACGGACGGCCGAGGCATGCAAAATAGTGCTTCGAACCAAACAATGACTTGTTAGAGAAATTAACAGATTAATAAGTAACGACGTTAAATACTTTGTAGAACAGCACTTGTGTACCTTCGTGGTAGCGTAATAGGCTGAATACTGGATGCACAGTTCTTACATCGGACGTAAAACAACGGTGTGAAAGTCTGTCTTGTTTTCTGCACGTAAAGTTTCGCTCCACCTTGGTCCCTGCTTTTTTAGTTTGGCGCATCACAGCTGTTTCCCCGTAGTGGCGGAACTGTTGCCGGGATATGGCACAGAGGCGAGTTAGCTGAGCTCCCGAGCAGTGTACGTAGCTGCATTTGTTACGGCGTGGTCGCTTCTAGGCTTCCTCGGAACCGCCAGGCACCGTTTTTTCGTGTTTCGTTCAGTACTTTGGATTCGTAGCGTCCAGTCTCACTGTAGATGTTTTGGAAGCGAACAGAGTAAGCTTTGCGTTGCATTCGCAGTGCTTCCCGTCCATTCCAATCCCAGCACAAATAACTACGAGAGAATGGTTACCATTTACCTTATGGAAGGTAAAGCTCAACCTTTTCTTTAACGTCGGCCCCAGATTGGGGTTGGTACTCTACCTTTTGAAGGTAGAGTAGATGTAAAGCAGTACCTGTAACCGGCCTGGACAGGCCCTGAGGGTTCCAGGAGGTTGAAGCTCCCAGATTTCGAGACAGTTGGCACATGAAGATTGTGAGATCAGCCCTACGCACCGACCGCCTTTACCCCTTAGGAAATATTTCTGGTACTCATTTCTGTTTGAGACTGAGTCGACCCCAGGGCCACAGTTCAAGTGACACCATAGGGTATCGACCCCGCGACCCTCCGGCTTGTAGCGCAGTGACTCAGCCAACTGCGCCACTTTACCTTATAAAGCAAAGGTAAAGCAGTCCCGTTACAGGCCCGGAGGGGCCCAGAGGGTTCCAGGAAGTTAAGGTTCCCAGATTTTGTGACAACGGCACAGGATGGTGGTAGGTTGTCAGCCTTACGCACCGGCCACCTTTACCCAAAGGAAATGCTCCTGGTACTCATTTCTGTTAGAGGCTGAGCCGACCCCAGGGCCATAGAGCGATCGGAAGGATTTTATGTACATGAAAAAGCCACTGACACCAGCTGGGATCGAATCAGCGACCGTCCGATTTGTAACACAGCACAGTTACCGTGGTCTCCCCACTTTACCTTGTACTTTCTTTAATATCACATATCAAAAAAAAAAAAAGGTAGATGTCTACATTACAAAGCAAGTTATACTATACGGTGAACAAGACCACCATGTAATATATACAGGCTTTTAATGGCATTGATACACGGTATGCTAGGAAGTAGTAAATGTTGAAGGCGCACGGTGTGTATGAATTCAGTGTTATGCTTCATTCAGTACAAATATGATAAACGTAATTAGTAATTTCTGTCATGGTTATGTTTGTATGTGTCCCTGTAAGCTTTAAACATGCAGCCCTCTGGGCCAAATAAAATTCCCGTGTATAAGGAAATAACACCAACAACGTAAAGCTTATATATAGGGCGTTCAAAAAATTGTGTAACCCTTATATATGGATTTTTATGCTTTGTAGTGTAAAGGGTTTGTGCTAATTTCGGGTGGGGTTGGATTCTGTGGTGAAGCGCTGTTTTATGGATGCCTCAGTTGGAGGATGGCATAAGTTGCATATTCCTTCTCACACTTCTTAAGTCCCTGGTGTTGTGCTGGGAACTTAATCCCCCCCCGTTTATAAACTTTGTGCTTCATGTCCGTGGTGATGTGTCTGTGTGTGTCCCCCCAGTGCCAGTTTTCATGTGCAACCCCTGTGGAATCCGCTTCAGTTCGCTGAGTACCTTGGAGGCACACCAGACCTACTACTGTTCCCACAGGACAGGGAGCACCATTGTAGCTGGCAGCACAAAGACAGCCACCCATAAAGGTGAGAACTGCGGTAAATTGTCGTTACCCAGAACAGAGTATTGTTCAGAAGTGATTTGCGAACTGAATTCTGTGTAATGGTTTGCAGAGGACTGCTGATGTATCGTGTAATGTCAGATTTTAATTTACAATAATTCTTGAATGTGTAGTGTTGTGTCCTTAAGTCAAGTATAAGATGTGTGATGTATCCAGTTGGCAGTGCGGCTGCAAAGCCCTGTCAGTAAAATCTCTGTAAGATGGTGTTGGTAACCAGAAAGTTATGGTCGAAATTGTGCTTCTCGAACCGATCAAGACACTCAGTAAACTTCTCTTTAGATCGGTGAATTCACACTATTCCCACGTGCTTCATTGTGTTTGATTACACCTTAAGCTGAGTTCATATTGATATGGAATGTATTTTCGTTGTTACACCGTGCATGTTGTCGAGTTACTCAATTATTATACCAACTACTGCACATATATAAAATTTATAAAATTTACACATTAAAACATTAAAAACATGTCGGAGCGTTTCTAATGTTTTAATGTGTAAATTTTATAAATGTGCAGTAGTTGGTATAATAATTGAGTAATATGGAATGTGTTGTGCAACGTTTGATTTTTAATGCGAGTGTTACGTTAGTGTGGATATTGTCGAACATTTAGTAAAACTCGGAGTGGCTGTGCAGCAAAGAAGTTGGGGAAACACTGTTGTAGTATAATGTGGTGTGAATTTGTGCTTGACCGTGTTTTTTGTGTGTATGTGTGCGTGCGTGCGTTCTTGTGATGCCGTAACATCAGGTCAAATAATTATATGTTGTGAATTGAGTGTATAGAAAGGTAAAGCAGTCCCGTTACAGGCCTGGAGTGGCCCTGAGGGTTCCAGGAATTTAAGGTTTCCAGATTTCATGACAATGGCACAGGATGGTGGTAAGGTTGTCAGCCTTACGCACCGGCTGCCTTTACCCCCAGGAAATGCTCCTGGTACTCGTTTCTGTTAGAGGCTGAGTCAACCCCAGGGCCATAGTGCAATTTGAGGGATTTTATGTTAATGAAAAATTCCAATGGCACTAGCTGGGATCGAACCAGCGACCTTCCGATTTGTAGCATAGCACCTTTGCCACTGTGCCACCGCGGTCCCCATTGAGTGTGTATATTGACACATATATCACACAGTTTATTGGTAACATTAAGTTGCTCTCATTTATTCCAAGGAATGGAAAACCTGTAACACTGTACATTACAGAAAAATTCTAAGACTTGTCAGGTGGTTATTAGGAGGAAATAAATGTACGAATAGCTGTAAATGTTACATAATGCCAATAAAAAGAGTTGTTTATATGTACAACAAGATATTATTATGAAAAGGTTTTGAAAAATCTCAGTTAGAAGGGCGTTTTGCCATTGTGTTTCATAACTAAGCAAAGAAATTTGTAACACAAATGGGGAGAATATCCAGTGCTTAGGACTGAATATAACTACATGCTGTCACCTCAGAAACGTGCATTGCTTTCTTGGACTTAATTTTCTCCAAATTATTGTGTTAAGTCTCCCACAAATCATATACTATAACCAAGTGTGATGTTTTTTGTGTTAGGTAGTAGTGTTTGGTAATTCTGAATTTGAACCTTTGTTATCAAATTGTCCACAGGGAGGGGTGACAGCGACAGTGAGGATGGCAAACCATCATCAGGTGAGACCCCCAGGGGTGATGCTGAGTTATCAATCAGTGAAAGTATGCCAGAAGTGAATGGTGTGCCAAACAAAACGGTGCGAACGGGCAAACAGTATGCGTGCCCACACTGTTCTTACAGTGCCGATAAGAAGGTCAGCCTCAATCGCCACATGAGGATGCACTCTGCATCTCCAGGCCCCAGTCCAACTGCAAACTCAGTGTCAAATGGAGGGTCAGTGCCTACACCCCCTGCAGAGGTCACGGCAGCCCTGTTGAACTCTCCACACCTGGTGGACCGTTACTGCCAGGATTGTGATATCCGGTTTTCATCAGTAAAGACTTTCAGGGCTCACAAGTTACATTATTGTAGTACGAGGCATGTGGTCAAGTCTCAGCCACCTCCTCTGCCACCATCGACAAAGACGTCAACAGAGTCGGCTCCGGCATCGCCGTTAGATGTCACGTCACGCATATCACCTAGCTGTTCACCACCTAACAGGGACCATCGCAGTCCCCCTCAGCCCTTCTTAGCATTACCTACCAATCCTATCCTGCTGGTGCCCTATGCATTGTTTCAGGGGGCCAGTTTACTGACTGGGGCAGCTGCTATGGGACTCCCAGCCCCTGATACAGCATGTTTGCTTCTTCCAAATGGCACCCTTCAGCCCATGGCCCAGGCTGTGCACGCACAGACCAGTAGCAAAGAGGTGGAAGTCACGCACACTAATGAGCAGGTAGTTATATGCTGCTTATTTTGATAGTTTACATGTTATGTCTTTTTGAACTTATGAACCAACACTGTGAAGCAAAGTCTATGAGAAGCTGATCCTGTCCATGTGCTTGGAATATTCACACTTCATATGGTACACGGTTGTTAATTACTGTGTTTACAAGAGCCCACCACAGCACCCTATCCTGAGCCACATGAAAAGACTCTACATTTTTAAATCCATTGTCTCAAAGACCGGTTCAGTATCATCTTTCCAGTTCCTCTCTTTGTTGCCTTTAGCTGTGTTGTTTGCATGCAACAATGAATACAAAAAATTGAATTATTACGGGCTGTGTTAAAAGGCACATTGATTCATAGTAGTTGGTCCAACTGCTGCATGTACGGAGTTGTTGTCCCGTTGTTTCAGGTTGTGACTGATGTTTTCTCGCAGTTTCTTATATCCTGCCTCTCTCTTCCTTTTTCACCCGCTTCATCCTCTTTTGTTTGATTACGCTAGTGACACTTGGTAGAGAGCTTATTTTCAAAATGGCTGTAAAGTAAATAAATAAGCATGTTTCACATTTACTAAACTCTGGCTTGTGTCACAACATTCTGACTGCTTGCATGCAGTTTATTTAATTCCTTCCAGATACGTTTCTTATTAAATGCATCACACTACATTTCTGAGGATTTAAAGTTAATGTCAATATGCATTTGTATTTTTATGGACAGGGAGCTGCTGTCATTAAATCTGTTCCTTTTGTCTCTATCAGTGTTTTATTCTGATGTTGATATGTCTTATTCTTGGCCACTTTTATCGTGAGCCTGTAGACACCAGACAAATATTGTCTTTCATCTTGTCACAGGCTAAGTCAACATTGCCTGCACGGATAGGAACCAACATTCGCTCTACACCTCGTGCTGACTCCACTGGTGATACATCCACGCCCCTGGACCTGAGTATGAGAAGATCCTTAGAAGGAAGTGGAGCTGGTGATGTCATAGTTGACCTGGACAGTGAACAAGAATGCCGAAGGACATCTCCTGCTCCACTATCACTACCACCACCTCCTCTTCCACCTCCTCCTCCTCCACCACCACCACCACCACCACCACCACCACCACCACCACCACCACCACCAGCACATCCCAGTGCAGCACCACAGGATGAAGAAGACGTGGAGGTAGACGAAGGTGAAAACATTGTTTGTGCGCCGTCCATTCCTTCCCTCCTCCTTTCTAATTCCTCAACATGTTCCAGTCCCTCTCCTCCACCACCATCCTCTTCTCCTACTCTTTCCAGTTCTTCACAGTCCAACATGAAACGGGGACCAGTATTGGGGTCATCAGAACTTCCATCTAAACGGCCACGGACTGAATCTGGAAGTAACAGTCCTAGCCCCAAATCTCAGCAGGCTTCACCAAAGTCACCACGAAGAGGGACGCCAAATGGTGTAATCACCATAAACAACAGCAATGGGAGGAACAACAGTCTGGAATCAGCTAACAGCCAAAGAAAGGCATTGGCAGCCGCACTAAGCCATCACTTGAGTCACGTGGACTCAACCAGCAACCTGTCCAACCTCTTACTCGCTGCTGTTGCAGCGTCATCAGTGCATCGAGACGACCCGGGAGGCAATGGGGCACCTCTTCTTAAGTCCCCACCTGCACTCCCTTTTTCAGGGAAAGGCTTGAGCAAGAATCTGACACTAACTAAACCATCTCACCTTACCCCCATAATCCCCACGCCTCTCTTACTTCCCAACTCCCGGACTTCATCTGCAGACTTGCTGTCAACAACCAACATACTCCCACTTCTGACATCTGAAATGGCTCTGAGGATGGCAACAGAAGCTGCTGGTGTTGTAGCTCCTCCCCTACCTCCACCACCGCAGGTACTTGTGAAGCAAGGGGTGTCCAAATGCCGGGAGTGCAACATAGTATTTTGTAAGCATGAAAACTATATGGCTCACAAGAAACACTACTGTTCAGCGAGACTGGAAGGTGGTGGAGATGATGGTGGCAGTGTGCCCAGTCCTCAGGAAGGAGGGGGAGTGCCCAGCTCTCCTTCGGGGAACACGCCCAATGGTGGATCTCCACCACACAGCAAGGACCGCGGAAGGTCAGCTAGTCCGATAGGCAACTCATTGTCGGCTCAGCAGCAAGGTCAGGCAGGGCAGAAGCCTCCAACTCTTTTCCAGTTCATCTGTATGGCCTGTGGCATTAAATTCACGTCTCTTGACAACTTGACTGCACACCAGGCATACTACTGCCCCAAAAGGTCAGAACTGATCGCCAAAACTGTAGCAGAGGCTGTGGGTGACAAAAACTCCCTCTCAAGTTCACGCAAGTGTGTCAAGTGTAAGGTGAGTTCCTTGCATTGCATTGGTGGGTTTGTGACATTGCAGCTAAGGCTTATCAACCATACAGTTTATATTCTGCATATTTCCTCTGTCGAATTCATTACAGGTGTGAGTCAAAAATTTTTCACCGGCGGGGAGGGGGGGCTGACCCTGAGGCTATATGTAACTCATGTTTGATTTTTAAAAACTGTGTTATAGAAATCATGTCCTAACTACAACTGTAACACAGCACTCTTTGCACCTGCATTTCTGCACATACAAATATAACTACATGTTTAATTACCTACTCTGATTTAATGTAATTTAAGTTACAAGGACTAATTTTGGTTTTTTTTTTGTTCTAATTTCATCGGGACATCCTAAGTTTTTTATTTTACATTTCAAAATTCTAATGTACTAGTTGTCAGGCGATTTCAGTGGCTGATTTTGGCTGAAGGATAATTCGCGTGAAATGCCCAATATCATCATGTGTATAAAATCTTTTTTCATATACATGGGTCCGTGCATTGTGAATTGAATTTAATAATTGTCCAACAAGATGCGACTTACTCAGTTTATTACATTTCTGTAGGCAGCTCTACACGTTTTGGTTGAGACACCCATCATCAGGAGCTGGTACAACTGTAATTACAGCTTCTGGTATTGATTAACCAGATCTACTACCATCTGCTCTCGTTGTTGCATTGGAACTGATTCGTGTGTATTGCATGGTAGATACGATACACATGAATCAGTTCCAACTCAACAACGACAGCAGATAGTAGTAGATCCAGTTAATCAATACCAGAAGCTGTAATTACAGCTGTACCAGCTCCTGATGATGGGTGTCAACACCTAAAACATGTAGAGCTGCCTACAAAAATGTATTAAATTGAATAAGTCACATCTTGTTGGACAATTATTAAATTAAATATAAAATCTTTGTTTATTATTTATTTATTATTGTATTTCGATTTGGGGGGGCAGGGCTGCGGCCCGGCAGCCTGCCTCCTTTGGGTGTGTCCCAGATTCATTACATCATAATGTAATGTACTGAATTTTTATTGCTGTGTGTCCATAGTATTCTGGGTGTCTTAAAAGTTGCTTTACCAAGATCATACTCATATTACAGGGAAACACTTCTTAATCGACAAGCAACCATCAGCAGGAAGTGACAGTGGCACAACAGCTGATGAAAATAAGAACTTGTTTAACCACCTTGTTTCCAGTTGTTGTAAATAAAAAACATAATGCATGTGAAAATGATCACAGTCAAATACTTCAGTGGCTTGGTAGAGTAACTTTTAGGACATGTGGCATTTGAAGGTCGTAGAACAAGAGTGTGTGATGTTGTAACCTACCAATCATTTCCATGTAATGCAGGTGATAAGAATGTGCGTTGTTATGTGCGGATGCAAGCAGGTACATGTGTGACTCAGACTGACACCACAGACATTTAGTTTCCCAATGGCAAGTGCGAAGGTGGTCAGTTTGCTATTTACCCACGTGATGTGTCTGGTAGCCCAAGGGAGTTCTATTGTATGTAGTTGAATGTTTATGCAACAGATGGTAGGAAAGCAAAGAAATGATCATGTTGCCAGTGTGTCTACTTTGGACTCAGCACAACATTATGAATGTTTCAGACCAATTTGTTGTTTGACTTTACTGTGAAATACTGTCATCAGTTGATGTAATTTTGGATGATATAAGTAATGCACTTTTCTGCTATTATACAGTTGTGTTATTCTGACACACAGGCATTGGTGCCAGTAGATCATTTAGCAGCCCACCAGTGCTCGGGTGTCGCTGGGTCTGGCGGGTGGAAGTGCCCGTGCTGTGATGTCGTGAGTCCGACAGCCACCGCCGCTCAGAGACACATGGACTCCCATAGCGGTGTCAAGGCCTTCCGTTGCACCATCTGTCGCTACAAGGGCAACACCCTTCGAGGCATGAGGACGCACATCCGCATGCACTTTGAGAAGCGCTCCACAGACCTACAGGTTTGTGTCAACGCAATACGAAATTGAATGTACAATATAGTCTCAAAGTTCATGAATCTCATTGTTTAGGATTTCAGCCTTCCATGATCACACACTATAATGTAATGGTTTTGACTGTGCCCTCCTCCTCCAATCCTGATATTGCACAGATCAACAGATCATTCTCAGCTCAGTTTTAGTCTCTCCTTCATTATGTGAGGGTGATTGCTTGTGTGCACCATAACTCTGGAGTAAAAGTACTGATTTGTTTGGTTAGTACAATACTAATCCATACTTTTATGCTTTTTGAGGTTATTTTATGTTTTTGTTACTGGTAGCATAAACTGTTGAAACCAAGGGGTTCTTATGTTCGTGATATTTTTATCAGTCCCAGTTAATCATGTACACGGAGATGCCGCTGTAAACTGAGGTTGGGGATTTCACAGGGTTAAGCCTGTGATGTTCTTATTTATGACATCATGAAATTTTGTAGGTGACTAACTGGCAGTTCAGAGTAGTATTCTGCCTCCATCTTTAGGGTCGACATGTGGAGTTAAGATCGATGCAGCTTGTTTCTGCAATGTGTTGGTAACCACCTAGGTTTCATGACATAGAACAGGGTTGACCAACTTTAACCCACAGGAGGGCCACTTAATTCGATAAGGATTTACCTGAGGGCTGAACTTGTATAATATCAAAAAGGGGAGGGATTGAATTATCCAGTAGACCGTTATTTACAAACAGTAAGTTATGCTAAATGTATGGTTGAATGACATGGCAGTAGGCCTTACTAAACTCTGTAAAACACAAAGAATGATTAATTTACTGTGTGCTGCCTTCGAAGTGATGAGTTATAATCAATTATTATACCAACTACTGCACATATATAAGATTTATAAAATTTACACATTAAAACATTAAAAACGCTCCGACATGTTTCGGTCCTAGGACCATCATCAGGGAGCCATATCATCCTTGCTAAAGTCACACTATAAAAAGTCACATTAATTTTGCTGT
>Ga0131853_10015920_pt1 | contig 13736 bp, 9 predicted proteins | sample TergutLab28metaG_FD_92764 | JGI IMG/M metagenome (GOLD analysis project Ga0131853, IMG submission 92764) | Labiotermes labralis P1 segment gut microbial communities from Petit-Saut dam, French Guiana - Lab288 P1 (version 2) (version 2) | ecosystem: Host-associated > Arthropoda: Insects >... | reverse complement strand
GAAGCTGAGAGAAACCCTTTCTTCAGTGCAAGGGATCTTAAAGCTGCTACTGGCTTTCCTGGGCAAAAAGACACAATTATTTCGAGACTTAGGGCAGCAGGTCTCAGGGCACGGCATGCTGCGGTGAAGGAGCTTCTCACTGATGAACATAAACTATACCGTTTAGCGTTTGCCGAGAGCAATGTAGATCGCAAGTGGGATAGAGTTAAATTCGCTGATGAATCTACTTTTACCTCAGCAAATGATGGGCCGGTCTTAGTTTAGAGACCTCAGGGACAGCGTTACAACTCGCAGTATATGTCTACCTGCAAACGCTGTGGTCGTGTGTCTGTAAACTGTTGGGGCTGGATCTCCCATGAAGGTGGTGGAATTCTCCATCGTATAGAGGGTCACCTGGACGGCCTGCAGTATCAACACATTTTGCACAACGTAATTGTGCCCTTTGTACGGATGCTTTATCCCAATGTTATAATCTATTTACAGCAAGACCACTCATCCGTTCATGATTTTCGTGTGGTTCAAGAATGGCTATCGAGGCAGGGCGAAGTCGAACTCCTTGACTGGCCACCGCGAGCGCCTGATATGAACCCCATCGAGAATATGTAGAGTGAGGTGGAAAGGACAATGCAGGAAACCTGGCCTGTCCTCCCTCCCAGAAATAGCGATGAGCTATGGGACCTTGTGTCAGACGCGTGGGATGAAGTTGCTTCGTCTACGCGTTACATCCGATCACTGATTGAGTCCATGACACGACGAATGAAATCAGTGGTCGAAGCAGAAGGGTTCTGGGCTTCTTATTAAAGAAGTCCATTTCTGAAAACAGCCCTTTTAAGAGCTAAATTATTAATTTTAATTTTCTATGCATAGGTGCGATAATTCGCCGGTCTTAGTGGCCGGACGGTCTATGGTCCCTCGCCTGCTGAGATTGTGGATTCGAATCCCACCGGGGGCATGGATGTCTGTCCTTTGTGAGTGGTGTGTTCCGAAGGCTACGGCTAGCACGCCTTCAACTGCCTGGGCTACATAAAGAAATATGCCGATATTGGGACTCGAACCAACATAGTTTGTTTCCGAAGGCTACTGCTGCTAACACGTGTTCAAGTGCCTGGGCTACATAAAGAAATATGCCGATAGTGGGACTCGAACCAACATAGTTTGTTTCCGAAGGCTACTGCTGCTAACACGCGTTCAAGTGCCTGGATTACATAAAGAAATATGCCGATAGTGGGACTCGAACCAACATAGTTTGTTTCCGAAGGCTACTGCTAGCACGCGTTCAACTGTCTGGGCTAAGTCTGCTGACTATAAGAACGGAACGGTCCAGTCGACTCATCCATCCCTACCCTAACAGCACAGCTAGCTAGCCTCACGCCTGGGAAATTTAATGAAGTTTAATTGTTTTAATTTCAAATTAAGCTAATGTATTGTTGTCTTCTGTTAATACATATGCAGTGTGATTGATTGTAATGAATGGAAGACAGAGAAACGCCACGAATGCGCAAATATGGGGAAAGAAAAACAACTCGAATTATGATGGCAACTGTACAGCACGTCACTGCCTGAGCGGGACGTACGAAGAAATATCGCGCCGATGGATTTTTGTTCGACCTATTGCATCAAGAACACCGAGTTTTGCTCATTTGTACGTTTTCGATAGTGATATGGAAACACGAGGAGATTTGCAATGCTGTATTATGGATGGCTTGGGCAGGGCGATCATGGTAAAAATCCAGCGTGCCGTAAGTAAGATGAACTCATTTGTCGAAATACTCCTGCGAGCTGGTGAATTTACAAGAAATCAAGAAGTTCTCAACGGTCTATTGGCAAGTCACGAAGCCCCGGTAGTCGAACTGCGAAAAAAAATCGTCCAACCTGTAACGAGGTGGCCGCCATCTTACTTGACGATAATATGCGAGCCGAACGATACATTATTTTGCACCAGCGAGGTGGGGGTTAGAACGAACTAGCAATACGCACCCGGCCTACGATCCACTGCACTTCCCTTTTATGCTCCCAAATGTTGAACTAGATTGGTATTAAGCAGTTCGGTATCCAAGGGACTTCACAAGCCATAACAGCAACAGAGTTCCATGTTGTGTGTTCGCCGCATATAGACTTTACTTCAAGGCCAATGGGTATTCACTGCTGTATCGCGCTGCAAGATGATTTCTGCCCGAGGTTTCCACGCTGACTGCTGATATTCGTGTGCCTAGCCTGCCCGGTTTACCGGGCACAGGCAGATTATTTACTAAACAAAATACACTTATTCAGTCGAACACAACACATGTTCATTTGATTCAAATTTTACCTTTACATGTATGCTACATGTTTCGGTCGGTATTTAGGCCATCATCAGGTATGTCAACATAACAACTTTATAAAGGAAGATATGGTAAAATCTAAATGACAGAGCATACAACGTACGAATCTTCCGATTTTGTTAATACAGAGTTACAAAACTATATCATTGCCACCAACATTGTAACAGAATTAAGAGAAGAAAACTTTAAAAAAAATACCACGCCGCGCCAAGTATAATACACAAAAATCATAGAACAATTGTAATACTAATTCTCACTACAACACACGAGGAACTAAATTTGATAAAAAAATCTTTATATGTGCACTTTAAAAATTTGGGTCCTTGCCTTTATATTTTATATCTTGTTTTAACATTATAAAAATAGTGACTCTAAACAAGGGACTCCTTAGATTTTATTATATCTTCCTTTACAAGATTTTTATATTGACACGTTTAACGATGGCCTAGGTACAGGCCGAAACTTGTAGCACACAAGTAAAGGCACAGTTTGAATCAAAATAAACCTCTGTGTGTTCGAAGAGTAGCTGTTGCTTATATATTAATAGCGTGGTTAATGTATTCAATTGTAGCAGATATTCATATTTATGGTTGTAGAAGTCCGAATTTGATTATGAATCCCAACATCTATATGATGTCGTCAGTTATTTTTTTCTGAATATTCACACGTTTGATTAATGCTGAAAGTATAATAACAACAGTATAGAAGTAAGTAATATAAAATGGAATAACAATGAAAGTTTATTGTAATCAAATGTACATATTCATAAGGATAAAATATCAAGTGCACTGGTTAAGTGAACACGTGTTACGGAACTGTGTACCCGAAACGGTCTAGTGAAGGCCGGAATTTATAACTCACACACGTGCGATGCAACTCTAAATCGTACATAATTTATTACAGCGGGTTTTGTTTTCCACAGTTTGTTCATTTATTCATTTTCCTTGTTTTCGTAGAGATCAATACATCAATTTTCGAGATAATTCCCAAACTTTTTGTCCTACTTCGATTAAATCCATTGTGTTATTTAGGGACCATATTAATTTCGGTTTAGTATTAGTTACGTGCATTACAAATAATTCAAAATTAGCGTAGGCCTATGCGTTACACCTACATAATAACCAACAAAAATATGGTCCCCTAGATAACACTATGGATTGAATTGAAGCGGCAGATATCTTAATCAACCACCTCAAGCGTTTGCAATTAAGGAACACTCAGGAACAAACACTCAAGCTAGTAGAAGTTTTCTATCGTCGTATGTGCTATATCAGTACTTACTTAACAAACAAAACTGTAGAAGAATGTAATAATATTCATAACAATTCATACAGTAAGTTAGGGGAAAAGGAATATTCAGTAGTTTTAACGTAAAAATTTTCCGATGTCAAAAATACTCGTGCATGGCGATTCATACGTTGTAGTACTGTAAGACTATCTACATACTATTTTCTATAGCAGAGAGGTAAAATTGACAGCAACCGAGAATTTTCAACACCTACTATGTATATGGCCAAAATATAAAAAAATATAATTCGAAAATTTCTACTTAGTAAGTTACTAGTTCACGGGCTGAAGTGTCCCTAGTTCAAATTCCTCCCGAAGCAAGAAATTTTTCTAATCTCCAGAACGTCCAGACCGACTCTGGGGCCCATCCAGCCTCCTATTTAATTGGTACTAAGGGTTTCTTTGTGGGGTAAAGCGGCCGGAGCGTGATGTTGACCACTTAACTCCCTCTAACGCCACGGTTAAGAATTGAAGGAATTTTATTTCTACTCCCCAATATGCCTTCATGGCGCAAAGAAGAACAATTTTACCTTAATATCTACTGGATAAAATGGGAAAATTGATTATAAAACTGATGAGCCAAACTCTCTTTCCCATTTCAGACTTCTCTTTTGCTAACATAATCTTGTTTAATTTCCAAAATATATATTCAGTTTGTTTGCCAAAATATGTGATATTTGGTAGAACATGTTTCTTAAAAACTCGCTTTCAATTATAAAACGATTCAGGAGCTCCGAAATAGCACGAATAACTGGTAAACTTTTGCATTCAGGTTTCAGGAAAATCGCCGGATTAGTTTTACGTGTTAAAATAGTATCCGACTGCATCATCTAATTTATAGGTTTTAATTTCAGAATATTAAATGTTATCAATGTTTATATTTTTTTAGGACTCGTGGAATTGTTATATCATTATATTTATTTTTAAATGTTTGCTACCAAACCTTAAATATATTATCCCACGGTGAAACGCACACACAACGAAGTTGACGTGTGTGGCCTATATTATTGTTCAAACGCGCATCCGCCACATTCGATACACAGTTCACATCTGTCATCTACGTTCTGGTCAGAATGTCAACCAACCAACCAACCAACCACAGAACTAATTGAGGGCCGAGACTTGCGTGAAACCGTAGTCGACGTTCATCGGCCCGTTCAGCCATTCCTGCGTTTACCGCATCGCTGAGCTCAGTGACAAACGCCTTAAACTATAACTGGAATTGGGCTTTCGCTCAAGAGTTTGTTCTGCTCAGAGTCACGATGCCTTACTTATAAAACAACATGCTCGCAAACCGGGTAAATGTCACATGCCATCTTAACTCACGACCTTGATTCGAAACAGTGCTGGGGAGCAGCATATGTATCTAAATTAAGCTGGAGACTGACGTACGTTTCCAGGCTACCGGTTCACGGTTTGAGAAACACTGAGTGCAATGATTTTCTATGGGCTAGGCGAAGGGGTTCGATTCCCTGGACTGCCACAGAACTGCCAATTCGACAACAAATCGCGGCTAGTTCTGACTACATTCCACGTCCCAGTTTTGAAAGTAGCATATTTCGTGTGCATTAGTTGGGACAAATAAAGACTTGATATTATTAATGCACGAACCCACTATGAAGATTACTTTGGGATGTTTACTTTTCCAGAAAAATATTCGTTTTACCAAATATGTTATAGGCTATATTTAGTAACACTATTTTTCATTTTTTTATTCATGAAGAGGAAAAGTGCCAGAAATGCAACGATTAACAAATAAATATTTGTCATTCAATTTTGTGAAAAATCTTCTACTTAGAAGTGAATTCTTGGAATAGTAATCGGCTGTATATTCTAATATATATTTTCTTTGGATTTACGTTTGTATCTCAGAATGATTAGTCTATGTGTGGTGGTATGGTATTATAATAGTTCTTGAAATTTTGTGGCAAAATTTCAAATCTCTTACTTTACCGCGGTCAGCAATCCAAAAGTTTCTGGCATTTCTGAACTAATCATCGATAAATGTAACAAAACAATAAATCTGCATTCGTGGTCTTCTCTATTTTCAGATATAAGAAATATGATACCCATATTATATTTTCTAATTCCTTGTGATTGCAACAAGATTTTTCCCTAATTTGTCTAGACTGTTATTCAAAAAATCTAATATATTTTAGCAGACCTTTACTGTAGATTTCAGAACGTTTCTTGTAATTTATAACACTAAACGTTCTGTTGCGTACAATAAAGCAGCTATTTAATACAAAGATTTTCCTAATTCCCTTTACATTAATATGCTGGCACCTTGCCACGTTCTGATCATCCAGCCAAGTCATGTTGCGACTTCTCTTACGGTTTAGAAATTAAAATATACGATCATCGGTATGCATACACGTCGTGTATTGCGACTGACGAGTTGTCCACTTCGTATTCATTCTGTCTGAGTTTTCGATCCGTAAAATGTAAGAGAATTACTTGCGGTTATCGCTCGCTAAGGATGTATGTATACATACACATATAGCCCCACATACATACTCGTGTAGGCCGAAAGTTAATTTTAATTTTACTGGCCCTTCCTCCCCCATAAATATTTCTACCCTATGTTTCCTTCTGTCATAACAGATATCCATTCTCTTGGCCCACCTTGATGCAGCCAAATAGTTCCATCTGAAAGAAGAAGGAATTATTAAAAATACATATGTAACACAACTACGAAAGCATAACATGCTACCAAAAAAAAAAAATACGAAATAGAGTAGCTCGGCGGAGTGATTTTATGTCTTAGAGTAAACTTTCTAATATAAATAATCAGATATAACATTTTTCTATTGGCAATCTCTTTGAAATAATATGCGAACTAAGAATGGTTTAGCGGCCCAATCGTTCAAAAGATCATTCACTTTCTCGTCGTCGTCTTCTGTTCAGTCTGTGAGGGAATAAATTGTGTTTGTACTGCGTTTCCGTCGGAGTTAGGTTCTCACTCGTTTTTCTAGAAGATGAAAATTTCATCAGACACACAACTGTTAGATAGTATGCCCAAGCATACATATTCCTATCCTGATTGGACTGTCTATTCAGAAATTGTGTGAAATAATACTCTTCATTACTTCCACTGTGAATAAACTACGTTTAACTTAAAGTAATGAAATGAACACCATTCTACGCACGTGAATAACATAAATTTAACACCACAAATAACTAAACATTGTAACTTCCTTACCTTCCTTTTCTATCAAACTATCTTCACTTCTGTAGAACTGTATATGGAACAAAGGGTAAATAACAAAACTGGTGGTAATATTCCCATAATGGGGCGTATCGTGTTTTTTATCCCTCACCAAATATTACGAGGATGATGAAATTCATTAATGTACGAGTTAGTGGGATAAACAAAAAGCGTCTCTTCTTTGCGGCCATTGCGGAGTGAGTGTTGCGTTGTTGCTGTCTAACAAACGTCCATGGATTATGGTCTTCGCTTCTGTTGACCGCCATCCTTAAGTGTGAAAAGCAATGGTCTTCTCTTGTCTGATGGTGTGTGTTCCACGCCTTAGCCAGAGAAAACCCTCAAGAACCCGTGAACAGAAATGTGGACGAGCCGGATCACAGTAAGAGATGGATTTGCCTTAATGTGATATTTTGAAGTACGAGGGCGTGCTGATAAGTCCGTAGCCCGACCTACTTCCCGATGTCGTAGGACGGAATCGATAGTGTCGTTGGAAAGAGAGGTCTGTTCATGTGCCGAATTGCAAGTCTTTTCTTCTTACAGAGGCTGAAAGAAAGCATGTCAAGCGATGCGCGCGATTTCAACAACATGAAGACGCGAGATGTCATCAAGTTTTTTTTTCCTGCAAGGCAAGGCGCCGAAGGAAATTCACGCCATTCTGATAGAAACATTAGGGGAACATGCACCATCGTATGCCACCGTGAAAAACTGGGTGGCCCAGTTTAAACATGGTGATTTTTCCACCTGTGATGCGCCTCGTCTTGGACGAACCAAAACAGTGACCACCCCGGAGATTATTGATAAATTCACGAACTAATCTTGGAAGACCGCCGGATTTCGGCTAAATCAATAGCTGAGCAACTGGGCATCTCACATGAACGGGTTGGGTCCATCATTCATGAAGATTTGGATATACGGAAGCTCTCCACGAAGTGGGTCCCGAAATGGCCGAACGTGGATCAAAAACGTCAACGGTGCCAGTCGTCTGAGCAACTTTTGGAATTTTTTCGGCGCGATCCAAATGATTTCCTGTCGCGGTTGGTGACCATGGACGAAACCTGGTTATATCACTATAACCCGGAGACAAAGCAACAATCAATGGAGTGAAGGCATAGCGGCTCACCCCGCTCCAAAGAATTCCGAGTGCAAAAATCCGGTGGAAAATTTCTCGTCTCGATTTTTTGGGATCAAGACGGCATCCTCCTCATTGATTATCTTCCAAAGGGCCAAACTATCAACGCGGAGTATTACTTATCTCTGCTGGTGCAATTGAAGGACATTTACAAAAAACGCCGCAGGAATTACACCAAAGGGGTCTTGTTCTTGCACGACAATGCCCCGGCTCACCGGGCACTTGCAACGCGGAAGAAACTGGCTTATCGGGGCTTCCATTGTCTTGATCACCTACCCTATTCTCTGGATCTGGCCCCGTAGGACTACCACCTATTCCCTGGACTGAAAAACAAAACAATTGAAAGGTCGTCATTTTTCGTCCGACGCAGAGGTCATTGCTGCCGCGGAGACCTGGCTGGACGGACAACTTTCTGAGTTTGTTTTGAGTGGCTTGCAAAAGGTAGAGCAATGGGCTAAGAAGTGTATTGAGCTTCGTTGGGAGTGTTTTGAAGAAATCCCGAGTATGGTCGCTGTATCTTGTTTCCTTCCTGGTCGGGCTAAGGAATTATCACCATCCCCTCGTGCATACCTGAGCATCTTTGTACGGTTTATTATCAAGACCAGCAAATACACTATATATATATAATATTTTATATATCATAAGTGTTCCTACATGTTTCGATGCATCTGCATTATCTTCCGGGAGTCTTACCGTCTATTTCGCTAAAGTTACAAAAATCATTAATGCAAATTTCATTGAATTCAGTAGATTTAAACGTGATCATTTTAGTTGATGATAAAATAAAATCTATAAAACGCGAGCTGTGTCCGCTCTTATAATTACAATACGTGGAAGTTGTTACTTTGGTGGCTGTACATACAGTTTGGGCTGCCTTGTAGGTGTAATCCCCCCACCAAAATAAGGATTAAACCTCGAATAAAGGTAGACCAACTTGATATCACTTATTTTATTATGTCAATTTACTTCTCAACATGTTTCGGATGTTAATACACCCATCTTCAGGAGCTTGCGACTACTTGGTGTGCTATTGTTTAGGTTGTATTGTGCTGTAATGATAGAGGTTTATGCGTTAGAGCCACATGCGACGCATAATATAGGTATAACACTTACCACTAGATAAATAAATTAAAGCATAAACCTCTATCATTAAAGCACAATAGAACCTATGCAGTAGTACACCAAGTAGTCGCAAGCTCCTGAAGATGGATGTATTAACATCCGAAACATGTTGAGCAGTAAACTGACATAATAAAATAAGTGACATCAAATTGGTCTACCTTTATTCAAGTATCAAGATGATGCACGGTCCAATACGCATAAGGGATTACACCTATAAGACAGCCCAGAATTTATATAGAGCCATCAAGCTAACAACTTCCGTGTACTCTAATTATAACAATTGACGCAGCTCACAAAGTTTTAGAGATTGTATTTTATCATCAACTACAACTATCACATAAGTATATATTTTAATCTACTGATTTTATTGAGTTTGTAATCTTAATGTATTTGCCACTTTAACAAAACAGAAGGAAAAGACTCCCTGAAAATGATGCAGATGCATCGAAACATGTATGTGTACTTACTATATATATATATATATATATATATATATATATGTGTGTGTGTGTGTGTGTGTGTGTGTGTGTGTGTGTGTGTGTCTTGCATTCGTTGGTCTGGGTAATCAACGTAATGTAAAATTATAATTTAAATTTATGTGTATGTATTGCTAATGTTAAAAACTCTGCTGTTACTTGCTTTTGTTTTATTTTAAAATATGTCTTTCCTGGACATCGTTGTGGGACGGGAGAGAGTAGTCGGTATAGCGACTCGCTACGAGCACGCGTCCCGATCAGCCCTGAGGCCAATCCAGCAAACTGTACAAAGGGGATCGGGACCATTTCCAGGGGTAAGGCGACCGGGGCTTTGATCGCCCATCTCCATCTAGTGTCCTGGCTGAAGTAAGAGCAGAGTTATACCTCGAATCCCCTCTGGGCCTTCATGACCGGTTTTAGGGTGAAATCTACCTGTAACTTACTTTACTTGACAGCATTTCTGAGAGGAGAAATGTAAACCCTGTCCCTTCTACATTATAGCGAAATTAATACGATTATTTTCATCACGGTCGTACTTTCGGGATTTTTTCCTAGTTTCGGAGAAAATGACTGCCTCCAACTTCAGGGTCAGAAACAAATTCAGTCCACCTTAGATAGGTACTATACATTCACTTGAAACTTCGCAACTAAGTAAATATACTACAATGTGTAAAACCGCAGAAGAAATAATACTTTGAAGAAAATCGGCCGTGAAAACTTCAGACGAATTTTTTGGTTTTGTTTTCTAACCCCTTCCAAAAAAGTGTAAAATAGTAAGACAAAGTCGTGTACCTACGTTGAACATCATGTATGTCTCTGTACTGAAAAGAATTTGAAATGATCTCAAAATGAATACATAAGCAAATGAAGTATAATTCTTCCCTACTTAATAGGTCTGCTCCCAGTCAACATTGTTAACTAATAGCGCAGCTGGCAAATCAAACTGGTATGTGAAGGACAACACTTTGATTAACTGGAAACTGGTGAGCCTGGCAGATCTGTGTGATCAGCGAACGCAAGGATATGCGAAGTCGCTAACGAGGAAGGTTATTGAACGATGACTAGTAAAGGAAGAAGGGTAGAAACTCGTCAGGATCGAAGTAAATGGCGGGTTCGCTGAGCCGAGGCCCGGGTCCCAACGGTCCGCTCAGTGATTCATTAATAAACCGCTCATTTAAAATGCTGTCTTCCAAAAAACCAAAGCGAATGTATTCTTATTCAGCGTTTAAATATTCTCGAAAATTTAAATAGTTTATTACAATCAACTTATTCCATACATTTCTTCCGATTATGTTCATTGTTAAGAGCAGAGGTAGACGGCTTGCTTTTGGACTCTGCTTTCAAAATTAGTACGTTGTCGTTCCTTTATAATAGACATGTCGAATTCATCTTATCCAAACTGCACGAGGAAGAAATATTTAATAGTAGACAGAAATACGTAGGGCTACAATTTTGTTTTGGAGGGCATTTTAAACACATCGATTTATTAAATTTTAAAATTGAAATTTGAACTCAGTTCACAGAAGTTCAAGTTATATTAACTCAACATAATGTAGTTATTTGCTCACCTTCACGTAACGCCATAAAGTATATTTCTATTTGAGAAATTCGTCCATTTTCAGTACATATTACCGGTAGTTGCTGGCTCCAATCTGCGTACTATCCCTGTTATGTCGTTCAGTTCGGGCCGACCGGAGACATGTAGGCGTCCCGGGCAGGTTAATCAGAGAACCTTGAAGTGTGCATTTGACAGCTCCAAATATCTGGTTTATCATGGATTTCAAGATTAGTCATGTGCTTTACGGCTTTGGAGAATATGATAAAGCGCATTTTTCCGAATGACTTCTAAACATATTTAATTCTATCTCAAAGCTTTTATGTTATCAAAGACAACATCAATTGGTGTGCAAACTCCTGGAATTTGGTGCCCAATTCACTCAGATGCAAAGAAAATCTGTAAAAGAATGTCAGTCCACAGATCTACACATCACCTATTTCTTTACACAGAAAAAAATTACATTCTTCAAAAATAGAAACGGATGTTATCAACAAATTAAGCAAATCTATATAAAACAAAACACAGACTAAGCCAAAGAACATAATTGTACTTTAAGTAGTCCTTCGTATGCCGAATTCAGTTCGCTCAGAAAAATTCTGAAATTGTGGTTTTTTAAAATTTCGCAAAACAAATAAGAAGCTACTTTGACCAACGCTTCCCTATTTCAATGGTTTGAAAATGTGAAAAAGCTGCTTTTTTATTTAAAAAATAAATACTGTTATCCAATTAATAGTAATGTAAATATTTGTCATATCTAAATCATCACTTGTCCATGCCAGTACTTAAAAGTAACCTAAAAGACGGTAACAGTGTTGTGCAAGACTAAGTATTAAATACATATATTGAATAAAGCGGAATGAGGATATTGTGAAAAGAGACTATTAGTACCCTCAAGTCTGTTTCTCTGCCCGTCCGCACTCCCGCCCGCTCGCCTGTCCGCCGGTCTCTCCGTTTGTTTGTCCGCATGTAGCAAACAAGCCCGCTCCCACTGGACGGATTTTCGTAAAATTTGACATTTTAATCAAAACAACATAACATTATCAGTCCAACACAACTATACATTCATAGAAAAACGCTATGTGTTTCGGATTAAATAATCCTACATCAGGCTAAACACAGACTCAAATTGCAGGCAAAATTTAAATCACAATACTACATTACAATCTTTTCACTTTTTTTGTGTGAACTTACGTCCTAATATTCGTCCTGTAATAAAATTGCAATACACAAAAATTAACCAATGGCAAGTAAAGTGAAATTTATTTTTTTATTACAAGTAATTCTATTATATTCTAGTTAACAACACTTCTTCTGAGAGTCTTCATGTATTAGGAAAGGTAAATAGGATAGTTTTGCTTTTGTACTGTTGTGTCAAGAAAGTATGAGGCAATAGTTATGTAAATAGTAACTAATATAATAAATATCAAGTTACAAACAAAGTAACTTGCAATAACATAATCGTACTCCATTGACCTCTTAAAACCTCCAAGACTCCTGAATTAAAACACAGCCACAATATATATATATATATATTAGAATTTACTTCAATAAAAATAAAACCTTTTAACTTTAATTTTACTTACTATTGGCTAATTTTTCCTATTAAACTTTTTTTGCAGTACTAATATTGTGATCTGCGATCCAAAAACACCGAAAACCAAATTTATAATTTGGTGTTATGAGATGCATTTCACCTGCAGTTTGAGTCTGTATTTAGCCTGATGGTAAATTATTTAATCAGAAATACATAACGCTTTACCAAAAATAGTGTATACGTACGTGTTGAAAAAATAATGTGATTTTTTAATCGTTTCATATTGAGAACGGGATGAATTTACTAAATAAAAAAGACTGATATTTATTATTTTTCGAAAATCTGTAGAGAAAATTCAAGTTTCATCAAAACCTAGCTAAAATAACTAGTGTTTTACATGAAGATGTTTGTACGTTTATGACAATATCTCGCTCAGTTATTCGTAGAACGGAAAATCTTTCAGACAAACGTTGTAGAGAACATCAAAACATATTTTATGTTTCATAACTTCTTTTTCGAAAGTCGTACCCTTTATGAAATAATGTGGAAAAATATGGTAGAGCCAGACCACATATGACAATATGTACCTGTAATATGGTACACGCGCTTTACGTACTGAATAACTAACGGTACAGACACACATTCGGAATGTGTAATACTTATTGCTTTACCATGTGAACCATGGTTTCGCAAACGTTCCTTAATATTACGTTCGTATGAGCACTGCCTATCTCGTTGCTGCTTGTTTTTGATAACTTGTGTCATCCTAAGCGCTTGTTTGCAGATGTGCTGGTTGCAAACATGCACATACATATTTCTGCGCGAAGTTTCTCAAGTTACGCAAGTTTCCTCGAAGTATATTGGGCGGAAATGTAATCATTTCTTGCCTGCTTGGTAGTGAAAAAATTAGATCAACATTTTCTTTTCGACTTTGAATTGTATTTTAATTTCGTAATTTTGTACGGTATGTTATCATATGGACCGCCTCTGTGGTCTAGTGGTCAGAGTTTCTGGCTACAGATACAGGGGTCCCGGGTTCGATCCCCGGCGCTACCAGATTTTCTGAGTAGTAGTGGGTCTGGAACGGGGTCCACTCAGCCT
>Ga0131853_10015919_pt1 | contig 13737 bp, 8 predicted proteins | sample TergutLab28metaG_FD_92764 | JGI IMG/M metagenome (GOLD analysis project Ga0131853, IMG submission 92764) | Labiotermes labralis P1 segment gut microbial communities from Petit-Saut dam, French Guiana - Lab288 P1 (version 2) (version 2) | ecosystem: Host-associated > Arthropoda: Insects >... | reverse complement strand
TTTCTTCCTTACGGAATTATGACCAGAAGGTGTCATTATTATTCAAGGAGTTGATTAAAATGCCAAGAAAAGCAAGGGCTTTTCAAATCTTACGAAATAACTGTACTGTTCGAATAAACACCGTTATCTTAGTTCTCAGATAAGCGGGTAGTTAAGAGCCGATACAGCTCAGAATCCTTCGGAAATCTGTCGGAAAATGGGACTATAACATCGCCATAAAACAAAAGACCCTCGCCGGGGTTGGCTTGGGTCACGTAGGATAGCTGGTGTGGGGAGATGCCTAGCTGCTTGGCGAGTATCTGTCTGTCGCCAGCCGCTTGGTTGAGCATACATATAAAATCCGAGTTTTCCAGGATATTTTCCACCTCTTTTGAGGCCAAAAAATCCTTCACATTTTGAGTTAATCCACTCGGAATCCCTCCCCATTTTCGGAAGCGCTTCCATATCTCAACCGTGTATGCCGCCGTTTGCTCGTCTTTCAGAAGCAAGTGTAGCTCGTCCAAATAGAACCAAGTTGTGCGCTTGGCGGCTCTGTTGGCGGTCACTTTATTCCACACAGCATCCTGTAGCACCAACATCGCGATCTTCTTCAAGCCCTTGCCAAGTTCCTTTATATCATAACACACGATGCGGTTGTTTATGTCGCAATTCGTCCTGTTATTAAATACCGATAAGCTCCCTGTAACATAGATTTCCAAAGACGTGGCGAGGTGCTGAGCCTCCTGCTCGTCTTGATTTCGCAGGAGATTGTACAAATCCTCCAAGACTGGCATCTTTTCGGGTCGCGGGTCTGCCAGATAGTCGCGGTACACCAGCCGGACACAACGGTCGATGATGGTCTTCTCCACCGGCTGGAGGCCGTCCCGACCTCCGACGATAAGTTCGCACAGCGACAATATAAAGTCGCTTTTTAGAGTTAATGGGTCTTCCTCGTCGGAATAGTCCGGATTAATGTCGAGAGGATTCACATACTGCGTGGACACCGGCGACAGCTTGATAACTTGACCACCCAGTCGGGATACGATAGGGTGGTACTCCCCTTCGGGATCTGAGATGATTATATCATCATCCGTCATGAGGAAAACATTGACGATTTCGCGCTTTGCGGCAAAGGACTTGCCGGAGCCGGGGGTGCCGAGGAAAAGACCGTTTGCCGCCCGCAACAGCTTGCGGTTAGCCATGATAAGGTTGTTGGATAGGGCGTTAAGACCGTAGTATAACGCCTCACCTTTCTGGAACAACTCCTGTGTGGTGAAGGGAACGAAGATAGCCGTGGAACTCGTTGTAAGCCCACGCTTAATCTCGATTTGATTCAGCCCAAGCGCAAGCGTAGACACGAACCCCTGCTCCTGCTGCCACTCCAGCCGCTTCAAAGCGCAGTTGTACTTCTGCGCGATACCAGCCGCGGCAAAGATATCGTTGTCCAGCTTGTTCTTTTTCTTGGCGACGTTGGTAACAAGCACGGTGGCAAGGAACATGCGCTCGTTTCTGGACTGCAAATCGTTAAGAAGCGCTTGTGCTTCCTTGCCATAAGTTACCAAATCAGGCGGTAAAACTTCCATGTCGTAGCCGGCGCGAACTGCCTTCTTCTGCTCCTCGATGCGCATTTTATCGAGGTCTGACAGCTTGCGCTTGACCGTCTTAATGGCCTCGGTCTGGTCGATGCTGCGCAGATGGATGTTGACCGTCACGGCGGTGTTAAGATCAAGAAAATCCGTCAGTAGCTTGTCGGTAAGCTCCGGCGCGAGTATCTGCAAGAAACCCACCGAACCGAAGTGCGCGCCCATCTTGAACGAGCGGCTCTCTCGGAACTCAAAGGATGCCGGAGCGATGAAATCCTTGGTTGACAGTCCCGTACCGGGTATGTCCTTCCAGCTAAACCGCAGCTTCTCCAAACCGTCGGGATGAAGCTGGGCATGGAGTATCTCCAGCCGCTCAATGCCGTCCAGCGGTCTGGCGTTCACGCCAAGAGTCTTGAACCCTGCAAGGACATCAAGCTCTATACGCTCCAGTCGTGGCTTGGCTTCCCTGTAGGAGTCGGCCTCGATGCCGAAGGTGATGTACTTCGTTTTCACAAGCCCGTTATTGCCCCGCGCAAGCTGATTTTTGAGCATTTCGGCGTACTCCCGCCGGATACTGGCGAACTCATCGTCCTTATCGGGAATGTCGATGGACTGCTGGAACTCGTGTATGTCCACATGCCGATTAATGAAGGTAAGCTGTACGGTCACCGACGCGTCAAAGTAATTCAAAAACTCGCAGTAAGACTCAAAGATGGCGGTCTTATCCTCGTTTTGCGCCAGTTGGTAGTTGATGTCAAAGAATGTGATTGTTTTGGTGTACAGCCTGTCGTTAACCCGGCAGATGCCGTCTTTGTACATCTCACGGTAGGGGATAGACTGCTGCGCCGTGCGCGGTGCTTCTGACCGTCCGAATATCCGCTTAACAAAGGACTCCTTAACGCCGCCCGTGTGTTTAGGGCTGTTATTGGCTGTGGCTTGTACATACGGCTTGCTTTTTGCGGCGGCCAGCGCGTCCGCTTTGTTTCTGTCTGCCTGCTCGATATTTCTTTGCAGACGGTGTTCCTGCTGCGTCTGCTGCTTCGTCTTGTTTGGCAATGTTCTTCGCCTCCTCTTCAAGATATTGATACAAGTTTGCCGTCACATAAGGTCGCTTCCCCGGCCAGAGCTTCACGCGGATGAAGTTCCGCAAGACAATTTCGGCGGGCTGACCGTCTTTCTCGTACATGGCAAGAAAAAAGAGCGGCAGCATCAGTCCGATCATGACCAATACCGCCGCGCTGTTGCCGATTGCTCCTCTTGTGAAAAGATACGCCGGGATGCCAATGGCTCCGGCTACAGAGAAGCACAGAAGCTGACGCTTGGTGAGATTGAGCGCCACCTTGGTCTTTACTTTTGATAAATCCTTGCATACGGGTACAAAGGCCACAGCATCCGGCAACCGAAAATATTTAGAGGTATCAGCAACCTCATTCGGTTACCTCCACCTCCCTTCGGAACTGCTCCACAATACCGAGCATGATGTACGCCACTACGTTCACGCAGACGGAATTGCCGAGCATCTGATAGCGCCGTGTATCACTGATTTCCTTACCATCATGGCCAAACTCCGTCCAGCCATCGGGATAGCCTTGCAAGCGCTCACACTCAACAGGCAGAAGCCGCCTCACGATGTAACCGGAGCGGATAGGGTTCTGGTAATTAAGCGAGTACCCTTGCGTGGTCTTTGCCTGCAGAGTGCCGCTGAGTTCTTCGTTTTCCCTGTAGTTGCGGCAATCCACCGATGCAACAGCCGGTGTGTTTGTCGAGGTTAGAGTGAAGCTCAAGTCCTCGTTGACACCGCTTCCTCTCGGCCCATTATGATCTTGTCGGCCGATCATGTTGCCCTGCAAGCAAAACGCGGCCACCGCGTGGCGGTCACCGGATGTGATGGTCGGAGCGGGGTCGCCATCCTTGCCAACGCCGAGTCCGTTGCCGGAGCCGTCGTCTTTGCGTGTGTCCCCGCCGCCGCTGTATCTGGTGGCTTTGTCGTTGATAGGGATTGCGGCGCTATTGGAAATAAGCACGCCATTAGGCACAACCACGCACAAATCCGTTTCGCCGGCAAAACCACCCGGACGGTTCATACCGGCGCCGGACGCGACGAGTGTGCCGGATATTTCGGGGTAGACGTCCAGAGCCGCAGATTCCTCAACAATCGCGACCCCGCCCTGTGACTTAGAGGGACACGGATTCGTGGTATCAAGCGTTCGCGCTGTTTCAACCGCACGGCAGCCGGAGAGCGGATTGGATGACTTCATGCTGTTACCGGCATCGCTGTCAAGGCTGAATGCTCTTATATTTTCGCAGACCAACGGTGCGTTGCGGCCCGTGGCGTTGCCGTTGGTGGCAAGTGTGTACGCCGTGTTCGCAATATTAACATCGCCGCTTTGATTTTGGCTGACGCCAACAGCCACGGCATGTCCGTGTGACTGCTGAGTCTGATACGCCTCAGTAACAGCAACGATATTCGGGCCGCTGTCGATGTTCGGACTGCCGTCACCACGAGCCGTCAGCGTCCGCGCAAGGTTCGGCTCACATACGTAAGATATATCCGGTAACTCCGACTTTACAATAAACGGCTGCTCATGCTGGCAAGTCAGCGTAGCCGCAAGCTCCTTGTTAACGTCGACCTTGCTCTGGCTGGGGTTGCAGCAATAGACCAATCCCGCGGGGTTGCGTCCTCCTCCACCGTCAGCGCCGGCGAGAGTAGGCGACAGGCCGTCCTCCGTAAATATCCGTGACTGCTGTGTATCCCACGGATTAAGGCAGTCGGTGGTGTTACGCTTATAAATGATGGGCTGCTCACAGTTGCAATTCAGGGTAGCGGAGAGATTATCCAAAATCTCAGCGTTGCTCTGCCCCGTTGCCGCACATAGAATAACCTCGCGCTCGACACAGCCGCGCATACCCGGCCCTTTGCCGTAATTGGCATCCAAAGTACCGGCTGTGTCGCTTATCCCTGCAAGCTGACCGCTTGATTCTCGCCCACACCGCCGGGATAAGCCTGCGCCTTCAGCGCCTCCCGCAGCATAACCGGCAAGGTCTTGCCCCGCCTCTCGGCGCGCCGCAAAATACCCTGACAGGCTTTTGGGGATAAAGAGTATTTCTCCGGCGCTCCGGCCGCCAAAATCGCAGACAAGAAAGATTCGCCTGCGTCGCTGTGGCACTCCGAAGTGTTGGGCATTATACACGCACCAAGCGAGGTCAATTCCGTCGCTTCTAACCATTCCGGCGTTTGCCCACTTGCCAGACCGAGGTATTGGAACTTCAGTTTTTGCGAACGCCTCAAGCACGGCTTGATAGTCAAGGCCGGAGTTGCTCGAAAGTGCGCCGGGTACGTTTTCCCAGACGGCGTAGCGTGGCTGGTTTCCATTTGTCGCTTCCCTCATTTCCTCAATTATTCTGACTGCCTCCGAAAACAAGCCGCTTCGCTCGTCGGCAAAACCAAGACGGCGGCCGGCCATTGACAGCCCTTGGCACGGTGAGCCGAAGGTGATGATGTCTACAGGCGGCAATGTCGCGCCGTTAAGCCGGGTTATATCTCCGACGTGTTCCATATCCGGCAGAATCCTCTGTGTCACCGATATAGCCTGCGGCATGATCTCGCTGGCCCATATCGGTTCTATTCCAAAAAAAGAAGCGGCATAGGGGAAGCCCCCTATGCCGTCGAACAAGCTGCCCAGCGTTAATCCGGGCGTTGTATGTTGTTTGTCCACTGTTAAACCGCGCCTCCTCTCATAGCTCCGGGTCGGATTTCTTCTTAATCGGAGCGTCTTTCACCGAAGTATTCGGCATGGCCGGACGCTCCCGCGCCTCCTGCTTCGCCTGCCGGATCTGTTCAAGTACGGACGGTTTTTCACCGGCGCCGACAGATTTTGTGTCGACAGATTTATGCGCTTTCCCCGGCACGGCGACTGTGGGCAGTGACACGGAATCATCTGAAGCAAGCGCATAACTACCGCTCCTAAGCGTCCGCTCCGGCTCACTGAAAATGGCCTTGACAATATCCTTGACACCGCCGATACCGTCGCCCCAACGATCGGACATAAGCTCCAGCGGATTTTGCAGCTTGAGCAGAAACTCCACCTGCCCCGTTGTAAAAGCGTGTTCGTTGCGGAAATACTCGTATGACTGCTTAACCTCCGCGATCTCTTCCGCCTCGTTAAAGATGTCGATATCGCTGAGATTAAGCATCGCCTTCTTATAATCGGCGAGGTTTTCGTCCAGCCGGTTGCGCAGGTCTTGCGTCACATCTGGATTCGCCGGCAAGGAGAGCCTGTGCTGTTCAAAATGATTGGCGATGATACTGCGATTTTCCGGCGTATCAATATACACGCCGTCCGGAACAAACGGCATACCATAAATAAGTTTGATGCCGTCCCGCTCTGCCGCCAGCGCCGCCGCTTCATCGTCTGGATATATGGCAAGGCTGTCGTCCCGCTGGATATGCAGAACATCGGGTATATAGAAATCGCTGCTGTCGTCTGTCACGGCTATAAAGTAGCCTTTTCGCGGCGCATCCGCAAGCTCATAATCTCCTTGAAGCGCGTCCTGCCTGTCGAACACCTTCCACATAGCAGTCGAACGGTGATCGTCAAATCCCTCATCTTCAAACGCGTTCGCGATCACCTCCAACGGATTTTTGAACTGCAGAAGATATTCAAGTTCGGACATATGGAAGTTGTGAAGTTCGGTCAGATGAAAATGCGCCTCAGACATCAGCGCGATTTCAAGCGTCTTGCCGGTAAGGTTCTCCCCATCGAGCCGACGCAGTGAATCGAAATAGTCCGAGAAGTTTTGGTCGAGCCTGTCAATGAGCTTATCCCGCAGAGCCGCCGTATCCGCGCAGTCAAATATATCCGGCTCATTCAGCGCTGCCTGCGCGGGTGTCAGGGGTGTTAGTGTTGATACCTCCGGCGCGGGTTCAGAAATCACGCCAGCCCGAAAATGCCCGGTAAGCCGCTGTACAAACTGCTCCTGCGTGTCGATGAAAAACTTATCGCCGATGCTCCAAAGGTGGACATTAAGCTCCCCGCCGTCTATCTTGATCTCGCGCTGCTCGAATCCCTCGCCAAAGCCGTCGGCAAACTGACCGGTTATATAATTACGGAGAGTTGTAAGCTCGCCCTCCGTGAGAGGTTCTGTCACCTCAAGGGTGGAAACCGCCCAGAGCTTCCCATTATGGACTTCAACATCGACGTGCATTGAGTGTACCTTTTCGTCAACGGAGTCGCCTTCGCGGTAATATTCCATCAAGCCGCGCTCGGATTCTTCCGGCAGACGCTCCTTGATGATTGCGGCACTGATTTCGTTCGCGTACAACGCCGCGGCAGATTGATCCAACGGTTCGCTGTGTACCGGGTAGGAGCCGTATTCGTCATACTCCCACAAGTCAACAAATACCGGGCTGTAGAGCTTCACCTCATTGAGCGGCTGTGGCTGCTCCGCTGGTTCGTGATAGTTAGCGGCCTGCGTGGGTATTTCAGAAACCTCGGCCCGCTCGTGGGCGGGCGGCTCAATCCCAAGCCGCGCCATAAACTCCCGCTCTGTGTCGATGAAGAAGCCACCACCGGAAGTCCACGGCACGATATATAGCTCCTCGTCCCCAACCTTAATCTCGCGCTGCTCGAAGCCCTCTCCCCAGCCGTCTGATAGCTGGCCCGACCATTCATCCTTTAAAAGTTTTACCTCGTTAGGGGTAAGCGCCTCTTGTACCTCCATTGTGGTTACACAGTATAGATCATTGCCGTGAAACTCAATGGACAGGAACATCGAAAGTACCTTGCCTTGTAGCTCATCCGGCAGATATTCGGCCATCCCTCGAACTCTATCCATAGTGCTACGGTCACGCAGGACGGCAAGCTCAATGGCGTCCATAAACTCCGTTGCCTCAATCCCAGCTATTCTGTAGCGGGTGTCATACAGGCCGTAAGTGCCGTTTATATCGCCGGGATCGCCGCTTGACGCTTTCTCAACCGGATCGTGAAGGTAGAACTCAAGCGGGCTGTATAGTTTTTCTGTGTGCAAGTTGACCCTCCTCTCAATAGAAAGAGCCGGAGCTTAATGCTCCGGCCCTGATTTCTTCGCTGCCTTACCAACCGCGGCGGCGGGTGCTTCTTTGGCGGGTGTTTCCTTCGCCGTCTTCGCGCCTTCTTTTAGCTGCTCCTTAACCGATGCCTTTTCCGGCGGCGCTTTTTCTTTCTCAACCGCATACTGGTCAAGTATTGCCTTATTAAGCTGTAGCCGCAAATCCTTCGTTACAGGGAACGCGATGTCCCTGTATTCTCCGGCGGCATCCTTAGTTTGCGGCATCGCGGCGAAAAGACCCTTTGTGCCCTCGACAATCCGGATGCCGTTTATAGCGATCATGTCGTTAATGGTGACGCTGGCAAACGCCACGGTGTTGCTCTTAGGTTCGGCGATGGGGAAAGCCCGGACATCAAGTTTCGCCGCCGTTTGTTCCAAGTTTGCCATTGCCAAATCATCCTCTCTGTGTTACCATATTTTATAGATAGCTGTAGTGAAATGACGTGGAGGTTCAACTTTGATGTGCGCGTCTAAAATCAACTGTAGACGAACAACAAAGTTTCATAAAAAATCAGCCGTTTTTGACAAGCAAAGTTTTATAAAAACCAACAAATTGACCCCAAAAACAGAAATCTCGGAATCAGCAACAATTCATTGCACTGCATCACGATACTTCGCACTGTGCTTATTGGCAGAATTATTAAACTTTATCCGTTGATTTGTCTGGAAAGTCAGTGTTTTTATAAATCTTTACGACCTCATTTTGTATGAAACTCGTTTTATAAAACTTTCGTGTCTTTTATAGAACAATACACGATTTTTATAAAATTTTAATGTCCGTCAACATCAACTTGACGAAAACAGACTCTTCGACAGCGACCCCGTCTTAAAGAGCGCGAAGCAGAGCAAGACCGAGTATCCGATCAATCCCCACAACGCGACGTGGATGTTTGGTGCCGCCGGGATGTTCTGCACCAGCGCGGCGTAGATAGCCACACAGACCATGATGAGAAAGCCCTGAAACGCCAGCGCGAACAATGACTTCAAGTAATTGTGGCCGATTTGACCCCATTCTCTGTTTACCATCGTCGAGAGCGGAATCGGAGCGAATGACACAACCAAGAATATCTCGATCATGCGACCGTAGATAATGACGAAGATACAGATCGTCAAAGCCCATAGACATATGCTGATGATGAATGTTTCAAGCCACAGTCCAAGAAGCTCCCATTCGCCCATCGTCTCCAACTGAGCCTCCAAGTCCGCTAGAGCGGCGTCTATTCCGATATCAAGATTCCCGGTTATAGTCCCCGCGCTGGCGTTGATGGCGCTCTGCGCCAGAGCGAACACAGCCATGACAATGTCGAAGGTGTGGGTTAGGATGTAGACCGCGCAGAAGGTCTTGAACATCCACTTATATAGATTAAAAGTATCAAATTCGTGCATGTTATTTTTTTCGAGGATAAGCTGAATCAACTCGTAACATACAACGAAGGTGAGTATCATACCGGCGATAGGGATGATAGCGGTTTCCGACAAGGTTCTGACCATGCCAAAAACGCCGGGGTGGAATTCACCCAGCGTCTGGCCCACGTTAGCGGCGATGCTGTTTACCTCGGTGTTTATGGTGTCAAACAGACCGGTAAACCTCGCCATGATGCCATCGATCAGCCCTCGCCTGATCCAATCTACGAGCCAATCAAACAGCCAGTCGATAAGTCAGCCCTCCCTTCAATTACGCAAACAGGTCGGATAGCAAAGGCACAAGGACAAGCCCGATAAGGGCTACGCCGCCACCGGCCATCAACTGCTTAATCATGTTGTTCACACAAGGGCGCTAACCTTGCGCAGTTCCACCTATGGAACGTTTAACAGTTCCTAACTAGGCGAACATCCCATGCTTTCGCATGGGAGCAGACTATATCTTCACCCGCCGACGGCGGGGCAAACCGCTTCGAGCCGCTTGGCTCTACTCCCTCACGGGATAGTCGTTGAACCTTACCCTTCAGAAGTTTTGCTACGCAAAACCGCACCTTTGGTGCGCCCGACTTCTTTCGGGTTCTTGTTCGGGTCTTGGCTGCTGATTACCCATTGCTACGGCGTTTAGGCTCACGCCATGCGCCATCTATGCGTTTCTTTCCGCTTTCGCCACCGTCACACTTGGGTCTATTTCATCCCTATGTTGTGGTACGCATAGCTTTAGGGGTTCCCAGCAATTCAATTTGTCTCCGTATGGAATCACGCCATACGCTGCGCGGCGATTACTCGTCCGCGGAGGGATTTAAGCCAGTTTCCCTTGTGATTTCGCGCCGGGGTTATCGTTGCCATAACCTTCAAGCAAGTTAACGATACCCCACACTCCGAGGCCCGCGCCAAGTGCGATAACGAGGGTTTGCAGCACATCGATTGCTTCTGTGAAGAATTCCATAGGTCATACCTCCTAAGATTGGTTTGATTGATTTTCTATCAAAGGGCATAGGCCCATTTGACCGGGAAATAAAAAGCGCCCAGCCCTTCCTGTTGGAGATGGGGAGGGCCGGGCGTAAAAAATACGCTTACGCGGTTAGGGTTTCGCGGTAAGCGCGGTTACAGATGCGCTCACTGCGCATGTTATTGATTGTTGGCGCTACTCAATAAAAGCGTCAGCCGGAAGGGTTTCGTCCATATCTATCTCGTGGACTATAAACACATCATCCGGTTTGACTCTCAACTTTGTGCTGAGATACTTCTCGACATTAAACGCGTTGCGTTTGTCATAATCCGCGAGATATTTGTAATGCGGATGCTTGGTTATGTCGTACTTCTTGCTCAGAAACGGACGCACGCCGCGTACTTGCAGTATACAGTCCGAACCGTGCATCACAGCCAGTTCGTCCATCGACATGAGATCGCGGCCCAGCTTATTAAAATTTCTGCCGTAGGACGGAGAATTGCCCTTGGTTTCAGTGGTGTTGGCTGAGTCGATGGTCTCCTTACCGAGCAGCTTCGACCACTCCTCAAGAGTGTCCTTCTCCTTGCCTCCGAGGAAAATAGCGGAGTCGCAGTTACCCACGATTGTAGACGCGTTATCCTTGTATAATGCCTTAAGCTGGCTCTGAGCCTGCAGAACAAGGCAAGCGGATATCTCGCGTGAGCGGATGGTGGCCATAAGCTTCTCTAGGTTTGGGATCTGGCCGATGTTGGCGCATTCGTCGATTAGACAGCGAACGTGAACCGGGAGCCGGCCGCCGTAGGTGTCGTCGGCCTTTGTGCAGAGAAGGTTGAATAGCTGGGTATAGGCCATACTGACAAGAAAGTTGAAGCTGGAATCCGTATCACTGATGATAAAAAACAGCGCCGTCTTTTCATCGCCGAGAGTATCCAGCTCAAGCTCATCGTACCGAGTGATCTCTCGGATTTCAGCGATGTCGAAGGGCGCAAGCCTAGCGCCACAGGAAATTAGCACCGATTTCATCGTTTTTCCACGAACAACAAACTCAACATTCACATCATAAAAGCCGTGTATATCGCCCATTACCGCCCCTTGCGGTGTTGTTTGGGCTATGTCGCTTGTTACGATAACATCAAGGTTATCAAACCTATCACCCAAACGCTCCATCAATTCCGCTGTTAGTGCTGGGGATAAGTCCACTTGTACGGATGGCGTAGTTGGAGTTGGGTCGAGGGTCGGGCTTGTGTCGGTTACGTTCAATCTAAATGACAGCGTATTGCCTCCACTCATTATGAATGTCAAATGCCTTGTACCAACAGTCATATGCTCAGACAACCACTCTGCCATTATGGTTATTGTGGTTGTATTATTATTGTTAGCTGTAGCCGTAAAATCTCTATCACGCACAAGGTTTATTGCGTTAGTGCCTGTGCCGAAGCGTATGGCGTTTTGGAAGGTGAAATCCCCTCTGTGAAAAGTTACGGTTATATTGCTTGGGTTTGCAAGGTCGAAGTTTATATTGTTTGGGGATAGACTGCCGTAGTTCGGGCTTGGGGTGTAGTCATAACCGCCGCTTGGTGCAGTAGAGCGGAATGTAGCATGTATGGTATGGTTGGCTGTTACATTGCTAAATGTATAACTATTCACCGCCCCAACGCTGCTGCCGTTTACCGTAACATCATTAATCTCAAAACCGCTATCTGCGGTGATGGTAAATGCTTGGCTTGCACCATTGTTGATAGACACACTGCCGGAAGGTGATATACTTCCGCCGCTCCCTGCTGTTGCAGTTATGGTGCGGGTTACTTGCGGTATCTGCTCAAAGTTAGCATTTACAATTATCTCACCGCCGCTTGTTGGCATTGGGAAGGTTGCGCCGTTTGCTGTGGGCGTGATACTCGGTACGCCTGTTACAGCTATAGAGCCAGCCACAATCCGCTGACCGGATGGCGGGGTTATGGTTACAGTCATTGCCGTGCCTGCCGTCTGCGCCCCTGATGGGGTGATAGTCATATTGGCGGCGGGTACGGTGGAGGCTGTGGCGCGGTTTACTGTGTAGGTAGCGGGTTGTTGCTGTTCGGTTACTGTCAAAGTAGCGGCGTTGGACTGAATAATAAGATTACCAATACTTGCTAAAACCCGGTACTGATAGCCGCTCATTGCTGTTGTGACATTATTAAGGGTAAGAGTCCCTGATGTTTCGCCGGAGATACTCGTAAAGGTTGCACCGCCATTTGTACTGATTTGCCATTGGAAATCCGGGGCTGGTGTGCCTGTAGCGGCGGCATTGAAAGTCACGCTGCTGCCCGCTTGCACGGTTTGGCTTGTGGGGTGGGTGGTGATGGATGGGGCTTGATTTGCCGCCCATCGTGCATAAACCGTGGCGTTATTTGTAAACACCGTGCCACTTGCCCCTGCGGTAATTTGGTTGCCCCCGGTTGCAGCGGAAGTATCCCACCATCCGTTGAAAGTATCTGTGCCTCTTGTGGGATTTGTGGGGAAGTTTGCAAGCCTGTTGCCGTTTGCGGATGCTTGTTGGTTGGCAACGGTACTGCCCCCTTGGGAATTAAAGCTAATGGTGGGACGAGGGTTTGTGTTTAATTCGCCACCTGTAACGTCCACAGTGCCTCCCGTGCCGCCTTGCCCCGGCCCGATATGTGGGGTTGCGTTGACAGTTCCGCCGCCGATGGTTATTGTGCCGCCACCGCCAGCATTACCGCCACCTATGCCTGCTGCACTTTGTCCGCCTATTGTTGTGCCGCCTGTTGCGTTTATTGTTCCGCTAAATGTGGGGTGTATATTGATAGTACCTGCGGCATTGTTAGAAGTGCTGCCTATACCGGCACCTGCGGAGACTCCTCCACTTCCGGCTGTGGCTGTTAATGTTCCGTCGCCATATATGTTAAGAGTTGCATTGGTAATAGCAAAAACACTAATTCCCGCAGCAAATATGCCTGTTTGTACTGTATTTGTTTCTAAAACAGTCAGATTTAGAGTGCTGGGTCCGGTGTTGGGTCCGACGACGATTGCCAACTCGCCTGGGAAGCCTGTCAAATTTATATTAAGATTCTGAATTGTAACATCTGCTGTAACATTATCGTCAATAATTATTTTGCGGTTTGTAGTATTTCCTGTAATAAGGAACGGTCCGGGGTCGGTTATTAACAATATAGGATTCGCTACAGTTGCACCATGACTATTGGTCGTAATCTGCCAGCCGGGGCCGCTTGAGCCAGGGCCGGTTGTGGGTACGATTCCTATATCTATAGTTGTGGAAAAAGGCATTATATCTATATATGTCAGTGTTGCCACCAATGCCGCAGGGCTTGTGGTTTGGGTTTATGTGGTTGGCAAATCGCTTGGCATTGCCGCATCTGTTATCTCATCTACATATACGCCACTATCGCCCTCAAATCCTCCCCCAACAGCCGCAAACCCCGGCATAGCCAAAGAAAACACCAACACAAAAGCAAGCACCACCGCCAAAAGGCTTTTCATTCTTTTTCTCATTGTTCATCTACTCCTTATAATCGCCCTCGGCGTTGTTATTTGAATTGCATTGCATTGCTGTACCAGTTTCAGCAAAAAACATTACAAAAAAGCGGTTGCTCTCCGCATTAAAAAATGGGAGAGCAACCGCTCATAAAAAGCAAGTGAAATATATGTTATTACGGAACGACAAAAAGACGGAAGTTTTATCCGCTCGGCATGGTTGTT
>Ga0131853_10015918_pt1 | contig 13738 bp, 9 predicted proteins | sample TergutLab28metaG_FD_92764 | JGI IMG/M metagenome (GOLD analysis project Ga0131853, IMG submission 92764) | Labiotermes labralis P1 segment gut microbial communities from Petit-Saut dam, French Guiana - Lab288 P1 (version 2) (version 2) | ecosystem: Host-associated > Arthropoda: Insects >... | reverse complement strand
TAATGTGATCCATACACTCAAATGTCTCACTAGAATCATAACATCTTTATATAATATATACACTAAGCTGATTGACGAATCCTATGTTACTATGTAACCTCATGGAAGAAATAAATAAATAAAAATAAATTTAAAAAAATAATGACTTATGGACTAATATTCTGGGGGAATTCCCATCATAAAAATATTATTTTCTGACTACAAAAAAGAGTTATTAGAATCACTGTAGGGATAAGAGGTAGTGATTCATGTAGAGAACATTTCAAGAAGTTAAGAATACTATCATTACAATCTCAATATATATAATCACTTTCGCTTTTAGTGATTGATAGTGGGAATTATTTTAAGGTGAACTCTGAGACAAACAACATCAATGCTACGAATAAATCGAATTTGCATTTCCCAGTATCCAACTTGTCAGTTTATCAGAAAGAAACATATTATACTGGGATTAAGGTTTTCAGTTGTCTGCCTTCCCAAATAAAGGACCTGTCCCATAATAGAAATCAATTTAAACATGCCTTAAAAAATTTCTTGTATATTCATTCATTTTATACCTTGGATGAATATATTGGCTATAATAAGACTTAAAACATATATTATTGTTTAGCTATTTTTTTATGTTTTTAAGCTTCATCTTGAGAATTGTTGACCTATTAATTAATTTTAAATAGTGCCATATTATAAAATTATATAACTAAAATGTATGTTTGAATTAGTAGATATTTGTCAACCTTTTGACTACCACTGTTTTTACAGTGGCAGCATTGTATTTAATCTTACTCTAGGCTGCTCCTATCTATTATAATATATTGTAACACATATTGATGTGAGTTAAACAGAACTGACATGTTCTATATCCTGTAGGCCACAGCCCCTTTTGGATCGGATGGACAAAAATAAATTGAAATTGATGTGGAAAGATTTAATCTCAAGAAGCTAAATGAGCTGGAGGTTAGAAAACAATATCAGATTCAGATATCAAACATGTTTGCAGGTTTGGAGAACTTAGAGTGACAGCGAGGACATAAATAGGGCTTGGGAAAACATTAAAGAGAATATCAAAACCTCAGTGTAAGACAGTCTACGTCTGTATGAACTGAAGCAGCATTAAGCATAGCTTGATGAAGAATGTTTAAATTTTTGGATCAAAGAAAGCAGACTGACTAAAATGCAATGGTTACACGCTCCAAACCAAAGCAATGTAGATAATATAATCAGTGTAAGACACAAAGCTAGTAGACAATGTAGGAAGAAAATGAAGGAATATCTGAAAGCTAAAATTAATGAACTTGACACTAACAGTAAGATAAAAAATATCACAGACTTGTATAGGGGCATCAGTGACTACAAGAAGGGTTACCATCCTAGAGCTAATATAGAAAGGATGAGAAAGGTGATATGGTTAACAACTCCCACAGTACTTTGGCTAGGAGGAGGAACCATTTCTCTCAGCTATTGAATGTACATGAGGTTAATCATATTCGGCAGACAGAATTACATACAGCAAAACCACTAGTGCCTCAACCAAGTGCCTTTGAGGTTGAGATGGCTATTGAAAATCTAGAAAGACACAAATCACCAGGTACTAATCAAATCCCAGCAGAATCAATTAAAGCAGTGGGTAGAACTATTTGCTCTGAGATCCATGAACTTATTTATTCTATTTATTCTAAATAGAATAAAGAGGAAATGCCTCAAGAGTGGAAGGGGTTGATAATTGTACCTGTCTATAAGAAGGGTAATTAAAGAGACTGTATTAATTATACAGACATATCACTTGTGTCAACTATGTACAAAATTTTATTCAACATCCTGCTGTCAAGGTTAACACTATATCCAGAGGAAATTATTGGGGATCATCGAGGTGGATTTTGACACAACAGGTCAACTACTGATCATATATTTTACATTTGTCAAATATTTGAGAAAAAATGGCAATACAATGAAGCAGTACATCAGCCACTCATAGACTTCAAGAAAGCATACGATTCATTCAGGAGGGAGGCCTTGTAAAATATTCAGAGTCAGGTATCCCCATGAAACTGATTATGCTAATAAAAATGTATCTGAATGAAACCTCTAGCAGAGTACAGGCAGGCGAGCATTTGTATGAGATGTTTCCTATTCGAAATGGTTTGAAACAAGATGCTGCATAGCCATTGCTTTTCAACTTTGCTTTAGAGTATGCCGTTAGAAGGGTTCGGGTAAAACAGGATGACTTGAATTTAAATGGTATACATCACTTTTGGTTTATGCTGGTGATGTTAATATAATGGGTGGAAGCATACAAACTACAAAGAAAAACACTGAAGCTTCAGTAATTAGTAAGGAGACAGGACTATAAGTAAACACTCATAAAACTAAGTATGTGGTCATGTCTTGAGATCAGAATGCAGAATGAAATCACAATACAAAAATTAATAATAGTTTCTTTGAAAGGGTGGGTGAGTTCAAATATGTGGGAACCTTAAAGAATCAAAATTCTATTCAGGTAGAAATTAAGAGCAGACTGAAGTCAGGGAATGCCTGCTATCATTTGATGCAGAATTTTTGTCTTAAGTTTATCTTAAAATATAAAAATTCATATATACAGAAATATGATTTTGCTTGTTATTCTGTAGGTGTGTAAAACTTGGTCGCTCACATAGAGGAAGGAATGTAGGCTGAGGGAGTTTCAGAATAGGTTGCTGAGGAGAATATTTAGTCCTAAGAGGGATAAAGTAACAGGGGAGTGGAGAAAACCACATTATGAGAAGCTTAATGATCTGTACTCCTCACAAAATATTATTCAGGTGATGAAAGAGAGAAGAATGAAACAGGCGGGGCATGTAACACTATGGGGGAGAGAAGAGGTACATACAGGGTTTTTCTAGGGAAACCCGAGGGGAAAGAGACCACTTGGAAGACCGAAGCGTAGATGGGAGGATAATATTAAGATGGATCTTCAGGAAGTGGGATTGGAGAGTGGGCGGAAATGGCCTGGGTTGATCGGGTTCAGAATAGGAACAGGTGGCGAGCACTTGTAAACACCGTAATGAACCATCGAGTTCCATACAATGAAGGGAATTTCTTGAGTGCGAACCGGTTAGCTTCTCAAGCAGGATTCTACTCCATATTTAATCATTCTTTTGTAAGATAAGTTCATAAAACCGTTGGTGGCACGGGTAAAACGATTTTCTCTTAAGCCTATTCCCAGAATACAAACATTACATAACACAGGGTTGTTGTTCCTTTGTTTTAAAATATAAAATTACCAAAGAAAGTGTCGGCCCCATCATTTTCATTCAATGCTGATGATTCCACGAAATTCACATACATTGGCGCTTTATATTCGAAGTCTTCCATTCTATACAAGATAACTACGGAAGAAAGCAAAACATTTGTTTAAAGCAAAGGATAATAAAAGACATAGCCACACTTTCACGATTTATCTACACACAACCACAACGTACAAAAGCGTATGACACACGACACAGATGGAAATTACACACAGTACTCCATTAACCATAATACGCGGGAAATCATAACACGAAGCACGGTGCTTGCAGAAACAGGAGCACCAACATCTGAAATACATACATGTTCTTCTGAGGGTATTTGAAGGTAAAGTTTCTTCCAGCCGTCACCTTGAAGGTATACGGGAGGCGTGGAGTTACAGCCGAACTCATTCTTCACTGACGTACTAGGTCCTGTGTAGTAGGTGGAGGTGAGTGGTAAACTTCACAGCTCGGCTGCTTGAACCCCGGGAAATAACACTTAGTACCCAATTGAAAGGAGGGTGTCACTACGAGACAGTCTTATGTTGTGGATTTAGCTCAGAATGATACGTCACTTTTATCTTTGCACAGGATGATAGAATGTTTTGCGGAACAGACAAGACTGAGAAGGCGGGCAATGGTCCTCATTTATAAGCCCAGGAGTTTCAGTCATGGATCGCCCAGCAATAACCCGCATCTTCTGGGTTTCAATTTACACACAGCTCTACTTCACTGGCATTCTCATAATATTCGTAGAACCCTTGTGACTAAATCTGAATATCCAAGTAACTCCTGCAAAGTAAAATAGTGTTTTTTGGCGCAAAAATAAAATACAACTTTTTGAAAACAATTTATTTATATGTATGTCTGTCTATGAAAAATCAAGCTTCGTTAACATTCATCCCCGCGCGGATTTTCCACAAAGATGGTCAAATAAAAATATTGCTAAAAACTATCAACCATATATACGAATTTCAGTACGTAGAAAATGGGCTTAGGGGACCCCTGAGAGTCACCTGCAGTTCATCAGCAAACAAATATTTACATTGCGCCAGTGAATGCGGTGGAAATGGAGAGCATTGATATCTGATCCATGGTTCATACTCGGGCGCTACGGTCCATGGTCGCCACCATAACCTGAATGGAAGAAATGTACTGCAAAAACACGTCAGCCTCGGTAACGCGCAAGAATGCGTGATTTCAGGCTTCTGCCACGAAATAGATGAAAACTGCACTCTTCTGAGTCATTACGCAGCGAGTAGTGGCAATTTATTGAGGACGTTTCGGGACAACCTATCGGCTGATAGATTGTCCCGAAACATCAGTAAGAAATTACCACTAATCGCTACGTAATAACTCAGAAGAACGCAATTCTCAGCATGCACGATTATCGTACGTTCTTTGGCGCAGTTGAATAAGGAAAAGTCAGTATTGGTGCCCTCTTCACACACGATTTGGAGCCAAAAACAAAGATTATTTGCAACAAAACATCCCCACTTATTGGTTAACTGTGGATTCTTGCAAGAAAAATGGAAAATAAACATATCAAGAAGTTAATTATGGATGACTATGGATACATTATTATAGAGAAGATGGGTTTCAGCTCTCATGTAGAATTAAAAAAAAAAGGGTACCCAGTTCTCAAGAAAAATAAGGGACTGTTATGGCCATGGACAAGCTAGACCACAATTGTCAGGTAAGAAAAGAAACAACACCACAAAATTTCACCTTTATGACATTCCTGTTTTACAAAAACCCATGCTATCAGCCAAGACTCAAAGATGGGTTTATCAGAACAGTGGATGTAACCCAAAACATTAGACATTTTCAGCATTCCAATGCAATTATAAAAGTAGGGAGCAATAAAAAATTAAAGAGGGAAATGCCTGATTCCATGTTGGCAGATCAGATGGGACCATCATGGAAAACAAGACAGAGGAGTGAACAACTGGAAGGAGTTATGAACAATGCAATAAAATCACACCTTGGAAATTGTCATGCCTTTAAACCCACAGGGAATTGTCAATTAACCCTTGTGCATGACAGACTGACTTTTTGCACCTTCAGATGTACACTCTAGATGGAAACAACTTCTACTCCGAAAACTAAGGAAATATATGACATTCCAGAAGTCATTCTGTTCCACACAGTACTAAAAAAAGAAGTATGAAATGGCACTTTCCAACATGAAAGAGTTCTGTAACATGGATATGTTGTTAAGAGGTGACTGAAAAGGTCCAAGTTTTAAATTCTGACATACCTACAAATTATTTGATCTCCAAAGGGCAATCTTCAATCTGACACAATTTGCAGTAACGCACAATGTGGTGACAGGTGCACATGCTATCATTTAAGGAACCAACCAAAATAACACAGCTGATGAATACTTTTGCAGCAGGGTGATGAAAACAGAACAATACACCTCACAATCCAATATGTAATTAATATTTACTCTGTAAACACCATGGTCTCTTCCTGTGAACACTGTATTCTCTTCCTAATGACACACAACTTTTGCTTGTATAAGGAGTAAGGAGAGAGAGTGAGAGAGACTAGGCTACAGGCTGGCTGATGTGTGGCTCAACTCCTGGCAAGGGAAAGCAGTTTTCTCGTCTCCAGAACATCCACACTCACTCTGGAGCCCACCCAGCCTCCTATTCCATGGGTACTGGGGTATCTTTCCCTGGCAGTCAAGGAGTCGTGGTACAAACTTGACCACTCACATGGCAAGGTCTTGAATGAATGCAGCTCTACCACTGTCTGTATGGCATACTCAAGGATAACTTTATCTTTCTTTGTCTCATTATACAGGGTGTAACTTTGTATTATTTGATATTGACAACAATGGCAGAGAGGAACATCAAAGACCAAGATTCCTATGAAATAAACATTTTGGTAATCTTGGGGAGGACAGGGGGCAAATAATTCCCCAGGCACATTTTTAAAACCAGCCCATACATTGATGTTCCATTAGAAACTTATGAAAACAAATCAAATATTTCACTAAGCATTTCTATTATGGCAAAATAATCTTACACCTGTTAATAAAATAAAAACAAATGTAAATCCAGAAACTGTAAAACCAAAGCCAATTTTTCACTTAACATTTTTTATTTGGGCAAAAAAATATAGAGTACTTTTGTAAATAAAATAACAGAATTATAAACATAAAAAAAAACACAAGTAAACCCCATACACACACACTTTTATTGGGCATTGGATCAACATTTCTTCTGGTATTTTTGAAAAATAATATGCTCATAGCATAAAATCAGGAATACTGCCATATGTGTATGGACATTAAAGAACTCTGCATTCAAGTTTTGATAATTTTAATTTTGAAAAGGTGCATATCCAGTACTGCTGGGTTGTCACACTGAGTATCAGGGTTATTAATTCCCAATATTTTGAAGGAAGGTATCACCTTCATCTTCAAGGGCTGAGTCCTAGATTCCTCTAAGACTCCTCAACCCTTGAAGATAAAGACGGTATGTTCCTTCAAAATGTCAGCAATCAATAATCTTGCTGTGCAGTGTCATAAACCAGAGGTCTTGAAACCTCACCAACAACACGATGTAAATGTTAATCTCACACCTGTAAAGGGCATTCACAAGATGTTGCTGGTAGTGTCTATAGGTATATGTAGTACATGAAGACAAATGCATACAATTCCAAAAATGTGTGATTTCGTGCATCTGCAGCAAAGTAAATGAGACGTTCACTCTTCTGGAATGTTACACAGTGCTGATTGGAAGTTAGTTTTTGAGGTTTCAGGAGAGCCTATCAGACCTGTTGTCAAGGGTCAAACAATCCAAACGTTTGACCCTTGAAGATGGGACTGAAAGGTTGTCCTGAAACATCAATTACTAACTACCAATCAACTATGCATAAAATATCAGAAGGGTGAATATCTCAGTTTCAAAAATATACCATAGTTCTCTAGTATTAAGTAGTATATAATTATCTCACAATTCAATGCCATAGCATCTGGCCTGCTGAAAGCAATGGTTGTGAGAAACCCACCCAAACAAATTGCCACAGACTGTACCTTAAATTGCTCTGGTGAGGAATACATCCCAACAACTGAAGTGATTATGTTTGGGTTTGAAAATCTGAAATCTCCTCTTGAAGCCTTACCTACCCAAATGTTAATCTCAGGCTCTTTCACACAGTGGTCTGCCTTTCCACACATATAATTATGGCACAACCACAATCTTGATCATCTCTTTCTTCACTCATTATGTCAGGACACACAGATGTACCTGGGTATCAAACAAAGCCTCTGGCCTGCATTCCACTAAGGGTTGACTCCACTGATATCTTCAAGTATGAAAGAAATGTACCTACCAAGTATATGGCCAGGTTAATGCCAAGTTTAGCTATGTTGTGAGATGGAAATTTATTAAGTTAATGAGTACACAGTGTAATTCAGCTAACTAACAACCAAGCAATCAAACAATGAGTCTTAAATGTGCTACTCTTGTGGCCTCTGCTGGTTGTACCTTACCAATTCATCCTTCACTAGTCACATCTTTCACTGTCATTGGCAGCAGGTCACCCCAGTTACTTGATCTTGCACACCTGTAGGGAATTCTGGGGAAAGAACGAGAACATGTGTATTTGCAATTAAAGATTTTTTCATGGTGTCTATTTCAGTTCAAGAATTTAATTTCAAAAATCAAAAACCCTTCATCTTTACTGCATTTTAAGCAAATCTCATACCACAGCATACTGTAAATTATGTGACATCTGTTAAAACTACAACTTAATTTCAATTGAAAACATAACCAATTTGCAGAAGCCCCTACAAATTTAATTTGTATATGGATGGCTTTTTACTTCTGAACATAGTTCTCCTTCAAATTGTAAATATTTCCATATATTCAACCACATGTTTTTGTGTCCTTATTTATTCTCTACATTATTCTGAAGCCTAATTTTCCCTTGTTGTCAAAATTTTTAAAGTACCTGAATTTCTGTATTTTTGTAAAAACCTCCGACTTTCTTCCTTTTGTCCTAAACTCTTTTGCTCACAACACTATTTCCACCGAGTTTCATATCTTTCATTTACATTGCATACTCCCACTCACAGTTTCCTTATTTCATGTTTGTTATTCTCTAGTACACAGCCTACCGACCTTCAGTTTCATTAATGATTTTCACTCAGTCACTTCTGACCATCTCCTGATGGTATGTGTTGGCTGACATTACTTCAGCCCCAGCACAAACTGTTACAGTATTTGACTGTCTTGTCTGTACGTTTCTTCTAGCTATACTACTGCCAAATGTGGCACAATGTCTCACACTGAAACAATCGACCATATGAAACCTAGCAAAATACCAAAACTTACTTCCCATGTTTGGAGGCAGTGAAGATGATCTCCTCCAGCTTCCCTGTAGCCACACACATCCTGCAGATGGTGTGCTTCCTACGAACCAGTGGTTTCCTTACAATTCTTGGCCACTGTACATCACTGGTCGGCCTTGGGCCTGCATCAGAAATGTCAAATAAATAAATACATGAAATTTGGTGTAAACAACAAGTACTACAAAAACTCTGTAACAGCTTCACACAAACTGATATTCACTTCTACAGAACAGTCAGCTCACTAAATGGTGAACTGTAAAGTTACTGACCTGGTCATTAAATTTCCTGCTCTTACAAAACCCCATAATTCAGTACCATGCTCATACAAACATGACATTGAACTCAATTTCAAGTAATGAGCCAGATGAAACCAGTGCACACACTCTCTAACATCCATGTAAATATTATCCTCCCATTTTTGCCTAACAAATGAATGACAATTTAAACCACTGGCCTTAATAGTGGTTCCTCAAGGAGGATACATATCTGGCTAAGAGTAGGGGTGCTCTAAGCTATGGTGCAAGCTACTGTGCTGCAGCCTGATACTCTTGGGAGAGTGGCAGCCTTTTTGCCTAGCTACTTCTACTGTGACTTAGGAGGAATCCCTGGCCCTTCACTAAAGATGGCTGTCACACTGAGCAAACCACAGAGGCAAAACTGAGGTCTGAAGACTGACTTCTGGTGAATGTACAACTCTTAAAGAGGTGCACGTCATTTTTGGTTGGATAATGCCACCAGCTGGGGTCCTTACGGCTCCGAATTTTAATACTTCCATAATATGCTGTGTGCTTTATGCCAGCTACAGTCCTGTAAATAAGTGACATGGGAGGACCATCTTCTCAATAGCATGTATGAGACTTCCATTCTTATAGATTAACAGTAAAGCTGCCACACAAGTTCAGAAAGCAACTACATGTGGCAAAGACAAATATAGTCCTAACATATGTATCAAATTATCACATTCTTACATCAGCATCTTTCTTCGTAATTGAATTATTTTACCTTTCTTTAAGACAACATAACAGAATCTTTCCTTTCTTACATCATGCCTCCCTTCAAAAGGTAATGATATGTATGACACTTCAAAATTGCATGGTGTTGTATCATTCATAAACCTAGGACATGGCAGGTCATGTGGACACTGAAACACACAACACATAAAACTGTAAGCTTTCAGAGCAGCCATAACATGAAACAGTGATACAAGTACTTACTTAGGGGTTCAAGGAACTCCTCGTTTTAGATGGAACCTGCACATTAATCTCTACACCCATAACAGTCCACCAATAAACCCTATACTCGATCAAAAGAATTAATTCACATGCTCAAAACCACCTAAATAAGCTCTTTTTGGTCACGTTTGAGGAAGCTTGCTCCCCAGATAGTATGATCTGTACCAGAGGCTGCAACTACAGTTTTATGTACTCCTGATGATGGGCGTGATGGACGCCCCAAACATGTAGAGTAATTTAGCAGTAAGTAAATATCTGCATACTGTTGCATCTTGTTGGATTTATTCAACCTGTACTCCATGTGTTGTGATCCTCAGTCTACACTTCAGCCTTGAAAGTGACCTCCTCCCGAATGACTACCAAATAATTATTTCCCATAAATGGGAATGCCTATGCACTTCATTTCAGTCTCTTGGATGTAATAAATCTTAAAAATATTGGTACTAGAGTTTGTGTTTGATGGAAATAACATCCACAGTACAACCTCCAGTCACCAATCACACAATTGACCCAGAACCTAAATATGGAAGTTGTTTATTCTCCACACACCCACTGAAAGGAATAAGCTCTAAGAGTATGTACATTCTTGTTTTGAAGATCATACATTCCACTCCCATTCTTACATGGGTACAAATTCTATAAAAAGATCGAGTATATTCTATTGACTGGGAAGGTGGAAATTACATGTACCCATTGCGGTCTGAAAACCCACAATAGGCTGAGGATGCATTCTTTCAGCTGCCATTTATCAAATAGCAAGAGCAGCATCTCCATTGTGTATGGCCAACTGAATATGCTGTAACTGGAAGAATTTGATACCAAAAACTAGCTGTCATTTGACTGACTTATGTTATACTCACAGGTGAGAAAACATGAGCTACTGGCATAGAAGAATGCATATCTGTTCCTTTGTTAAGCTGCAGTATAAAGTCCCTTGCTTCATTTGTTACCTTAAAAAAAAAAGACATAATGACATTAACAAAATAAGCACACAGTTCATCCATATTTCTGTACAAAATAACAGACAGCAATCACTTACATCAACACAAGTGCCACATTTGTGTTCCTAAATTTGCCAACCCACGTATTGGCTCCAGTTTCAATCTGCTTTATTACATACAGAGACAATAACCCTTTATAACTATCAAACAGATTTAAATCAGGGGCATAAAAAGTCAGCTTTATGGATAATGTGTCCTTCCCTGAAGATTTTCTAAATAATTCCTGTAACACAGAATGTAAATATCTTCCACCAGCCAGTAGCAGCAGTGTTTCTATTTTTAATCTGTTTGAGGAAATTAATGTCAACGGGTTCTTAATTTTTTGGGACTGTAATTCAGGAAAGTGGTTAATTACTATGGTTTAGAAATAAAGAAAAGTGACAGGCGACAAAAGTCTTCTTTTTGGGAAGTGATTCTTTTAGCGGGCAGGTAATGGCACTGCAGATTTTTTTGACAATTTCTTTACGTGTACAAAGTTGATAAAAGTAAAACACAGTAAAATATAGGAAATTATCTGATTAGGCCAATGAGGTAGCCAAATTTCTGAGTTTCAGTCTTCCTTTCACAGCTGATATAGTGATACCCAACAATATTATTCCCAGAGGTGAAAAGTGTGATTTAGAATACATACTTAAGGGAGCAATATTGAATTTGAAATCCTCCATTCCAAGCATTACAATTTCATTAAAGTCACAATATTACAACACACCAGCTCCTACACATTTTGGGCATCATTGGCCCATCTGCAGGGAGCACACATTTGTGAAAAACAGAAGCTTAATGTTGTCTGCATGTAGTGGCTAAAAACTCCTCACTATGTAATATTTATGTGGTGGATTGAGTTGTGCACAGTAATTGGAGGAGCATGTGTTCTGGGTTTCATGGTACTGTGGGACCCAGAATCCAGTCAGCTTCCCACCTTCAGCAATAACCTGATCACTGCTTAATGCTTTATATGCACGACAATCTCTGCCATTTTAGAGTCAACTGTACTCATGCCATCTGTCAAGTGAAACACTTGCAACCAATACAAAATGAATGACTATGTTCAACAATGTCACAAAGGTAGTGGAAATTCCCATAAAAAAAGAGATGGAGGGAATTTCTTTTAGAATGGCCTTGTAGTATTGCTCCAAACTTAAAGTTCACATAACTGCAATTTTGGTACTAATAATGGTAAAGAATTATTTACAGGCACTTCCATACTGAGTTTCATGAAAACCGATCAGTTGGTTCAGAGTTATGAGAAGAGACACAGACAATGCGCATGCACTGCTTAATGCAATCTCCACTCCTCCTTCACAAACATACAAAAACAGCCTTTACTCCTGGAGACAATACCCATGTGCAATCCAATACTGCACACAGCATACCCCTACAATCAGTCAGCTTTGTTCAACACAGATTATTGTTTGCAATAAATAACCACCAAAACTACATTTACAGTGCATGATTTTTTCAAACTGACATACTACCAGACTGAACAGAAGTATAGAGGAACTTCTACTGTTGGGTTGGAAGTACATGTCAGCAATGGTAAATCAGCACTTTAAAATTCTGGTGACTGGACAAAATATGTTTCAATGTAGGAAACACAAATTCATACCTACACTCACCTTAAACCCAGCGTTTGTGCCTTGTTCCACTATTATGAAATACTTGCTGGTCTTGTTCCACAAACTGACGATTGTTTCAAGGCGAGTTCTTGCTGACGGAAGCTCCAGAAGTGTATAAGCACTTATGACAACATCATACTTTAGCTGAAAAATGATAAAATGTTACCTATTTGTAAATAAGTGCTATTTGTACCTAAATATTTAGTAATATGTAACATTTAATGTATGTAAGCGATCAATAAAAATCTGTAACTGTGCAAAAAAATTTGTACATATTGGAATACACAGCTGTATTGAAAAATATCTGTTAGCATTTATCATATGGGAATACAGGATTTCAAATCCCCCATTACTGACAGGCTGGTGACTCCATTTGAAATCAGGCTTATCGGTGTTAATACTGAAAAAATGCAACGCTAATCCAGCACAACTGCATGCGTATGTCACTGCTATAACACAACGCTTGGCTGGTAGACTTTATTAAAACATCCATTTCATGCTGGCTGATGCGGTTAAGCACCAACTGCTGTGATGGCACGGTGATACACCTTTGGAATAATTGTATCTCAAGAGTATGAATGAACAATATGCAACTATTATTTCATACGAAAATATTCACGATTCTCAAAGGCATACCGTATGGGAGGCTGGCAGAAACTGCCTGTAAGACACTCCTTTAATTGGCATGTCTGCTTCTTCATTACCACCTCGTAGCAAAAGGCTTGCTAAGTCATTCATATCTCCTGATGAGTCCACATTGAAGACCTCTTGTATCACATCTCCCCATACAGTTTTAGCTGCCCTAGAAAACACCACCATTTGGGTGTATGTAAAATGAGATGAAATTAGGTATGACTGTTAATAGTGCACAGCAAGAAATGGAAGGAACTACAGTCACAATTGGTTTTACAGCACTTTCCTGGCATTTCCTTGGTGGGAAAGGGAAAATGATACAAAACCTCAACCCTTCAAGAACAGAAACGACTCTACATTAAATATGAAGACTTGCCACCTCACAGAGAACAACTTGCAACCATTTGAAAGACTAACTGGTGAATGGTGCATAGTAAAACAAGATATAATTATTAAACACTGAAATAAAATATGTGTGTGGATAACATGCAAACTTTTAGTATTAAACCTGGTGGTACGTACACTTGCCATTAGGTTTGTAGTCACGTTTTAAGCCAGGAACTTGCTGAATAAGGGCGAGGCCAAATTTTCAATACTGAATGGTGCATGGGTGGCCAACCTTGTTTTT
>Ga0131853_10015916_pt1 | contig 13740 bp, 11 predicted proteins | sample TergutLab28metaG_FD_92764 | JGI IMG/M metagenome (GOLD analysis project Ga0131853, IMG submission 92764) | Labiotermes labralis P1 segment gut microbial communities from Petit-Saut dam, French Guiana - Lab288 P1 (version 2) (version 2) | ecosystem: Host-associated > Arthropoda: Insects >... | reverse complement strand
TTACATTGATAAATATATTGATGAAGATTTGTGGCAAGACGGCTATTTGCGATTAGATGCTTCAGTGGAAAAAAAGTTTGCGAAAATAGGACTTACCATATTTGCAAAAGCAACCAATTTGCTGAATGCACCCATGTATCAATTCATAAATCCAAATGATCGTCAAGCTAATCTCGAAGGTCTTGAACGTAGAAAAGGTGGAATATTAGACAGAAAGGATCTTTATGGGCAGACTGTTTTGGTTGGAGTAAAATACAAACTTTAAAAACGAAATACTATTGTAGTATTTTTATAAACATCATTTAATATTTCTGTAAACAGCATTTAATATCTTACACTCATTTTTGCATTGAAATTAAATCTAATAAAACGGATTTTGTTATTATTGATGAATGTCAAAAGAAGAACCAAAAAACTATAAAACCATAGTAATTTCAGACCTGCATCTCGGGTCAAAATGGTCGAAAACAAAAGAGGCAACCGCCTTCTTGAAGAAAAACAGTTGTGAAACTTTAATTCTTTGTGGCGATATTATTGATGGCTGGGCACTTATGCGGAGTAAGAAAAATAAATGGAAGCAACGCCATACGAACTTTTTCAAAGCCATTTTAGATATTCAACACACCACCAAAGTTATTTATGTACGCGGCAATCATGATGATTTTATGGATAGCGTTTTGCCGTTGAAATTTGCAAATATTGAAATCGTGCGAAGCTATATTTACACAAGTGGTGATAAAAAATATTATGTGATTCATGGAGATATTTTCGACAAAGTTACCTCTTGTTATACCTGGCTCGCCAAATTAGGAGATATAGGATATTCTCTTTTACTGAGAATTAACGACTCCTACAATAGAAAACGGCTAAGAAACGGATTACCCTATTGTTCCATCGGCAAAAAAATAAAGAATAAAATAAAAGCCTCTGTCTCTTATATCAGCAATTTTGAAACCCACCTTGCTGTGGTGGCTAAAAAGAAAAAATGCCATGGTGTTATTTGTGGACACATACATCATCCTGAAATCAAAACATTTCCTCAAAACAACATACTTTATCTTAATGCAGGAGATTGGGTAGAGTCTTTATCTGCGTTAGTAGAAGATTTTGAGGGAAGATGGAGTATTTATCGTTACGAACAAAGATTAAAATCGGATATATGAAATATTTATTTATTGTACAAGGAGAAGGTCGCGGACATCTCACACAAGCTATTTCACTTGCGCAAATGTTGAAACGACATGGACATGAAGTAGTAGAAGTATTGGTTGGAAAAAATTCAGCAAGTGAAATCCCTGAATTTTTCACACATAAAATTGGCGCAAAAGTGCGCAAATTTGACACCCCCGCTTTTTCGCTTTCTGCTTCTGAAAAGAAAATTAAAATTTGGAAAACGATTGTATACAATCTTACCCCAAGAAAGCTTAAAAAGTATTACAAAAGCACAGAATTTATTCATGAAAGAATAAAAAAACACAAGCCCGATGCCGTTATAAATTTCTATGATATGCTGGCAGGATGGACAAACTTCATTCATCGGGAAAGCACGCCTTTTATTAATATTGGACACACATTTTTAATTGACCATCCAGATTATGCCATTCATTCAAAAAACAAGCATGAAAAATTATTACTGAGAATAAATAATGCTTTATGTTCGATAGGTGCAACAAAAATATTAGCACTTTCCTTTTATTCCATGCAAAAATACCGCAAAGGAAACATGGTTGTAGTTCCACCATTGATGCGCGAAGAGGTAAAGAAATTAAACCCAATTAACGGGGAGTACATTTTAGGATACATGGTACGAAGTGGTTATCTTAAAGAGGTACAGCAATGGCACAAGAAAAACAAAAATGCAGAGTTGCATATTTTTTCTGACAAAAAAGAAATTGAATTAAACCCCAACTTTGTAATGCATAAAATTGATGATCAGATTTTTTTAAATTATATGGAAAAATGTAGCGGCTATATTACCACCGCGGGCTTTGAATCTATATGCGAAGCCATGTATTTGGGAAAACCTGTATTAATGGTTCCTACGCACCTTGAACAGGAAATAAATGCTGCCGATGCGGTTTTGGCAGGTGCCGGCATAACATTAAACAGTTATGATATAGGAAAACTATTAGAATATATTGAGAAAGCTCCGGCAAAATCAGATACCTTTAATAAATGGGTGGACAGCGCTGAGGAAATATTTTTACATCAACTTACCTCATTATAAGCATGAAACATATAAGCAACCGTGAATTGAGTTGGCTGCTATTTAACGAGCGCGTGCTGCAAGAAGCGCAAGATGAGAATGTTCCTCTCATTCAACGATTACGATTTTTGGGTGTTTTTTCCAATAATCAGGACGAATTTTTTAAAGTGAGAGTGGCTAATCTTATTCGCTTGGCAGAATTAAAAAGCAAGAAAATAGATTTAAAAACAGGCCATTTTTCCCCGAAGGAATTACTTACTTGCATATATAAACACATTGATTATGCGCAAGAGAATTTTCTTGACACTTACGATGAAGTTATTGACAGATTGAAATACAGCAATATACATATTATTAACGAGAAGAAAATTTCAGAAGAGCAAAAAGATTTTTGTATGAAATATTTCTTTTCAACCATACGAGTTCGTTTGGTTCCCTTAATGATTAGGAAAAATGCCGAAATGCCTTTCCTTCCTGATGGGAAAGCCTATTTAGCCGTTAAAATGTTGAAAGAAGGGAAATTAAATGTAAGATATTCGATCATTCAAATACCGGTAAGTGAGTCATGCCCGCGATTTGTAGTGTTACCTTCTGAAAACAATAGAACCGACATTATTTTTGTAGATGACATTATTCGAATGTTTTTAGACGATATGTTTTTCATGTTTAACTACGATACAATATCAGCGCATTCTTTTAAAATTATGCGCGACGGAGAGTTGTCTTTAGATGACGATGTGTTTAAGGGATTTGTAGAAAAAATGGAACAAGGAATAAATGACCGCACACGGAATAGAGCGATCAGGTTGGTGTATGATAAAAATTTACCTCAAGATTTTTTAAGACTATTAATGGATAAATTTGACCTAAATTCTTCCATTGAATTAGAAGCTGGCGGAAAATATCACATGCTCCGCGATTTAATGAAATTTCCCAAATTATCACCAAAATTAGAAAATATTTCTATTAATCCTCTGTTTCATAGAGCGATAAATCCTTGTGAAAGCATATTAAAAGTGATAAAAAAACAGGATATTCTTTTAGCTTATCCCTATCACACTTTTAAACATTTACTTGATTTTTTGCGTGAAGCTGCTATGGATCCCCGCGTGGAATCTATTTTTATTACATTATACAGAACTGCCGAGCGCTCGAAAGTGATTAACGCACTACAAAATGCCGCTAAAAATGGAAAGAATGTGGTGGTAGTGATTGAATTGAAAGCGCGTTTCGATGAAGAAAATAATATTGATACAACTATCGAATTACAAGAAGCCGGCGTTAAAGTCATTCACTCAACGGAAGCTTTAAAAGTGCATTCAAAATTATTGTTGGTAGAAAGAAGAGAGGGCAAAGGTGAAAATAAAGGCTATCTGTATGTAGGTACAGGCAATTTTAATGAAAAAACAGCAGAAATTTACTCCGATTTTGGTCTATTCACATCTAATCAGGAATTAATAAAAGATGCACGTAAAATATTTGATTTTTTGGCGAATACACATACACGACATGGGTACAAACATTTTTTAGTTTCTCCATATTATATGAGAAAACAAATAGAAACGATATTGGATAATGAAATTAAACAGGCAAAAGCGGGAAAAGAAACCTATTTTTATGCCAAATTCAATTCGTTAACCGATGAAAAAATGATTATGCACTTGTACAAAGCAAGTCGTGCAGGAGTGAAAATTCGTTTAATGATCAGGGGAGCGTGTTGCCTTCAATCACAAATAAAAAATCTCAGCGAAAATATTGAAGTAAGAAGCATCGTTGATAAATACTTGGAACATGCCAGAATGATCATTTGTTGCAACCATGGTAAACCGAAAAGTTATATTCTCAGCGCCGATTTGATGACCCGCAATCTTGACAGGCGCATTGAAGTGGGCGTGCCTATATTCGACAAAAAAATTCACAATACATTAAGTGATATTTTTGAAATTCAATGGAAAGATAATGTGAAATCGAGAACACTGATCAATACGGGAGAATACATTTACGTGGAAAATGCCGAGAGTGAACCTCCTGTTCAAAGTCAAGATGCCTTATATGAATATTTTAAATTGAAAAATGATTAAAGAAACGATTGCCGGAATTGATGTTGGTTCCAATGCCATTAGGCTACTCATCAATTATGTTGAAACAGAAAATGAGATGCAGACGTTTAAAAAAGCACTTTTCATACGTATTCCTTTAAGATTGGGAGAAGATGTTTTTACCTGTAAGAAAATGAGCAATGAAAAAATAGCCAAACTTTGTAAGGCTATGCGCGCTTTTTCTGAATTAATGGAAGTATATGGCACCGAAAAATACAGAGCGTGTGCCACTAGCGCCATGCGTGAAGCGGTAAACAATAAGGAGACGGTTAAATTAATAAAACAAATTTCCGGAATAGACGTAGAGATTATTTCCGGTGCCGAAGAGGCCAAGTATGTTTTTGCCGCTACTTCATTAGAATCTAACTCTATAATTGATAAAAACAAATCATGCCTTTATGTAGATGTAGGCGGCGGAAGTACTGAACTCATTATTTACAATAAACAGCAAAATATGGTGTCAGAATCGTTCCCCATAGGAACGGTACGCATGTTATCCAGATCTGTTCAAGTAGGTGAATGGCAGTATTTTAAGTGTAGGCTTGAAAAAATGGCAGAGAAATATAATCCTGTCTGTATAATAGGATCGGGAGGAAATATAAACAAAATCTTTAAAATACTTAAAAAAAAAGAGCAGGAATTGATTACGTGCACCGAAATAAAATCGCTGTACGATAAAATTGTAGAAATGTCGTATGAAGACCGTATTAAAAACATGAAATTGAAAGAGTATCGTGCCGATGTGATTGTTCCCGCACTTAAAATTTTCCTTACGGTTTGTAAGCAATGTAACATTGAACAAATTATGGTGCCCAATGTGGGGCTTGCCGATGGAATTATACGCCAGTTGGCGATGAGATAAATCACGAGCAAAATCCTGTTTATCTTATTCTTTTATCAATTTGCTTAAAAACAATTACACGCAATTCTTCTTTCCCTGCAATATATTTTGCAGAAAGTGCACGCGCCAAACATTCTTGTTGAATTTTTGGATTGGTAATAGTGGTTCTATATTTTTCCGTGTTCAAAATACGCGCATTGATTACATTTCCTTGTGTAGTAACATGAATTTCTACATAAACAACGCCAGCTTCATTGATATTAACATCGGGAATATTCACATAGCCACGATTTCCAGATCCGTAGCTGATTCCTTTGCCAGAGCCCTCTGCGCCTTCGCTTGAGCCTAGTCCCATGCCGGAGCCAGTGCCGATACTTCCACCTCTTCCCGAACTATAATTTCCATAGTTTGGTTTTTGCTCTAAGCCAATTAAATTGTTATTTAGTGTTCTAAACCAATTTGCAAATTTTTCTCTTTTAGATTCAGAAGTTCTAATAGCATCTGATTCATAAGTGTTTGAGAAAAGAAGCATATTGACATCATCTTTACTGATACACATAACGAAAATAATAGAACCTCTTCCAAGATTGCCTCTGAATGCAAAAACTGTCAAATCTTTAATATCATAAATTCTATTTTTAATATCTTTCCAATCATCGGAGTTAATTTTAAAACTTTCAAGAATTTCAAAAAAGCCATCTTTGCTAAACCCTGCAAAATCGAAATAATATCCATATTGATCGTAAAATTTTAACACCTCATTTGTTACATTATCTAAAGGCACATATTTTGATATGCTGTCGTTTACTGTTGACCAAAGAAATTGCTGTCCAAATGCTGACGATGTTAAAACTATCAAACTGATAATAATTCCAATTTTTTTCATCTTGTTAATTGATTTATTTTATAGTGGAAATATTAAGTAAGGCTATCATAAATTTTCTGTATTTTTTCTTTTAACGGCTGCAACTCGTTTTGAACTACAAACCAAGCAAATTTATCTTCTATTTGATAATAGCCGTGCACTAAAACATGCCTCATCTTAACAATAATATCCCATTCAATTTCTTTATGCACCTGACAAAACTTTTTTGTTAATTTATAACTTGCTTCACCGATTATTTCAATATTTTTGATGACCGCAAATTTCATCATTTTATTTGCAATAAAATCCTCATAAGTTACATTTTCTGTAAACTCAAAAATGCAGTCAATGGCTTGCAATATATGCTCTAATCTTCCTTTGTCTCTAATCGTTTCTCTCATAAATCAGAATTTTATCATTGTCAATAGCCTCTTTTGCAAAAGTCATTACGCCTCCTTCCGATACCAAATCTATTTTTTTATGTAATAGCTTTTCCATTTTATCCATAATTCTCACATAATCAAATAATGATATTGTAGCATTTTCATTAAAACGTACTAATATATCCAAATCACTTTTTTTTGTTTCCTCGCCACGAGCATAAGAACCAAATATCCATGCTTTTTCTATAGGATAAGTAGGAAAAAACGCTTTTAGTTTATCTACAATTACAGGGTTCATTCTCGAAACAAATTATTTTGCAAAAGTACATTTTTTTCTCAGTTATGAGAAATTGTCATTTCGGAGATATTTGTCTGATTAGCTAATCTCGCCATGTCATATTTGCTTAACGTGGAAATAGATGCACGTTTATTGAAGTTTACCTCATCATTTAGATAACGCATTTTCAAAATCAGGAAAAACCGAAACATTATCGTAGCATTTTTATAAACATCATTTAATATTTCTGTAAACACCACTTAATATCCTACACGCATTTTTGCATTCAAATTAAGTCGAATTAAAAACAAAAACAAAAACAAAAAACAATGAAGAAATTTTTAGCAATGGCTGCAATAGCTGCAGTAGTATTTACAACAAGTTGTAAAAAAGACGTGGAAGAAATAGATCCGGACGCTCCGAAACTGGATGGCGTAAGTGGAAGCGTTTCAGGTGTATGGAAAGCAGGTACAGTTGTAACCATTACCGACCAGGTTTGGGTTGAACATGGAAAAAAACTTATCGTTGAAGAGGGTGTAACCATTCTTATTAAAGACGGAAGTGCGAACGCATCGAACGCTCCTATTGAATTTTTCGTAGATGGTAGCCTTCTTTTAAAAGGAACTGCAAGTAAACCCATTTTGGTTACAGTAGCCGATGCAAGCAAACGTACATTTGCAAACAGATATGCCGGCTTGTGGGGTGGTTTTGTTGGTGGAAATAATTTTCAAGAATTATTGTTCAACTACGTTACGGTTGAGTTTACAGGTGCTTTGTGTCAACCAAATTCTCAGTCGGTTTTAGCAGGTATTAATGAAGCCGACAAAGACAGAACAGCACAAATTTTGACGAATAATCCTAAGGGAAAAATTGTAGTAATGAACAGCACGTTCCGCTATGCCGAATCAGATGCAATGTATTTTATGGGTGGTCAAGCAATTGTTATGAATAACATTATTCACACAATTGGGCAAACCGATAACGACGGTATCAATATGAAAGCCGGTGTTAAAGTTGACATTGCTTTCAACCTTACATTTTCGGTTAACTCAAACGGTATGAAACTTTCATCATCAGGTCAGTCGCCGGAAAGAGATCAAGCGTTGATCCGCGCTTACAACAACACAATTGTAAACTCAGGCTGGCGTCGTGTAAAAAACGTTAAAGGTGGTTCAATCTTTTTGGAAAAAGGTGCTTTGGCAAGTGTTTACAACAATTTGATTTTGAATAGTAAAATGATGTGCAAAACACCGAAATGGAACAACCCAAGTCCGGCTGACGGCGCTGACCATGGCTCTATTCTCGACTATAACTTCTATGCTTCAGGTACGCAAACGATGATTGGACACTCTCTTTTAACCGTAGATGGCGTAACTATTGAATCGGCTTATGCAGGATATACTATGGCAGACAGCGATTATTGGCATAATGGTCGTAACGGCACGCCGGCTTTGGAAGAAAACAGTCTTATCGCAACCGGTTTAGGTACTCCGGCAATAACTTTTAGAAATTTCGGATTTAATTCCGTGCCTTTACATTCAGATGAGTATAATAAGAGTTGGGATTTTCGCGTAACATCAGCAGATTCCCCTGTTCTTGTTGGTGCAAACGGCAAAGCTCCTCGCAGTAATTTTGGTGGCAATTATGCTCCTTATTTCATGGGTAGCGGTTTAACCATTGATGGCATTACATATAGATCGCCTGCTCCAAAGGCTCAATACGGTGCTTTCGGAACAAACTAAATAAAAACAATTATAAAAAACAGGGGGAAATATTTGATTTTCCCCTGTTTTTTTGTTAATTTTGCCAAATAAAAAGAAATGTTTTAATACAAATAAAACAATGAAAAAACTACTTCTATTACTTTTACTCCTCACAATGATGTTTGGAGGATACGCACAAAAAATATCTGAAACTATCAATTTCATTGTTGCTTCGGATATGGGACGACATGGGGAATCGGAACAAAAAAACATCGCTGAAATTATGGCGCGTTTTGTTGAACAAAATAAGATTGAGTTTCTTGCAGTTGCTGGAGACCCCATTCACGATAATGGTGTGAAAAACATTGACGACGAGGAGTGGACACTGAAAATTGAAAATGTTTATACAGCACCTTCTCTTCACACAATTCCCTGGTATGTGGTTTCAGGAAATCACGAATACAACGGAAGTGTTCAAGCCATTTTGGATTATTCAACTATCAGTGAACGTTGGAATGCACCTGCACGTTATTTTGCCCAAGAACACACAATTGCTACAACAGGACAAAAAGCCTTGTTTGTATACATTGATACGCCTCCACTGATTAACAAATACCGTAATAGCAACAAATATTCTGATGCCGGAGTGCAAGATATGGAACGACAACTGTATTGGCTTGATTCAATTTTAATGGTATCAAATGACCTTTGGAAAATTGTGATCGGGCATCATCCTGTTTACGCAACCACCAACAAAGATGAAGACGAAAGAACAGATATGCAGCAGCGTGTTGGAGCAATTTTGGAACACCGTGGAGCGGATGTTTATATTTGCGGACACATTCACAATTTTCAGCACCTCAAACCCGAAGGCAGCAATGTACATTATGTGGTTAATTCCGCAGCATCTAATTCGCGCAAAATTCACGAGCCGAATTTTCAAGGATTAATTTTTGGCAATGCCGATCCTGGATTTACTTCGTTTTCAATCAGTGAAAAAACATTGAACTTTTCGTTCATTAATCATCAAAACAAACAGGTTTATAGTTATACGATAGAGAAATAATTTTTTCAGCCTGCTACAATGCCAAGGTGCAAAACTGCTTTAAATAATACGGAAACAATCTTCCCGTGTACTAATTTAATGCTAAACTTCAAAATCGCGACAACTAAATGTGAGCCAAGTCAGGAGTTCTGATATTACGAATCTTTTTGTGTTTTTTATGTGTAAATTATATTGATCTGCTCATTTGCAGGCAAATATACACATTTTTTTCAATTCACAGATGTTTTTAGCGAAAAGATTCACCAAATAACATCAACAGTTAGGTGCTGATAATTAATGTGTTACAATGTTTTCTTAGAAACACTAAATAAATTGAAGTTAATAAGGATACAACTATACAGAAAACCCTATTTATTTGTACTACAGCATTTTTTATATTTTTTGCCACTGCCGCAAGGACAAGGATCATTTCGTCCGGTTTTAGACGTTATGGTATTAGTTATTGCCTTTTTTTCGGTAAAAGGAGTTTTAAAGGCAGGCGTAAAATCATTTTCTTCAACATTATTATCGCCTGTCCATTTTTCCCATAGGTCATAATACTGGTCTATACTGGTAAAAACATCACGTTTATAATCAAGCGGAGGTGTGGCAAGCATTTTTTTGATTTCAATAAAAGATTGAGAATGAGCATCTGTGATCAAATCTTCGTCATATAAGCGTTTGACAATAGGAAGCTCTTCCCTCTCCAATAGGTCGATCAAATCATCCATCCACATTGAATATACATCATGATCAAATACTCTGTCATCGTTTCGATGATCCAACATATATTGAAGAACCTCTTCGTACCATTTTATCACTTCTTCTCTCCGTTCTTCCTGATGGAGCGCTATCTGCATTACAGCTTTGGATATTTCCGAACGAACGAATGTATAACGATTGGGTTCCAATACAAAATCTTTCAACCGGTCAAGAGAATTTTGTCCTATAGCATAGATAAACTGCCAAAAATCTTCGGTTAGGATATCTCCGTACCACATCTCGTAATAGTCTTTATTTTGCCGCAACACGGTAAACAGTGTATCTAAAGATTCTTCGGCTTTCATCACTGATAAAATACATAAGGCATGAATAGAGGCGTCGGGTAAAGCAATATTGCTATTTTTATTGAAATAATCAAAACGGGCGATACTGTCAATTAATATTTTTTTCATATCCCTTATTACGGACTCTCTAGGGAGTTCTATAATCTGATAAAAAATACTCTTCTTAATGTAGTCTCCTTGTTTGTATAATACCTTTACCTCCGGATTTTCGAAATCCGGCACTTTACTGGTAAATGCCACTTTTTCAGGAATGACTTTTACCGACTTGTATTTTTTCGTTTTGTCCGGCATTTCGTCTCTCATTTCCTCCCTCATTTTGTCAAGGTTGAGGAGAGTCAATTGCGTTCGAAGATTTCTAAAGGTTGAATCAGGAAAAAGATATTCCAAAAAATCAAGATGTTTAAGGGCATTTTTTTCATCCTTTTTTTTCAAAAAATATTGGAATGCTACAAAGTGATAATTAAAAATTTCAACTTCTGTAAATTTTCCGTTTCTGGTGGGATAGAGTTCTGACAAATCGAAGTTCTCTCCCAGTAACTCAAGTGCTTTATCCAATCGTTTATCGGACAAGTATTGGTTAATCAAACTACATCGTGTTACTACATAATTCGGATATTCTTCAAATATTTGCTGTCGCATTTTGAAAGAGCGTTTTTTTTCGCCCATTTTCTCATAAATAAAAGTCAATGTGTTTTTGAAATGGGGAATGTGAGGATATTCGTGTACCAGTTTTTCCACTTCATAAAACAATGTATTTTTATCCTTCCAATTATCATTACTCAACATTATTTCTCTATGATTGTCTATTATTTCCCACAGAAAAGAGTTTAAACCGTATTCTTCGTTGAAGGTATCATGTTTTACAATAGTGTACTTGCGAAATAATTTAATTGGAGGATCAGTATTTTTCAATTGTTCGTTCACTTCTGAAAGGCTGAATTTGTATTTTTCCTCCCAAGTTTCATATTCACCCAATTCCAACCATTCCTTGATCTCTTCATATTTTGGATGCTTTTTATCGGACAAAATTTGCTTCATTTTTCCGTAATCTTCGCAATCTATACAGCTTTCCGGTGGATATTCCCCTTCACCTGCAAGGCAATAGGGGGATAGAGTTTCGTCGTTGATAATCTTTTCCAAAATAATATTATGTTGCCATTTATTTGAGAAAGAAGAATAGACGTAAGTTTGCCCTTCCTGTCCAAATATGGTTGATAGTCGCGCAGTAGTAGCATATATATTACTACCATCTTCAAAAAACAAGTCCACAGGAATAATCACTGGTTTGGAGTTTTTTCCAAATGGAGAAAAGATAAACAATATATTGGATTCTTGACCAAAGGCAATTGCAATAACCTTGTGAAAATCAGTAAAAGAATAATCGGAAGGTACTATTACCTGTCGCCATACTTTCGGATTTTTGAATCCTTCTAATTGTATTTTAAATTGATAAGTCATAAATTTTTAATAATTGATATCCAAATTTCTAATTTAAATTTTTAACGCGTCAAAAATACTTTTTTTCCCTTAATATGATAAAAAATGTCGTTTATTATTTGTTGAGAATTTTTTTGGTAAATGATTTTTTGATATCCTGACGGCTCTTTTTCCAGCTGTAAATCATTTACAGAAAGGATGTTTTACAAAATATTGATAGAAAAAAATCTACTTAGCGCCTTACGGATTGGTGGTAGTCTTTTGGGAATGTTTTTCCGTTCCATGCCTTTTGTGATGTCCACTGTTCTGCAGGAGAGGTCCAGAAGTCGTGATCAGCTGGCAAACCTAATGGTAAAAACACCAACGAGGTGATATATAAACTTCCAGTATTTGTGTAGTAATCAGCAATATCAGGTTGATACCCTATAAAGCCGAGTTGGAGGTAGCCATTTTTATCAAAATTTCCTTCAATGGAAAACATTCTTTTCATCACACAAGTAAGCGCATTTCGTATTTGTCCGTTTGTCATGCCATTAGGTAGTCCATATTTCCACGCTGACAAGGCTAATGTCTGGAATGCTCCCATGCGATAGGTCATTGATCTTCCTATTGCAGGAAAAGATGCTTCAGGTGAAATCAAGCGTTCTAAAAGTTGATTATATCGTTGCATTCGTCTGAGAGCCAAATCGAAATTAATTATACTATATACTTTTTTATGTGTCAATACTTCAATAATTTCAACAAGCATCGGATGTATCACATAGCCATTATAGTAATCAAGTGCATACTCAGGTCCATCGGCATACCAACCATCAGACAAATACCATTCGTTCATTTTGCGAATAGCAACATCAAGAGCATAACCATCGTATTCTTCATCTATCGAAACCAAAAATGTTTCTATCATTGCTCTAAATAATAGCCAGTTATTGTAGGCAGGTCTGATTTTTCGAAGACTTTTAAATTCTTTAATATAGCGTTCTTTGGTTAATTTGTCCAATGGTTCCCATAATACTTGCGGGGCACGGATGAAACTATGTGCAATGTAGGCGGCATCCACCAATACTTGATTTTCTCTACTCCACAACAGATAGTCGGGATTATCGGGATTTACGGCGTTAGTATAACTTTGCAATGCCCATTCACGGATCTGTTTTCGTTTTTTGCCCTCCGGTGTGTCATCGTCAGGCAGATTAAGCCACGGGGCAATGCCTGCCATCAAGCGTCCGAATGTTTCCATATAGGCTACGTTTTTATTACGTCCATCCCATGTAGGACTATATTCTACCGGCATATTCTTTTTCAATTCGCCTCTACTCATATTGCTGAGCACAGGTTCAGACATATTATACAGCAAATCAACCCAATAAGTTCTATCATTTTCCTTTTCCGGTTTTGTTTTTTCACCTTCTTCTGCTGATATTACGTTAATGCATAAAATCAGGAACAAGAATAAAAACAGTTGTTTTTTCAAGTTGTTACCCATTATCTATATGTTTGAAAATATTACTTGGCAAAATTATAACAAATTTTTGACAGTATAATGTTTTTTTGCGGAACACTTTTAAAAGTCGTTCATCTTTTTGCAAGAAAACATTTTACCACCTACCGTTAAGTAATGGTAATACTGTCCCGGCAACTTGGCGCAGTAGCGGGCTACCTACACATTTGCAATACAATCCATAAAACAATCACGGCCCCGGTGCCCGGTATTTGTTATTCTTCTTTATCCGATAAATATATACCTTATCCGTTATTACAGTGTCAAATGTGGGGGTAAGTTCCTTTTCATCCAAATAACTCAAGGCATCTATCTT